>Ga0180220_1000772_pt1 | contig 29026 bp, 26 predicted proteins | sample eDN5th37CBELigBY_FD_151335 | JGI IMG/M metagenome (GOLD analysis project Ga0180220, IMG submission 151335) | Enriched backyard soil microbial communities from Emeryville, California, USA - eDNA 5th pass 37_C BE-Lig BY (version 2) (version 2) | ecosystem: Environmental > Terrestrial > Soil >... | reverse complement strand
ATCAGGCACGATTTCCTGTTTCCCGCGATCATTGCCGGTGTGGCCTCTTTCGAGATCAGCAAGGTGTGGGGCATTCCATACGATTACTACAATATCGACTTCTTGCCCGATTTCTCGGAGATCATTTTTCTCAAGACTATCATCATCGGCATTCTGTGTGGCATCGCTGCATGGATCTTCATCGACCTAGTCAAGCTGATGCGTGATCTATTCGATCATGTGCGGAAGCGCTGGAATGTTTGGCCTCCATTGATGCCTCTGCTGGGCGGGCTGCTATTGTCGGCGCTTATTATCGTGATCCCGACGGATTACCTCGGCCTTAGTCTTCCCTTGATGGATAGCGCGCTCAAGGGCGAAAGCATGCCTTATCTGGGTTTCTTGTGGAAGGCGCTGCTGGTGGCGATTACGCTGGGCTCAGGCTTTTATGGCGGTATCGTGACGCCGCAGTTCGTCATGGGTGCCATGGTCGGCGGTTCTTTGGCGCCGCTGCTGGGCCTTGATTCGTCTCTGGGGGCGGCGATTGGATTGGTGTCTGTTGTTGCCGCTGCATCCAATACGCCTGTTGCCGCAATACTGATGGGCGTGGAGCTGTTTGGCGGCGTAACCGGGACGGTCTATGTGGCTGGCGCCAGCATTGCCGCTTATCTGGTTGTGGGGCACCGCAGCGTCTACCCTGATCAGGTGCTCGCCTATCCCAAGTCATCATGGATGCAGGTACAGCCGGATATGCCTTTGGGGCAAGAGAAGGTGAGGCTGTCCTACGGGCTGCTGAAGTGGCTAAGCAAGTACCAGCCGCGCCGTATGCTGAAGCACTTCTGGCGCCGGAAGCCTTGATGGCTTCGGGAATGGCGTGAAGGTACTGAAGCGGCTCTCGTCCAGGCGGGTGATTGTCATACTCGACTTCGAGTAGATGCTGAAGAAAAGGACTTTATTGACAAGTTGGAGGTGGAGATGAGCATTCGGAAATGCAAACCTCACAACAAGGCTTGCACAACCCGGCATCACGCCCGATCCAGGAGCAGTTTTTTGGCTCGCGCAGAGACTGCGACGCGCGGGGCTTGCACCAGTTGATCGTGGATGTAGGCGCCGGCTTCGGTGATGTCCATGCGTATGCTCTCGGCCACTTTATCGGCGTTGCCTTGTTTCAGTTGAAGGACCGCCTCTTGGTGGAAGTCGCGCCTTTTCAGGTAGGGTACGTATTCGCCCAATACTGCATTCAGGATTGGGCCGCAGCGCAGCCACAGTATTTCGGTGATGTCGTTGACAACGTCCATTCGGGCGTGTTCATAGAGGGAAAAGTGGAAGCGCCGGTGCAGATCCAGATACGTGCTCTTGTTATTTTTGTCTATGGATTCCCGCATCTTCTGCACGAGGATTTCCAACTGCCGCACGTCCCCGTCTGACATGTTTGCTGCGGCGGCGGCTGCGAGTCGCGATTCCAGGTCGGCGCGCAGCATCATCAATTGCCTGAATTGATCAGCGTCCAGCCGCGGGACCGATGCACCGCCTTTCTGTCCGCCTGGGCCTCTGTCCAGAACCCGCTCGGCGATCAAGTGGTTTATCGCGTCGCGCACCGGAGTGAGGCTAATGCCCAGGTCGCCCGCAATGTCGCGCAGGACGATGCGTTCTCCCGGCTGAAATCTGCCGGAAAGCAGGGCCTGTTTGAGCGCCGCATAGGCCTGGTCGGACAGACTGCTTTTTTCCAGGGGTAGCGATAGGGCAGGTGTGAGCATTGCATCATGGTGCTTTATAGGGACGCCTCTATGTTACCGGAAGCGCAAGCTCTTGATCAATATTTGTTGTTTGTTGTTTGTTATAACAAACAGGAGTAGAATTTCCCCGTAGCAGTCCAAACGCACAAAACTTATATCCTCTACAGGAGACGACATGAAATACTCCCGCATAGTCGCGGCGGCGCTTGCCGCTTTTATTCCTTTTCTAGCGCATTCCGCGGATCAGAGCTTTCCCAAGCGAGACATACAATTCGTCATTCCGTGGAATGCCGGGGGCTCCAACGATATTGCTGCGCGGCAGTTGCAGACCATAATGCAAAAGCAGTCGGGCGTGAATCTGATCGTGGAAAACGTGCCCGGCGCAACGGGTTCCATCGGCATGACGAGGGTGGCGCGTTCTGATCCGGACGGCTACACGGTCGGCATGGGGACCAGCTCCACGCTGGCCCAGATAGCACAAAAGCTGACTCCTCTAAGAAATGATCAGTTCACGCCCATCGCGCGGGTTTCAGTGGATCCGCTGGTGCTGCTGGTGAATGTCGACAGCCCCGCCAAAGACCTCAAGAGCTTTCTTGAATACATGAAGCAGCATCCGGGCAGGTCCATAGGCACGCCGGGAACCCACAACCTCAATCACATCTTTGCCGAGATGACGGCGCGCGCAGCCGACACGACCTACATCAACGTGCCCTACACGGGCGGCGCCAAGGTCATCATCGATCTGGCCGGGAAACAAATCGACGCCGCGGTGCTCAAGCCGTCCGAAAGCAAGGGCCAGATTGATGCCGGCAAGGTAAAGCCTCTCGGGGTATTCGCCAACGAGCGCTTGGAAGTCATGCCCGACGTGCCCACATTCAAGGAGCTGGGCTATGACGTCTTCCCATTCGGGCCGCTGGTGCAAATGGCTTATGTCGTGGGCCCCGCGGGCTTGCCCCAGGATGTCCGGGCCAAGCTGATCAAGCTATTTTCCAATGCCATTGAAAGCAAGGAATTCAAGTCGTTCGCGGATCAGAATGGCGTTGTGATCAGCCCTCTTTCCGGAGACGATCTCGCCAAGGAGATCAATGATGTGCAGAGTACGCTGAATAGCGTCGCTGCCAAGGTGTTCAAGAAAGACGAAGGCAAAAAACAATGAGCATCATCAAATCGGTAAAGTGCCATGCCGTCAGCGCGCCTATAGCACGTCCGTTCACCTCTTCGCGGGGCTGGCTGTACAAGACGCGCGGTTCCTGCATCGTCGAAATCGAGACGGCGGACGGCGTGGTCGGATGGGGCGAATGCTATGGTCCGGCACATGTTTCGCGCAGCTTCATCGACACGCAGTTCGGTCCCCGGATAGTGGGCCGCGATGCGTTCGACGTGGAGGTGATTTGGGAAGACCTCTACAATCGCATCAAGGACTACGGGTCCAAAGGCATGGCCATCGCGGCGATCAGCGGCATAGATATCGCGCTCTGGGATATCATCGGCAAGTGCTGCGGAAAGCCCGTGCACAAGATCATCGGAGGAGCCTTCCGCGATAAGGTCCAGGCTTATGCGACCGGCCTGTATTTCATCGACATGGACAGGCTGATCGAAGAGGCCGTTGAAGAAGCCCAGGGTTACATCGAGGATGGCTTCAAGGCCGTCAAGATGAAGATCGGACTGGGTTCGCCCAAGCTGGACATTGCCCGGGTCGAAGCCGTGCGCAAGGCCATAGGCGACGATATCCGGCTCATGGTGGATGCGAATCATTGCTTCACCGTGCCCGCTGCCATACGGCTGGGGCGCGAGCTGGAAAAACTCGATGTCGAATGGTTCGAAGAGCCCATCTCGCCGGAAGACCTCGACGGTTACGTGGAGGTGACGCGCGCGCTGGACATGGCGGTGGCCGGGGGCGAGAACGAATACACGCGCTGGGGTTTCCGCGACATCGTCGCCCGCAAGGCCATGGACATCGTACAGCCGGACGTCTGCGCGGCGGGCGGCTTCAGCGAATGCCGCAAAATCGCTGCGCTGGCTACGGCGCATGGAGTGGAATGCGTGCCCCATGCCTGGGGCTCGGTGATAGGCGTGGCGGCCACGCTGCACTTCATCGCGGCCTTGCCCGACCAACCGCCCAGCTTTCGTCCGATGCCGCCGCTGTTCGAGTTCGAGCAATGCGAGAATCCATTCCGGGATTATCTTGCCACCGAGCCCATCGAGCAGCGCGAAGGCGTGGTCGCCATTCCCACAGGCGCGGGTCTGGGCATAGAGATCGATCGCGGCGTGTTGGCAAAGTATTCGGTGTAAGCATGCGATTCGTCACTTTCGAACACCAGGGCCGGGCCAGGGCCGGCGTTCTGATTTCGCAACATGGCCATGGGCGAGCCACACATGTCATAGACGGTGCGCATCCGGCCAGGCCGGTGCCGCTGCAGGGCCTAGAGCCTTCGCTGATGGCATGGATAGAGTCGGGTCTGGTGGCGCTTTCGGGGGCGCTGAAGTCGGCGACGCCGACCGCGGCATGCCTGCTTCCGCTGCAGGCGGTGCGCTTGCTGGCTCCTCTGCCGCGGCCGGGCAAGGTGGTCGGCGCGGCGTTCAATTATCGGGACGGTCTTGCCGCGTCGGGCCGGCCGGCTCCGCAAGAGCCGGTGATTTTCATCAGATCGGGGTCGACGGTGGTCGGGCCGGACGACGCTATTGTGCTGGCGTCGGGAAACCAAGTCACGTATGAAGCGGAACTGGCGGCCGTCATCGGCACGCCGGCCCTGAAGGTTCAATCCGGCCAGGCGGCCGCCCATGTATGCGGTTATGTGATCTTCAACGACGTGAGCTATACGAATATGGTGCGCGAGGACGGCGGCTTCGTACGGGGCAAGAACCAGCCGGCCACCGGGCCGCTGGGCCCGTGGATAGTCTCGGCGGACGACATCGAAGACCCCTACGATCTCCGTATTTCATTGCAGGTGGACGATAAGCCGCTGCAACTGTCCAACACATCGGAAATGCTGTTTCGTATCGACGAACTCATCGCCTACGCCTCGGAACGCATGCCGCTGGATGCAGGCGATATCATTGCGGCGGGCACGCCGGCCGGCGTGGCCGCCAATCACCAGCCCGCGGCCTGGCTGAAGCACGGTCAGCGCGTCACCTTGCAGGTGGAGGCCCTTGGCGAATTGAGCAACCCCGTTGTGGAGACCTGAGGTATGACCGCTGCACCGTTCAAAGTATTGTTGACCAACCCCATGCAAGAGGCGGAGCAGGCGCGCCTGGCCGCCAGTGCGCAGGTCGTCGTTGCGCCCAGCGCCGACGCGGACACTTTGCGCGCCCTGATCGCCGATGCCGATGCGCTGGTGGTGCGGGCCAAGTTGCCGGACGATATCTTCGACTACCAGACCCGCCTCAAAGGCGTGGTCAGGCATGGCGTGGGGCTGGACATGATACCCGTGCGGCAGGCGACTGCGCATCGTATCCCTGTTGCGAATATTCCGGGCTCGAACACGTCGTCGGTGGTCGAGTACTGCCTGAACGCCATGTTCCACCTGCTGCGCAATATGGAGTCTCTCGCTTTGCGAGATCCCGTGCGCGACTGGGCCTCGGTCCGGCCGCGCGCCGACAGCACCCTGGAGCTCAATGGACAGACGCTGGGCATTGTGGGAGTGGGCGCCATAGGCGGGGCGCTGGCCCGGGTGGCGCTGGCGCTCGGCATGGAAGTGCTGGGGCTCTCGCGGCGGCCCGAGAGCCTGCCCGAATGCGTGACTTATGCCGACAAGCCAACTCTTTTCTCCCGAGCCGACATCGTGGTGCTGACTTGCCCCTTGACGGACGAAACACGCGATCTGGTCGATGCGCCGACGCTCGCGCTGATGAAGCCCAGCGCCCTGCTGATCAACGTATCGAGGGGGCCGGTGGTGGATACAGCCGCGCTGATAACGGCGTTGCGAGAACACCGGCTGGGCGGAGCCGCGCTGGACGTGCACGACGTGCAGCCCATTCCCGACGGGCTTTATCCCGCAGGACTGGAGCGTCTGCTGTTGACTCCTCACGTCGCGGGTGTGACGCGGTCCAGCATGGAACGCATGAGCCGCGGCGTCGTCGACGAGATATTGAGGCTCATGAACGGCCAGCGCTTCGCCAATCTGGTCAATCCCGAAGTCCTGGCCTAGGGGCCGGTAAAACTATTTTCGACACATTTGGCACAACCATGAATATCACCCACATCCAGGCTTTTCCCATTTCTTTCCCTGTTCCAGCCGATAAGTCGGTCACGCTGGGCATAGGCCGCAGCGTCAAACGCGACGCCGTGCTGCTGCGCGTCGAGACGGCAGAGGGCTTGGTGGGCTGGGGCGAGGCCCATCACGGCCGCTGTCCCGGCGCCATTGCCCGCCTCATAGACACCACCCTGCGCGAACTGGTGGTCGGCATGGATGCCCTGGATGTTTCGGGCGTATGGGCGCGCGTCTACAAGATGCAGATCGGCAGCCATGGCATGGGCGCCGCGGCCGCCCTGGCGCTCAGCGGGCTGGATCTTGCGCTGTGGGACATCCGCTGCCAGGTTGCGGGCCTGCCTTTGTACCAGCTTCTGGGAGGCAGGAATCGCGCTATCAAGGCCTATGCGGGCGGTATCTCCCTGGGCTGGCAGGCGCCCGAATCGCTGGTCGAGGAAGCAAGGGCTTATGTCGATCAGGGCTACCGCGCGGTCAAGCTGCGCGTGGGCGACTCTGTGGCGCGCGACATCGCCCGGGTGTCGGCCGTGCGTGCCGCGCTGGGCGACGGCATCGACATCCTGGTGGACGCCAATACCAGCTATACGCTGGACGACGTGCGGCGCGTCATGCCGGCCTACGATGAAATGAACGTGGGCTGGCTCGAAGAGCCTTTCCCCGCGCACGATTTGGGCCTGTACCGGCGCGCATCGATGCTGGGCCGCACGCCGCTGGCGGCCGGCGAGAATCACTATACGCGCTACGAATTCGACCCCCTTATCGCATCGGAGGCGGTGGGCTTCGTGCAGCCCGATCTTTCCAAGGCGGGTGGCATCACCGAGTCGCTGAAGATTGCGGCGATAGCCAGCGCGCGCCGGCTCAGCATCAACCCTCATACTTCCGCGACTGCCGTCAATATGGCTACGTCCATCAGCTTTCTTTGCGGCATCGACAACCCCGGCTATTTCGAAGCGGACCTCACTGCCTACAACCCCTTCCGGGACAATATGACGGACAAGCCGCCTTACGCGCTGGACAGCGAAGGCTGCGTCAGCGCCCTCGAAGGCATTGGCATAGGGCTGCGCATAGACGAGGCCTTCGTCGCCACGCACCCGCTCATCGAAGGCCCATGCTATGTTTAGCTTTGCAGCGTCAGAGACGGATACTTCCAATATGCCGCCAGCTCCCACATTGTGCTCTACCGTGTAACGCCCGTCTACCTGGACGTTACACGAGTTTTACATCAGCGCATGGATGTCGAGCGGCATCCATAGGCTACTTATGGGACGGAATGGCAATTGCTGGCGCTCAGCACTACGCCGGAACAAGGCATGGAAGGAGAACCGCAATGAGTATGAAAAGGACGTTGGCCTGCCTTTCGACCGTTATCGGGTTTGCGGCGCTAAACCTTTTGGGCGGATGCACGCCAATGGTGACGGGGCAAATGGCGGAAGGCGGCTTCAGTGCGGCCAAGTCCGCCTTGGGCGCCTTGAGCCCGACCACGGCGGGCGCCGACGAAAGGCAAAAGCATATGCAAGCAACGCTTAACGAGATAGAAGTCGGTGATGATGTCCAGCCGGTATTGGACAAATTAGGCGAGCAGCCTCGAGAAAAATCGGGGAATGCGCAGGGATACACCTGCTATGAATTCCCCAGCGTTTACTCCGCTACCGAAGCCGCCGTTCTGGTGGCGCTCAACGGCAAGATCGTCTTCTACGGTAACTCCCGGTGCAGCGAACAAATGAGCCAGGACAAGTTCAAGGGCGGCGGCGAAGGTCGAAAATAAAATAGACGGGATGGCGAAATTGGGAGGCAGCACTCTTGCATCCTACTCGCTACGCCTTCGATTTTGCTGCCGGGCGGTAATGCTCACGCATTTGTGTTATTCCGCCATGAATATTCCGAAACAAAATCGGTGCGCTTTGTGCTCGCAAGTGTCTTTTGCAGTTGCTGGCTGTTCAAAGGCACGCAGTAGGCCGGACGAGCGCGCTCGAACTTCCAGCTGTCTGCAAGCGTACCTGCGTCGACCGGGTCGAAGCCGCACTCATCCACTAGCGCCATGATTAGTTTTTTTGCTTGTGCATCATCGCTTGCGACAGGCAATGCACGCCTATCCGATGCCCCCGCGGGTTTGCCATCACGTTGCAAATCATTGGCCATGATGGCGTTGAATGCTTTCACAACGACAGCGCCCGGCAGGCTGCGCGCAATCAATTGGCTAGTCGTGATGACGCCATCGTCCAGCTCTGGGATGGGACCGTCGCGATCGGGATAGTAATTGACAATATCAATGACGACCTTGCCTGCCAGCGGCTCCGCAGGTATATCTTTATAGGCCGATGCAGGGACGGCGAGCACGACGATATCGCCAAACTGTGCCGCCTCTTTGGCGGTTCCCACCTGGCAGTTCAGTGCAACCGCCGCGCTGCGCAGCGACTTGGCATCGCGCGAGTTGCTGATCATCACCTGATGGCCATTGCGGATGAGATGGCCCGCCAGGGCCCTGGCGATAAAGCCGGCGCCGATAAAACCGATTTTCATTGTGTCTTCCTCTTCAACGTTATGTCTGTATGGCTGAGCTGGCATTGGCTATTTGCATCAACTGCTCATAAACAAGTTTAGTGACCTCGATTTCGCCCTTCTCAAGGCGGGCTTTTCTCTGGGCGGCGGAACGCTCAAACGGCACCCTTACCGGCGAAGCTGGATCCACCGGCCTCGTCTCGCGCAGCCGCTGCGCGAATTGCGCCACGGTCTGTTGATACTCATGCGGCGGGATCAGCAGGCCGGGATCGATTACTACCATGAAGAAACCGCAGTCGCGCAGCGATGGGGCGTCGATCGCCTGACCGGCCAGCATCCCCAGCAATTGCACTACCATGGCCAAGCCAGAGCCCTTGTGGCCGCCCCAGACGGTGAATGCGCCCTTGAGCGCCTCTTCGGGGTTCCGCGTGGGATTGCCCTGCGCGTCGAATGCGCGCCCTTCGGGCAATTGCGTGCCCAGGCGCTTATGCAATACGACCTCGCCGAGCATGATTGATGCCGTGCCTATATCCCATATGATGGGCGTATCTGTCGAAGGGAAGCCGAAGGCGATGGGATTGGTGCTGAAGCGTGGTTCGGTGCCGCCATGCGGGGCTACTTTCGGGCCACCGCTCCCGGCGATCATCCCCACAAAGCCAGCGTTGGTCACCTTTTCAAGGTAGTAGGAAAACATGCCTGTGTACCAGGTCTTCGATGCGCCGATCACGGCGATGCCGGACTGCCGCGCCTTTTTCAGCGCAATTTCGGTCGCCCGTAGTCCGACGAGATAGCCGACTTGTTCGCCCCCATCCAGTGTGGCGGAGACGGCGGTTTCCCTGACGACAGTGATTGGTTGGCGTGGGATTTGCTGCTCTCTTATCCGGTCGATGACCGACAGCGCTCGGGGCAGGCCGCCAAACGATAGGCCGCGCAATTCGCAGTCAATAAGATGATCGGAAATAATGCGTGCTTCTTCGTCGGTGTGCCCAACATGCAGCATACAGCGCTGTATGAGGGACTCAGCTTCCTGGATGGTGATTACTACGGTCATTGCTATCTATTTCCCGGGTTGTGGACCGTCATGGCCCTGCCTTCTTGCTATCGGAACGCGGCTTACCGCCCGCCAGTCACCTTCGGCGCAAGAATAGCCGGCACTCGATGATTCGGATAGTAATGCTGAAGCATAATCGCCATGCATCATTAGTATGGCTGTGGCAACGGCGCCCTAAGTGGCCAATCTGGCGTGAGGAGAAGGGCGCGTCAAGCTCGCGAACGGCTAAGCATTAATTGAGGCGTGCCGGGCCATTGGTGGGACTCCACCAGCTGCCGTACCAGGCTGGAGATCAAATCAGCCACAAGCTGGACTACCCGCAACTGCCCATAGTCGGCGCTGGAGACCAGTGTAAGAGTCAGCGACATGCCGGGATCCGACAACGGTATGGCAGCGATCTTGCCGTCGGCGACATCCTGTTCAAGCGAGCCCATGGTCAGGACGGTGTATCCAAGGCGCTGCGAGACCATGGCCTTGAGCATGGTAGGGCTGTTGGTTTCATATCGGGGCTTGAGAGGCAAGGATTCTTCAGCGAAGGCATCTTCCATCAATTCACGGATAATCTGGGACCGCACAGGAAGCACGAGCGGCAGTTGGGCGATGTCATGCACACTGGCTCGGGAGAGGGCAGCGAATTTCGCCGAAGCTTCAGGCGGGCCTGCAAGATACAGGCGGTCCATCAACAGGGGCTGGATATGCAGGCCGAGGTCTGTCGGCGGGTCGTAGAGCAGCGCAACGGAAAGCTCGCGGTTAAGCACACCGTTGAGCAGATGACGCGACACGGCCTCATAGAGCTCCACTCGCAATTCGGGCCATTGAGCCGCGATGGCGGGCATGAGATGAGGCGCCAGCAGCGTGCCGGCTGCTACGGTCATGCCGATTGCTATCGTGCCCGTAACCCCGCGCGCCGACTTGCCGACTTCTTCTTTCAGGTGCGTGAGCTGCAGCAGAACGCCGGCAGCCTTTGAGGCGAGCAACTTGCCTTCGGGCGTCAAGGTACAGCCGCGGTTGGAACGCAGAAAAAGCGATACGCCCAGTATTTCTTCCAGGCGCCGTATTTTGCGAGTGACGACAGGCTGAGCCAAGCCCAGGTGCGCGGCGGCGCGTGAAAAGTTGAGCGTTTCCGCCACCCGGCAGAACACAACAAGCAGATCGGGATCCAGCATGCCGGAATCCCCAAGCGAAGGCATATTCATTATTCAATTTCTGTATGGCTGACATTCATTTTGGATACTACCAGAATGGCCAGCCCTTGCCTATTCTGGAGCCCATACGAACAGCGCAGCAGATAAAGAGGAACCTAGCCATGAGCTATTTACCAAGGGAAATGCCCTTCCCCCACCCTTCGCCGGAAGACGAAACCTACTGGCAGGGCTGCCGCGAACGCAAGCTCGTCATACGTCATTGCAATACCTGCGATACATATTCCCATCCTCCGATGCCGTCATGCCCCTTCTGCGGGTCGATGGATCTCGGGTGGCGGCAGGTCACTGGCGAGGGAAAAATCTTCAGCTACACCATCGCCCATCACCCGGTGCATGCCGCACTCAAGGGGCATACCCCGTACAACATCGTGGTTGTGATGCTTGACGGCGCCGATGATGTCAGGCTTGTGAGCAATGTTGTGAACGCCAGCCCTGAAGAGATCCGTATCGGCGCAGCCGTCGAGCTTTACTGGGACGAAATAGAGGATGGCCAGTTCCTGCCGCGCTTCAGCCTCAAAGCTTCAAATGAATCCAATAAAAAGGAAGCATCATGACTTTCCCGTACTCACGTGCGAAATCGGGCCAGCAGCCTTGCATCATTGGCATTGGGGAATCGGAATACAAGCGTCGTGGCGGCCACGCGGGAACGTCCGAATTGACCTTGCTACTGCAGGCGATCAGGGCGGCCGCGCAGGACGCGGGCATCGATGCCCGTCAACTGGATGGCTACGCGTCCTTTGGCTACGAGCGCCATGAACCCGTCATCGTACAGACCGCGCTTGCCGCGCCGGAGCTGAATTTCTCGAATATCGTCTGGGGCGGCGCGGGCGGAGGCTGCTGCGCTTCGGTAATGCTTGCGGCGCTTGCTGTCTCATCGGGCATGAGCCAATATGCGGTCGCCTACCGTTCGCTCTGTCAAGGCCAGTATGAAAGATACGGCCAGTTTCGTGCGCGTCCCATGTATGGACAGTACCTTGCTCCTTTCGGCCTGATGGCGCCTGCCCAAATGACCGCGCTGACATTCAGGCGCCATATGGAGCAGTATGGAACGTCGAGCGAGCATCTTGCGGAAATTGCCCTGACCATTCGTGCCAATGCCCAGAAGAACCCGCGATCGGTAATGTATGGAAAGCCGCTGGACCGCGAGCAATATTTCAACGCCCGCATGATCGCCGACCCATTCCGCCTGTATGACTGCTGCCTGGAGACGGACGGCGCGTGCGCTGTGGTGCTTACTACCATGGAGAATGCGGAACGGCTGGGCAAGCCGGCCGTGCCTATCCTTGCATCGGCTCAGGCGAGCGGCCCGCGCTGGTCGCTGGGGCCCATGGGGACGCACAATATGCCGGTGAATGACTATGGCACCGTCAATTCCAGTCAGGTCGCCAAGGTCTTGTACGCCCAATCGGGGCTGACGCCGGCCGACATCGATGTGGCCCAGATCTACGATGCGTTCACCGGCCTGATTCCGATGGCGCTGGAAGATTACGGACTCTGCGACAGAGGAGCAAGCCCCCGCTTCATCGAATCGGGCGCCCTGAGGCCGGACGGCGAAATGCCCATCAACACGGCGGGCGGGCTGCTTTCCGAGGCGTATCTGCATGGCCTGAACCTCGTAATCGAGGGGGTGCGGCAGATGCGGGGCGTATCGACCAATCAGATCGAGGGCGCAAAGACCTGCTTGGTGACCAGCGGCGGTGGCGGTGGCCATAAGAGCGCGCTGATCCTGGGGAAAAACTGAATCATGCCTGCACTTGCACTTGCACTTGGGCCCACGGGCCGGATCGTCGTGCCGCCGGAGTTGCGCAGCCTGCCCGCATTATTGACGCGGCAACTGCGTGAGCAGCCTGACCGGCCTTATTTCACCATCGAAGGCGTCACCTACACCTACCGGCAGACCCATGAGAAGCTGCGGACCATCGCCGGTGCGCTGGCGGGACTTGGCGTGGATATGAACGCGCGGGTAGGCGTGCTTCTGCCCAATCGGGCAGCCTTTGTTTTCACGATGTTTGCGGCTGCGCACCTGGGGGCGGCCATTGTCGCGATCAACCCGGAGTTTCGTGGTCAACTGCTCGCTGCGGCGCTGGATACCGCACAGTGCAAAGTGCTGATAGTTGACGACATGTCGGCGCCTGGGGTGCAAGCCTTGCAGGCGGAGGCATTGAGGGGCATCGAAGCCGTCATTCATGTGGACGATGGATTGCTGGACCTGCCGCATGCCATTACCCAGGCACGATGGTCGGCGCTTGAAAAATCTGTGTGCGAGCCTCCGCCTCCCGCGCAGACAAACCCGGGAACCATACAGGCGATTTCGTTCACCTCGGGGTCGACAGGGCCCGCCAAAGGCGTGCAGATTACCATCAGCCAAGCCGTGGATGTCGCCTGCACGTATATTCATGCCACAAACCTGGTGCGGGATGATGTGCTGTACACGCCTTTTGCCTTTTTTCACGGTATGTCCACCCGCCTGGGCCTGGTGCCGGCGCTCATCGTAGGCGCGCATGTCGTCATCGGGCGCCGCTTCAGCCCGTCGCGTTACTGGCAGGAGGCCCGGGACTGCGGAGCCACCGTCGGCCAGACCTTGCCGACCATGACGGCCCTGCTCAAGGCCCAGCCCGCGACGGAGCATGACCGGGATCATACGATAACGCGCATGTACAACTCGCGGGCCGATGAAGAGTTCGAGCGACGTTTTGGCGTGCGGCTGATCGAAGCATACGGCATGACGGAAATCGGGCTGGTCATTTATTCTGCGTATCCGGACCGCCGTGCCGGCGCTGCGGGAAGAGTTCATGTCGATTGGGACATGCAGATCGTCGATGACGAGGATAATCCTGTGCCGGTCGGGGCCACGGGCGAACTCGTCTTTCGACCCAAAGCGCCATGGCTGGTGTCGCCGGGCTATGTCGGTGCACCCCAGGCGACGGTGGAGTCATGGCGCAACCTCTGGTTCCATAGCGGCGATATCGGCCGGCAGGATGAAGACGGCTATGTCTATTTCATCGACCGTCGCAAGGAACGCATACGCCGTCTTGGGGAAAATATCTCCAGCTTTGATGTGGAAAGCATTGTGTGCGGCCATCCGGATGTGCGCGAATGCGCTGCGCTGGCCTACCCCGCAAGCCTGGGCGAGGACGATGTACGTGTCGTTGTGGTAAAGGCGCGGGAATCGGAATTGAGCGCCGGCGATCTGTACGACTGGCTGGTAACCATGATGCCCAAATACATGCTGCCGCGCTATATCGAATTTGCTGACAGCCTGCCGCGCACACCGACCAACAAGATTGAAAAATACCAGCTCAAACAGGCCGGACTGCTTCCTGGCGTATGGGACCGCGACATGCATAGACCCAGCCGGCATGGACGGATCGAGGAGCGCGTGGAGGCAAAAACATGAGTGTACATACGCAAGCCGGAAACATGGCCGACGTGGTATTTGGCTGCCGCAATGCGCTGGGAGAGGGTCCGCTCTGGGATCCCGCATCCAACGTGCTGTACTGGGTCGATCTGCTCGGCAAGCAACTGTTCAAGGGCAACCCTGTTGACGGAAGCTTTGAGAGCCAATCCTTGCCGTACGCCGCTTCCAGGGCGACCCTCTGCGACGATGGGCAGTTGCTGATTTCCTTCCTGCGGCGCCCCGCCTTCGGCGCCTTTGGCAGCGATGACTATATGCTGATAGACCTGGGCGACATCGTTGCGGCCGGGCAGCGTTTTAACGACGGTGCGTGCGATGCAGCCGGGCGCTTCTGGACAGCCACCTATGACGGCGATCGCGGCTCCGCCAATGGTCGCCTCGTTGCGATCGAAGGCAGCCGTGTATCGGTCAAGGCAGAAGGAGTACGGATGCCTAACGGTATTCGCTGGAGTCCCGACGGAAAAACCATGTACTTCGTGGACTCATGGCCCGGGCAGGTATGGGCCTATGATTTCGACGCGGGCGCAGGCGTGCTCGGCAACCGCCGGCTCTTCCTGGATTTCGAGGGCACTGGTGTCAAGCCCGATGGCTGCGCCATCGATGAACAAGGCTGCCTGTGGATCGCAGAGGTAAACAGATCGCGCGTTGCGCGTTACACACCATCCGGCACGCTTGACAGCGTAGTCCTGGTTCCTGCCGATAAACCGACATCGGTCAGTTTTGGCGGCGGCGACCGGCGGACTTTATATATCACCTCGCGCACGGATGGCCTTTCTGACGCGGCGCTTGCTTTACAGCCGCAGGCGGGCGCCGTGTTCGCCGCCCGCGTATCTACTCCGGGCTTGCCGGAACATCCCTTCCGAAGGGCTTCAGTGCGCTGACGATGACCAATTCTTGCTAAAAATCAGGAGACACAATGCAAATGAACCATACACGCCGAAAATTTCTGGCCATTTCCGCATGCGCAGCGGCGAGCGGCATGCTGCCGCTGAAGGCCGCCTTTGCCGAAGGCTATCCGGAAAGAGACGTTAACCTGATCGTTCCATACAGCCCGGGTTCGAATCCCGACATTGCCGCCCGCATCGTCAGCGAAGCGTTGCGGGTAAGGATGGGGCAGCCTTTCATTATCAATACGCGCATGGGAGCGGGGGGCAGCATAGGCCTGGGCGCGGCGGCCCGCTCCAAACCGGACGGCTACAACCTGGTCATCGGACACATTGGCGGTCTTTCCATCAACCCCAGCGTCTATGCGAGCCTGCCCTACGATGTGGAGAAAGACTTTGCACCGATCCGGCAGATCTACAACTCGCCCCTTATCCTGCTGGTGGCGCAGGATGCGCCCTACAAGACGGTGCGCGATATGCTCGACGCGGCAAAGGCCCGTCCCGACGACTTGAGCTTTTCTTCGGGAGGCAATGGCAATGGCGCGCACTTGTCTGGCGAGCTGCTGGCGTCGCTGGCTGGCGTGAAAATGCGGCACATTCCATACAAGTCCACATCCACCGCCCTGATTGCCGTGGCCAACGGTGATATTGATTTCAGCTTTGGCAATCTTTCGCTCGCGGTGCCTCTGATCGACGCCAAGAAACTGCGGGCCATAGGCTTCAGTGGTCCGCCCGTTCTTGAGCAGTTGCCGGATGTGCCGCTGGTGAGCGATACCGTACCCGGCTTCTCCTTCCATGACTGGAGCGGCATGCTGGCGCCGACGGGAACGCCGGCCGCTATCGTCGACCGTCTCAGCAGCGAGATTACGAAAATACTGGCCGACAAGAAAATCAAGAATGACCTCGCGCTTCAAGGTCTCATTCCGGTTGATAGCGACCCGGCCAAATTCAAGGCGTTCATTGAGGCCGAGCAGGAAAAATGGGCTGCGGTTGCCCGCAGCATCAATCTCAAACTGGGCTAAGCAGCCGCGGGATAGAACATGTACCAGATACTAAAGGGCCTGCGCGTGGTGGAGTGTGCCTCGTTCATCGCCGCGCCCTCGTGCTCGCTCCATCTGCAACAAATGGGTGCGGAGGTGATCCGGATAGATCCCATAGGCGGAGGCCCCGATTATTATCGCTGGCCGCAGTCCGCGTCGGGGGCGAGCCTGTATTGGGAGGGGCTGAACAAGGGCAAGCGGTCTGTCGCCGTTGATTTTTCAAGCCCGCAGGGCCGCGAAATCGTCCAGGCTTTGATTTGCGCGAGCGGAGAGGACGGCGGTGTTTTCGTCACCAATTTTCCCGTCGATGGCTTCTTGTCCGACGAACACCTTCGCCGCCAGCGGCCAGATCTCATTACAACCCGCATCATGGGTTGGGCGGACGGTTCGCCCGCGCTGGACTATACCGTCAACGCCGCGATAGGCGTGCCTTACATGACGGGCCCAGCTGAAACGGAAGGCCGTCCAGTGAATAACGTGCTTCCCGCCTGGGATCTGCTGACGGGCGCTTATGCCGCATTTTCCACGCTGGCCGCTGAACGTTACCGCCGCATGACCGGAGAGGGCCAGGAAATACGCATTCCCTTGTCCGATATCGCCATCGCCGCCATGGGAAACATGGGGCAGATAGCGGAAGTGCTCGAAGGCGACGATCGGCCCAAGATCGGCAACAACCTTTTTGGCGCTTGCGGAAGGGATTTCACGACAGCGGATGGCGTCACGTTGATGATAGTCGCTCTCACCGCCCGCCAATGGAAGGGGCTGATTGTCGTCCTCGGCCTTGGAGACAAGGTCGCGCAGATCGAAAGCGCACTTGGCGTTTCTTTCGCCAGGGACGAGGGCTTGCGCTATCGGCATCGCGATGTGCTGGATGCGCTGGTCGAAACGGCAATAAGGCAACGTCATTTTGAGGAGTTGTCCCAAGCCTTTGAAACCCATGGCGTCTGTTGGGGGCCTTATCGCACGCTGAAGCATGCCGTGCGGGATGATGCCCGGCTTGTTCTCGGCAACCCCATCTTTTCGCAGGTAAAGCACCCCAGCGGGGCCCAATATCCTACACCCGGTGCAGCGGCGACTCTCACTCGGCAGGAGAGGGGTGGAGCCGTCAGAGCTCCGCGCCTTGGAGAACATACCGATCAGGTGCTCGCGGAGCTGATCGGCTACTCGCAGGCCCAGATCGGCCGCCTGCACGAACAAGGTTTGGTCGCAAGCGCCTGACTATCCGGACATGTCATGAATTCACCTCTATCTCATACATCGCTCGCCGCGGGCAAAGCCGCTACGCTTGCCGAGAAACTGACTTATCTGAATGCACCTGTGCGGGAGTACCTGGCCCGCGCGACGGAATCGGCGCGCGCGCTTATCCAGCCCGATGGGCAACCTGACCAGGAACGCTTGCGGGTGTCCCAGCGCGCATTACACGGTTTGGCCTGGATAGCCACCACCAGCCATTCGATATGCTGTGCGGCGGACTGGTTCAGCCGCCACGCGGCGAGCGGTCATTTCAGCGAGCTTGACGCCCTGGCGGTACAGATTGGCGTTGGCGAGTATCTGCAGCAGCTTTTGGGTGGCATCCCCATGAGCCAGAACGAGATATTCCGGCCCGCCGAGCTGGGTCTCGATGAAGCATGCATCCGACTGCGGGCTCATCCCTCCGTGGCATGGCTGCTGCAGCATGGCAATACGCCGGATTCAAGATCGAGATTGATCGAACTGCTTCAAAACGGGCATGCGCTTGCCGAGGACCTGGCCGATACTGAACTGAATCAGATACGGGATCAGCTAAGGCGCTTTGCGCGGGAGCGGATTTCACCGCAGGCGCACGCATGGCATTTGGCCGACACGCTGATTCCGCAAGAGCTGGTTGATGAAATGGCGCTGCTCGGCGTGTTTGGCGTGACGATAGCCGCGGAGTATGGCGGCCTGGGCATGGGCAAGCTCGCCATGTGCGTGGTGACCGAGGAGCTGAGCCGCGAATGGATTGCTGCCGGTTCACTGGGGACTCGTTCCGAGATCGCCGGCGAATTGATCATGCTGTCCGGAACGGCAGAGCAAAAGCAAGCGTGGCTGCCCGGAATCGCCGCGGGGGAGATACTGCCCACTGCGGTATTCACCGAACCGGACACGGGTTCGGATTTAGGATCGCTCAGGACTCGAGCTACGCGGTCGGATGATGGCGGGTGGCTCTTGAACGGGAACAAGACCTGGATCACGCATGGCTCGCGCAGCGACCTCATGACTGTTCTGGCGCGCACGCGATCGGACGACGCCGGTTACGGCGGCCTCAGCATGTTCCTTGCGAGCAAGCCACGCGGCACATTGGACGACCCTTTTCCCGCCCAAGGCATGACGGGTAGCGAAATCGAGGTGCTGGGCTATCGCGGCATGAAGGAATATGAAATCGCCTTCAATGACTTCGGCATCCCGGCGCAGGGGTTGCTTGGGGGTGTGGAGGGGCTTGGCTTCAAGCAATTGATGCAGACGTTTGAAAGCGCGCGGGTGCAGACGGCGGCGCGCGCCGTCGGTGTGGCCTGGAAGGCGTTTGACTTGGGGTGGCGTTACGCAAACGACAGGCAACAGTTTGGCCGGCGCATCGTTGCTTTCCCGCGTGTTGGCGACAAGCTGGCCCTGATGCTCGCGGAAATTCTCATGGCACGCGAGCTGGCATACTACGCGGCGACCCGCAAGGATGCGCGCCAGCGCTGTGACATCGAGGCCGGCATGGCCAAACTCCTGGCGGCGAGGGTCGCATGGAGCAACGCCGATTGCAGTCTGCAGATACATGGCGGTAATGGCTATTCGCTGGAATTCGAGATCAGCCGGATTCTATGTGATGCCCGCATCCTCAATATCTTTGAGGGAGCGGCCGAAATCCAGGCTCAGGTTGTTGGACGCGGCCTGCTGACACGGCGCCGATAAAGCCCTTCTTTTCTTATCACTACCGATTTTTTCAACACCTAATAACAATTAGGGGAGGCTTCTTGCATGCAAAAAATGACAATGGCTGCAACTGTACTCGGCATGGGTATAAGTGGGAGCGCATTTGCTCAGACTTCCGTCACACTGTATGGACGGGTCGATACAGGCTTTCAATACCAGTCCGTCGAGATCGATAATGTTGGTAAGGCTACTCGAACAGGTATGCATTCCGGAGGGCAGGCTGGCAACCGCTGGGGACTGACGGGTTCGGAGAACCTCGGTAACGGGCTGCGAGCAATTTTCACGCTGGAGGCGGGTTTCAACCTCGAAGATGGAAGTGCCGCCGACAAAAATCGTACAGCCTTCAACCGGCAGGCCTTTGCTGGCATGGCCAGTGACAAGTGGGGTACCCTGACATTGGGCCGCCAGTACAATTTCGGTTTCGACTATTTCGCGAACGTAGGGCCGTTTGGCAACAATTTTGCGCTTGCCGCGCAACCCGTCACTTTCCCGACGGCCATGGTGCGCTACGACAATCTATTCAAGTATTCGACCCCGACCTTCGGCGGCTTCAAGGCCGGCATCGGATTCTCAAAAGACACAGGTTTGGCGGGTGGCAGCCCTTGGAGCGGCGACACAGTTTCAGTGCTGACCGCGGGCGTGCGCTATGACAGCGGTCCGGTCGCGCTGACTGCAGATTTTGACCAGCTATCAAAAGTGCCCGATGCAGGCGGCAGCGGAACCGGCTCGATTAAATCATGGTTAGTGGGCGGATCCTATAATTTTGGGATCGTGAAGCTTGCCTTGGCCTATGGTCAGGACAGGGGCGGCCGGATTTCGGCCGTGAGCAGCAACGTCAACGCGCTGGGCAATGTTGTGCCAGTTCCCAATGCCCGGCACTTTGATGGATTCAAGGCCCATAATTTCGAAGTCGGCCTGAGCGCCCCGATAGCCGGGGGAACGCTGATGGCAGCATGGATGATGTCCGACTCCAATCTGGATGCCGTCACCGCTGGCGGCAATGGCGTTGGCAGTCAGCAGTCTTATAGCTTGGGCTACGCATATGATTTGTCTAAGCGTACTAATCTTTATGCTGTTGGAACATATATGAAGAATCCTTCGTATATCGACGGTGCGAATAGTCAGGAATATCGGATAGGCATACATCACAAGTTCTAAAGCCTGTCTGGAGGCGGGGCGAACACGCATAAGTAGCGGCGCCGCATGGCCCTTGACAGGTACTGGGCGGATAGGCGGAGACAATAAAGCGATGTCTATCTGCTCGAGCACACCATGCGGCCAACCAGCGGGGTTGGCAAGCACCACATGGCTGCTTGGCCGACTACTTATTGATCATTTCACCATATAGTAGTCCGCAACCCGTTCTTGGTATTTACCCTTATTCAACCAATCGGTATTAACCCGTAGCCAATCCCAATTTAGCCCTTGGCTTTACTACCGTAAACCCTCTACATAACCTTTTAGAATCGATTCGTGAAATAAAGGACTTTGACGCATAGGTTGCTCGCCCATAAGATCGATGGCAGTTGCATGACCATCAACTCATAAGGAGAGCAACAATGAAAATGAAGAGGCTGCCCGCGCTGACACTGGCTGTATTCGGGTTCTGTGCGATTCCGTTTATATCCGCCCACGCGCAAGATGCTGAACGCCCTGTGATTCGGGTGACGTCGGGCGCGGCGGACAATGCGACTTTTGACCCTCATCGCGCCACGTCGACTCACGACAAGGGCGTTGTCAGTCAAATGTTCAATGGCCTGGTGCGTTTCCCTCCCGGCAGCGCCGATCCTAAAGCCCTGGAAGCGGACTTGGCCGAGAGCTGGGAAAACGAAGGCAGCAAGGTGTGGACGTTCCACCTGCGCAAGGGCGTGAAGTTCCATGGCAATTATGGCGAGCTGACTGCCGCCGATGTCGTGTACTCGCTCGAGCGCGCCGCCGACCCCAAGCGGTCCAGCTTCGCGGCGACATTTACCGGCGTGGAGAAGATCGAAGCGGTAGACGAGTACACTGTCCGCATCACGCTCAAATACCCGGACGCCGGGTTTCTTGGACGAGTTTCCAACTACCATGGCGGCAATATCGTCAGCAAGAAGGCCGCAGAGGAATTCGGCACCAAGTTCGGTGCTCATCCTATCGGCACCGGGCCGTTTGCCTTTGGCGAACACGTCACCCAGCAGTATGTGAAACTGAATGCGCATGATGCGTACTTCCGCGGCCGGCCCAAAGCGGGCGGCCTGATGTACCGCATGATTCCTTCGGACAGTGCGCGCGACCTGGCCTTCACATCCGGCGAGATCGACATTATTCAAGGCAAGCGTGAGCAGCGCTGGGTTGAACGGGCCCGCAAGCGCGGCTACAAAGTCGATATTTTTGAGCCCGCGGAATTCCGCATCCTGCACCTGAACCGCAATATCAAGCCGCTGGACGAGCTCAAGGTTCGCCAGGCGGTGGCGGCTGCCGTCAATGTGGACCAGATTATTCAATATGTCGGCAAGGACGTGGCCGACAAGGGCTGTTCCGTGGTGCCCAATGGCTATCTGGGGCAAGATTGCAGTGCTGGATCCTACAAGCACGATGTCGCCAAGGCAAAGAAACTGCTGGCTGAAGCGGGCCATCCCAACGGCATCACGCTCAAGTCCATCGTCTCGAACATATCGGCGCAATTGCCCATTATGGAAATCGTCCAGGCGCAATTGGCCGAAGCCGGTATCAAGCTGGATATGGAGGTGGTCGATCACGCTACCTATCAGGCGCGCAGCCGGCAAGACCAAAGCGCCTTGGTCTTCTATGGCGCGGCCCGCTTCCCCAATGCGGATGCCTATTTGTCCGAGTTCTTTGATTCGGCGGCGGCGATCGGGTCGCCGACGGCCATGTCCAACTTTTCGCATTGTTCGGTGGCCGACGAAAGCATCCGCGCTGCCCGAACCGAGCCCGACGGCGCAAAGCAACTGGCTTTATGGAAGGACGCCCAGCAGAAGATACACCAGGATGTCTGCGGCATCCCCCTGTTCGGTCTGAAGCAGGTCTGGTTGCATAGCGACCGCGTGGACTACGGCTACAAACTCGAAGGCGCGCTTAACTTGGCGCCTCCCATAACCGAGGCCACCACGCTGAAGGCCAAGTAAAGCGCTTCGTTATACGCCATGAAGCAATTCATCGGAGATCTGCTGCGACACGCGCCGCGCATCTTGCATAAAGGCCTCTACCAGGCTGGCATTGCGCGCGGCCCGCACCCGGCAAAGCTGGAAGGTGAACTCGATCTCCGGATCGAATCGCCGCATGACCAGCCGGTTGCGCACGCCTTCCGCAAAGAAGGGGTGGATGAGCGATACCCCCAAACCCGCCGCTACAAACTCGCACACGGTGGGCGCCGTAACCGTTTCGAGCACGGTGCGCAACCGCGCTCCAGCGGCCAGGAACGCCTTGCGCACCAGTTTGTCGGTTTGGCTGCTGGATGCGAACGCCACGAAGGGTTCGTTATCCAGGTCGCGGGCTCGGATCACGCGCTTGCGCGTCAGGGGGTGGCTGATCGGAAGGGCGCAAACGAGCGCCGACGAGATCAGTGGCTCGCGGTCGATATAGGGATTGTCGATGCTGCTGCCGACCAGCGCTACATCGATCTGCCTGGACACCAGCCATTCCGCCAGGAATTGAGAGCCGCGTGTTTCGATCGTGACGTGGACGTCGGGATGCCGCTTGATGAACTCCATGGTGACGCGCCGGACAAAGGAGCCCGACAAGGCGGGCATGACGCCAATATGCAATTGGCGTTGCTCATCGCGGCGAATGGATTCGACCGCTTCCTCGAGCTGGCGCAGTCCGACGAAGGTGCGGTCGACTTCCTCGTACAGGCGCATGCCGTGCTGCGTGGGGGCCAGCCGGCCCTTGACGCGTTCGAACAAGGCAAGGCCGGTGTCTTGCTCGAGCTTGAGCAGCAGCTTGCTCACGGCCGGCTGGGATACGAACAGCGCGTCGGCGGCGCGATTGACCGAGCCGTATTCAATGACCGCCTTGAAGGCTTCGATCTGGCGAAGATTCAGTGACTTCTTCATGCACCTATCCCATAACGAGTAGTGAGTGACAACGATGGAATCTTATGACGTAATCGTAATCGGCGCCGGCATGGTTGGCGCGGCGATTGCGTATGGCTTAGCCGGACGGAACTGCAAGGTGCTGGTACTGGATGGCGCCGACAACGATTATCGCGCGGCCAAAGCCAACTTTGGGTTGGTGTGGGTACAGGGCAAAGGGTTTGGCGCACCGGATTATCAACGCATCTCGCGGCGCGCCGCCCGCATGTGGCCAGCCTTCGGCGAGCAACTGGCGGATGAATCCGGCATTGCGCTGGACTACGAAAACCGTGGCGGCCTGTCTTTTTGCGTAGGCGGCACGGAATGGGATGAGCGCCAGGCGCGGCTGGCGTCCTGGAACGCGCAGGTTCCCGAAGAGGCCGCCTGTACGCGTATGTTGGATCGTGGCCAGTTGCAATCCCTGCTGCCGGGCGTGCGCTTGGGGGTGGACGTGACCGGCGCCAGCCTCGGTGAAACCGACGGCCACGTCAATCCGCTCAAGCTGCTCGCGGCCCTGCATAAAGCCTTGCTTGTGCGGGGCGCCAAGCTGATCAACGATGCGCCGGCGACGGCTATCGACCCGTTGTCCGGGGGAGGCTTTGCGGTGCATGCCGGCAATCTACGCTACGAAGGAGCGCAAGTCGTGATCGCCGCGGGGCTGGGTTCCGGCCGGCTGGGCCGCATGGTGGGGCTGGATGCGCCCTTGCGCCCGCAACGCGGCCAGATACTGGTGACGGAAAGGTTGGCCCCCTTGCTGCCCTTGCCGGCAAGCGGGATACGCCAAACGGGTGAGGGCACCGTCATGATTGGCGTCACGCAGGAAGAGGTCGGCTACGACCTGCACACCACAACCAGCGCCGCCGTTCAGATGAGCCGCCGCGCGACGCGCGTACTGCCGGATCTTGCCAAGGCGCGCCTGGTGCGCCAATGGTCCTGTCTGCGGATTATGACCCCCGACGGCTGTCCGGTGTACGCGCAGTCAAGCTCGCATCCCGGCGCCTGGATCGCACTATGCCATTCCGGCGTCACCCTGGCGTCGTTTCATGCCGGCCCGATTGCTGATGCGGTGTCCCATTCAGCGCTCGGGGCCGAATTCAATTTTTTTCATCATAGGCGATTCGATGTTTCGACAATTGGATGATCCGGGCGCGGCCGCGCTCACAATTTATATAGACGGCCAGGCCGTCACTGCGCGAGCGGGGGAGACCGTTGCCGGTGTGATGATGCGCCAGGCGTCGCCGGTGACGCGCACGACGCCGGTGCATGGCAGCCCTCGTGGCCCGTATTGCATGATGGGCGTGTGTTTCGAGTGCCTGGCTACTGTGGATGGCATGGCCTCGACGCAAACGTGCATGTTGCCGGTGCATGATGGAATGAAGGTGGAACGCCAGCATGGCAAACGGAGTGTGGCATGACGGAAAAATACGACTTGGTCATTGTCGGGGCCGGCCCGGCCGGCATGCATGCAGCCATTCAGGCTCGCAGCCACGGACTGCGTGTGCTCGTGGCCGATGACCAGCCCGCGCCCGGCGGGCAAATCTGGCGCGCGGTGGAGCGGACCGCCGCCAAGGCGACCGGCGATATCCTGGGCGAGGACTACCAGGCGGGCGCCGCCGTGGTGCGCGGCTTCCGCGCCTGTGGAGCCGACTACCGGCCGAGTACGCAGGTATGGCAAATAGAAAAAGGCTGGCATGTTTACATGACGCATGGGCAGCAAGCAACGGTGGTGCAGGCTGACAACATCTTGCTTGCGACCGGAGCGCAAGAGCGTCCGGCGCCTTTTCCGGGCTGGACCTTGCCTGGTGTCATGACTGTGGGGGCGGCGCAAATTCTGCTCAAGACCTCGGGCCAGGTGCCGGACCAGCCTGTATGGATCGCGGGTAGCGGCCCGCTGGTGCTGGTGTATATCAAGCAACTACTGCAGGCGGGCGGACGGGTTGCCGGGTGGCTGGACACCGCGCCGACACAAAACTGGCGGCGTGGCCTGCCCCACCTTCTATCAGCGCTGGGCGGCTGGCGTGATCTGCGCAAAGGCTATCGCTGGATGCAGGCCTTGCGCAAGGCAAAAGTCCCCATCTACCGCGGGGTGGCGGATATCCGCGCCGAAGGCGATGGCCGCTTGTCGCAGATAGTGTTTCAAGCGGCGGGCGGCGTGCAGCAGCGCGTTCCCGCTCAACTGTTGCTCGTGCATGAAGGCGTCGTGCCATCCATTCATGTGACGCGCGCCCTGGAGTGCGAGCTCGACTGGGTTCCTGCCCAGCGTTGTTTTTCGCCTCGCACCGATAAATGGGGCCACACGAGCCAGCCGGGTATTTTTATCGCCGGCGATGGCGCGGGTATTGCCGGCGCGCGCGCCGCCTGTCTGCGCGGGCAGCTTGCCGGAATAGGAATTGCCCGGCATATGGGCAAGATTGGCGACGGCCAAGCGGACAAGCTGGCAGCGCCCGTGCGGAATCGGCTGGCCCGCGAGCTCGCTTTGCGCCCGCTGCTCGACGCCATGTATCCCCCACGGGCGGATACGGCCAGCCCTTCCGACGACACGATTGTTTGCCGTTGCGAAGAGCTGACGGCTGGCGAAATCCGGGCCTATGCCAAGCTGGGGCGGCCTGGGCCCAACCAAATCAAGTCCTTTACGCGTGCCGGTATGGGGCCTTGCCAGGGCCGTCAATGCGGCTACACCATTGCCAATATTCTCGCCGAAGCACAGCAGCGTCCCGTGGCGGAGGTGGGCTTCTATCGGATACGGCCGCCGCTCAAGCCGCTCACGCTCGGTGAATTGGCTTCTTTGGATGATGGGGCCTAGCAGCCATGGCGCGTAAAATCTACGATGTTGCCGTCATTGGAGGCGGCCTGCATGGCCTATCGGCTGCGATGCACCTGGGCCGTTCGGGTAAACGGGTGCTGATCCTGGAACGCCACTGGTGCGGCCGCCATGCTTCGGGGGCGACCGCGGCGGGCGTGCGTACGCTCAACCGTGACCGCGGCGAGCTCGACCTGTCGCTGCAAGCCATGGAGATGTGGCATAACATGCGGGCCTTGGTGGGAGACGATTGCGGGTTCCATGCCAATGGGCAGATCTGGGTGGCGGAGAATGCCGCTGCGCTGGCGCGTGTCCAGGCTCATGTCGAGGCGTTGGAGCGCGACGGCTATCGGCATGAAGAACTGATCGGTCCCGATGAGCTGAGGCGGCTGCTTCCTGCGCTGAGTCCGCATTGCCTGGGTGCATCCATCGCTCGCCGAGACGGCGCGGCGGATCCGCACCGTGCCTTGCGGGCTTTCCGGGATAGCGCGTTGGCCACGGGTGCAAGCTTGATGGAGCAATGCGGAGTCGATGCCATCGAGCGGCAGGGCAGCGATTGGAAGCTGCGAACCGGGCAAGGCGACTGGACCGTGCCGTTTATCGTCAATGCCGCGGGCGCCTGGTCCGGACGTATCGCCGCCATGGTCGGTGATGCGATTCCGCTGGCCACAAAGTCGTCGATGATGATGGTGAGCGAGCGCATCAACCCTTTCATCAAGCCCGTGGTGTCCATCGTGGGGCGTTCGCTGTCCTTCAAGCAGTCGGACCAAGGCACCTTGGTCATTGGCGGCGGCCTGCAGGGCGTTCCCGATCTGGACAAGGAAACGTCGACAGCGCGCATGCGGGTGCTGGCGGCGGGGGCGCGCGCCGCCACCGATTTGTTCCCGTCGGTGCGGGACTTGCGCATTGTGCGCGTCTGGGCGGGGCTGGAGGCAAAAACCGCCGACCAATTGCCCGTTGTCGACGCATCGCCCAACGCGCCTGGCGTATTCCATGCTTTCGGCTTTTCGGGCCATGGGTTTCAGCTGGTTCCGATCGTCGGCGCGGTCATGACAGAGCTGATCACACAGGGCAAAACCGCCTTTCCCATCAGTCGTTTGTCGGCGCGTCGTCTGATGCAGCCGTCTCAGATCAAGGAAAGCACTCCATGATTAAGTTTGCGATCAAGCGGCTCTTGCTCGCCATTCCCACCTTGCTGGCTATGCTGACCGCCGTGTTTGTGCTGGTTCGGCTCGTGCCGGGCGACCCAGCGGCGGTCATGCTGGGCGACCAGGCGAGCGCTGAAGCACTGCAGGCCTTGCGCATGCAGCTAGGCCTGGACCTGCCGGTGCACCAGCAGTACTTTGCCTTTCTGCGCGACGTGCTGTCGGGCGACTTGGGCGTGGCCATGTCCACCGGGCGGCCTGTGCTGCGTGAAGTAGCCTCGGTATTGCCTTGGACCCTGCAGTTGACTGCCGCCGCCATTGTCATAGGCTGTTTGTTCGGCCTGCCGATGGGCATCTGGGCGTCGCTGCGCCGCAATGCCTGGCCCGACTATGTGGGCCGTTTGTTTTCTCTGGCGGGCTTGTCCTTTCCTGCATTCGTTTCGGCGATCCTGATGCTGTTGGTGTTCGCCATACAGCTGAACTGGTTTCCCGTAATCAGCGCCACCCATACAGGAAGCTGGGCCGATGACTTGCGCAATCTGGCGCTGCCCGCTTTCAACTTGGGCCTGATCATGATGGCGTATGTCATGCGCGTCACACGCTCGTCGATGCTGGGCGTGATGGGCGAGGACTATATACGCACGGCGCGTGCCAAGGGAATACGCCCCATGCGTCTCATTCTGCGCCATGGGCTGCGCAATGCGCTGATCCCCATTGTCACCGTCATCGGCCTGTATTTCGGTACGCTGATCGGCAACTCGGTGCTGACTGAAATCGTCTTCAACCGGCCGGGGCTGGGCAAGCTGATTCTGGGTGCGCTCAACGTCCGGGACTACTCGCTGCTGCAGGGCCTGATGATTGTCTTTGCCTCTTGCGTGATTCTCGTCAACCTATTGACTGACCTGGTCTACGGCCTGGTCGACCCGAGGGTGAAATACCAATGAGTTCCACTGCCACCGCATCCGTCGCAGCGGCCGCGCCGCGCAGCCATGCCCTATGGGCCGCCTTGCGCCGCAATCGCTTGTCCTGGATTGGGCTTGCGCTGCTGTTGCTCATCATCCTGGTTGCCTTCCTGGCCCCCTGGCTCGCGCCTTATGATCCGCTGAAGCAAAACATCATCTACCGCCTGGAGCCTCCCTCGGCCCAGTTCTGGCTGGGCACCGATAGCTACGGCCGCGATGTGTTGTCACGCGTGATCTATGGCGCACGCGTATCGCTATTGGTGGGTTTTGTCGCCATCCTGATTGCCATGACCATTGGTTCGGCCTTGGGAGTGCTGGCCGGCTATATAGGCGGCCTGTTCGACCGCCTGGTCATGGGCTTGGTGGATGTGCTGCTGTCCTTTCCCACCCTGGTGCTGGGCTTGATGATCGCCGCCATGCTGGGCGCCAGCCTCGAGAACCTGATCATTGCGATTGCGATTACCGAAATCGCGCCTTTCGTACGCGTTGCGCGGGCCCCGACGATCGCGCTGAAGCAGCGCGATTTCATCGAAGCGGGACGCGCCTTGGGCTACAGTCCGCTGCGGCTGATGGGCATCCACATTCTGCCCAATATGATCTCAGATGTCGTCGTGCTCGCCTCCTTGTGGATGGCTTCCGCCATCCGTACGGAAGCCTCGCTGAGCTTTATCGGCCTGGGTGTCCCGCCGCCAACGGCGACATGGGGCAGCATGATACGGGAGGGTTTCGAAAACATCCTGGACGCTTGGTGGCTGACTGTATTCCCAAGCCTGGCCATTCTGCTGACCGTCCTCGCCCTGAACCTACTGGGCGACGCGTTGCGCGACGCCATCGATCCCAAGCTGCGTTCGGAGTGATTATGACAACAGCATCTCCCACCCTCGAACTGAACGATCTGGTCACTGAATTCCGTGTGGGCGGAAAGTGGCATGCGGCGGTGCGCGGCGTATCGTTCAAGGTTGAGAAAAACGAAACGCTCGCCGTCGTGGGCGAGTCGGGAAGCGGCAAAAGCGTGATGGCGCTGTCCATACTCAAGCTGATCCCGGCCTCGGGCGCGCGGCATGGCGGAGGCCGGGTATTGCTGGAAGGGCGCGA
>Ga0180220_1000766_pt1 | contig 29178 bp, 19 predicted proteins | sample eDN5th37CBELigBY_FD_151335 | JGI IMG/M metagenome (GOLD analysis project Ga0180220, IMG submission 151335) | Enriched backyard soil microbial communities from Emeryville, California, USA - eDNA 5th pass 37_C BE-Lig BY (version 2) (version 2) | ecosystem: Environmental > Terrestrial > Soil >... | reverse complement strand
CAACGCGGATCTTCGACTCACCGAGCACGGACGCCGGGTCGGCGTGGTCGACGACGCGCGCTGGTCCCGCTTCGAAACCCGGCGCGACGCCATCGACGCGCTCCGCGAACGGCTGTCCAACACCCGCCGCTCGGGCGTCTCGCTCCTTCATATGCTCAGGCGGCACGAGACGACCTGGGACGACCTGACCGCTCTCGAAGCCGGCCTCGCCGACGCCGACTACGCCCGCGACGTGATCGGCCAAGTCGTCATCGAGGCGAAATACAACGGCTACGTCGGCCGGCAGATCGAACAGATCGAGCGCTTTCGCCGACTGGAGGACAAGGCGATCCCCGCCAACCTCGACTACGACGCGGTCCACCAACTCCGCGCCGAGGCCCGCGAAAAACTCAACCGGGTCCGCCCCCGATCGCTCGGGCAAGCGGGGCGGATCAGCGGAATTAACCCCGCCGACCTCGCCACCCTCCTGGTTCACCTCCGCCGCCGAAAGCCCCCGGCGACTCCCGACAACGCCGCGTCCGCGTGAGCATCGCGCCACGCGCCGATTTCGCTCGTTGCGGAACAACCGTTGCGGAACAACCAGAGAGCCGCCGTCGCCGGATCTTGCCCCGTCCCCGGAAAGAGGCGGCGCCACGCCCGCCTTCGTGGATCATGGATGCTTCGCCAACCTCGGAGTCGAGAACGACAACCGAGATTGACAAAACACCGGAGTCGGGATTTCTTATCGGGCTCGCGTCTCTTGCCAAACCCGCTGGCTTGCTGGAGGACTCTCCCGCTTGCCGCCGCCCGGCTCCATCGCGAAGCGGGCGCGGGGCGACAAGAGCGGGGGACGTTCGGCTGGTCGCGGGGGTGAGGAAAGATTGTCTCGGTTCATCCGGATTGACAAGACCGAGCGTCCTTTTACAATTGGCTAACTTGGCAAAATCGGCAAGACCTGCAATCTTCGCCGAATTTAACGACTGAGCCGAGTGGCGCGGCTAACGCGGACTCGCGTGTCGTCGCCAAGGCGATTGATCGATCGTGGAATCGACATGGACGCGTCGCGGGGAGGCCGATCGGATCAGCCCGCATAATTTTCGCGACGCCCGCCGCGGTGGCGGGCCGTCGGATTTGGATCTGATCTTGATCGGGGAATCAGGGCCCAACCAATCATGAAGACCGTTTTCACAACGGGCGAGGCCGCCAAGATCTGCAAGGTCAGCCAGCAGACCATCATCCGCTGCTTCGACTCGGGACAGCTCAAGGGGTTTCGCGTGCCCGGATCGCGGTTTCGCCGGATTCCGCGCGAATCGCTCTACCGATTCATGAGGGATAACGGGATCCCCACCGACGCTTTGGAAAGCGGCCGGCGGCGGATCCTGATCGTCGACGATGATCAGGCGGTGGTCGACCTGATCGCCGAGGTGCTCGACGGCGACGGCCGGTTCGAGCACAAGTCGGTCAACAACGGCTTCGGCGCGGGGATGCTGGCCAAGGAGTATCATCCGGACCTGATCATCCTCGACGTCATGTTGCCGGACATCAACGGCCAGGCGGTCTGCGAGCTGATCCGTCGCGACCCGACGATCTCGGACATCAAGATCATCTGCATCTCGGGGATGGTCGAGGAGGACAAGATCGAGGAGTTGAAGACCTCGGGCGCCGATGATTTCCTGCACAAGCCGCTGGATATCGATGAACTCCTCCAGCGGATCTGCCGACACTTGGATATGGAGGCCCCCTCCACCAGCTGAGCGAATCGCCAACGAGGATGCTTCCACGTTGGCCCGGCCCTCGTCGGAGACGAGGCGACGGCATGCCGCCGAAGGAAGACGCGAGGAGCGGAGGGGGTCGGGAGGGAGCCCGATAACCGTGCGGGGCCAATTAGGACGAAAGCCGTTTGGGGAACGCCTGCGCGACCGTTTGCACGGTCTGGGCCGTCTCCCGATCCGTCCGCGAACCGCGCGGATGGTCATGGAGGCCCTTTCGTCCGCGTCGGCCGAAGGAGAGGACGCGGATCCATCCCTCGTGGAGATTCGGGGCGGAGCGCTCAACCTGGACCCGGGCTGGATCGCCGCCGAAAGCGTTCGGCCCCATCCCAAGAGCTCCCTCCACCTGATCGCCGAGTCGGAATGGTGGCCCTCGGCGCTCGCTTCGGGCCCATGCTCCGAGGCGATCCAGCGCCTCTGGCGTCACTCGCTGGCCGCCGCCCTCGCCTGTCGAACCTTGGCTCGCGAACGCGGCGACCCCGACCCCGATCAACTCGTCCGCGCTGGGTTGCTCCACGGCCTGGCCCGCTGGGCGGTCGCGGCGGTCGCCCCCGAATGGATCGTCGAGTGGATGGGCGAATCGAACCTCCGGGTCCGACGTCGTTTGGAAACCAACGACCTGGGCGCCGACCTGGGAGAGATCGGGCGACGGTTGGCCGAACGCTGGGGGTGCGAGCCCCTGGTGGTCGACGCCGCCTGGCTTCACAACGAGGCCGATGGCGTCCTCAACGAGGCGGCGAGAGAGCCCGAGCGTCTGGCCTTGATCCAAGAGGCCGTTCGATGGGCCGACGCGACCCCCTGGTCGCTCAGCTCGGCGTCGGCCCGCGAAACCGTGTCCTCCGAGCCTCGTCTGCGCATCCTGATCGCCGAAGTGCAATCGAAATGCGGGTCGATGTTCGCCTCGGCCGACTCCACCCCTCACGAAGAGCGGATGACCCGGGAGAACGCCCGCCTGCGCCTTCGGATCATCGACCTGGACCGCGCCCGCGCGACCCAGGCGCGGCTGATCGACGCGCTGAGCGAAGCCCCTCCGGACGAGACCCCGGAATCCTGGAGCGCCCGAACCGGACGGATCTGGTGCGGCGAGCCCGAGGTCAACGCCGCCCGCGTCATCTGGCTCGAACCCGGTTCGGAGTCGTCCGGCCGCGGCTCCGTCGTGGAATCGGCGACCGCGATCGGCTCATCGCCGAGCGGCGAGGCGGGCGTCCCCTCCAAGGCCCCCTCGTGGACGATCCCCCTCGACTCCCGAGGCGCTCGTCTGGGCGAGATTCAGCTCTGGCTCGACCCCGAGCAAGAGGATCCTCGGCCACGACTCGAAGCAACGGGCGCGACCCGCGCCTGGCGATCTTGGGCGGCCCGCGTCGCCGATCGGTCCCTCTTCGAGCGACGGCTTCAAGCCGTGGTTCAAGGAAGCCGAGGCCGCGTCGAGGACGAGCGGGAGCGGCTTGAATCCGCCAAGCTCGAAGCCCTCGCCGAGTTCGCGGCCGGCGCCGGCCATGAGTTGAACAACCCCTTGGCGGTCATCGTCGGCCGCGCGCAGTTGCTGCTCGGACAGACCGACGATCCCGAGACCATCCGATCCTTGAAGATCCTTCTCGCCCAGGCCCAACGCGCGCACCAGATCCTACGAGACCTGATGTTCGTCGCCCGCCCGGCGGAGCCGCGGCCCCGCCTCTGCCGTCCGGCCGAAGTCCTGGCCTCGTGCCTCAAGGAACTCCAGGTCGAGAGCGAGGCGAGGGACGTTCAACTCATCGGCGAATTCGAGGGCCGCGAGGCCACCTCGTGGATTGACCCGGAGGCGCTTCGCCACATCGCCGAGGCCCTGATCCGAAACGCCCTTCAGGCCAGTTCCGGCGGCCAGACGATCCAGGCGCGGTTGAGCCCGCGAGGCCGGGAGCTTCGCCTTCAAGTCGTCGATGGCGGACAGGGGATCACAAGCGTCGAAGGCGCGCGCCTGTTCGACCCCTTCTTCTGCGGTCGGCAAGCGGGCCGAGGCCTGGGATTGGGACTCCCGCGAGCCGCGAGGCTGATCGCGATGGCCGGCGGATCGATCAACTGGTCGTCCGCGGTCGGTGGCGGCTCGGTCTTCCAGGTCCGGCTGCCGTCCAACCCGCCGCCAGACGAGCCCAACGCCAAAAGCGCGTGACGCCCCGAACGAACCAACGCCGTTCCCCGGTTCGTTCAAGCGATCGCCAGTTCGACCATGGAGTCGGCTATGACGTGACAATCCGAACACAGAAACGTCACGTTGAGCGGTTCGCCGTAATCCCAGTGATGGCGCTGAAGGCGCTGGCGGCGTCGACACCAGGAGCACCGCACCGGCCTTTCGATCAGGCCGAGCGTTTCGCCGAGGGCCGCCGCGCAACGCGCCGAGCGGGTTCGAACGCGCCGGGGCTTGAGCATGTCCCGACAAATCTCCAGATGACGACCGAGACGAGCGAACAGGGCCCGCTGACGCTGGCGTCGGATCTTTTTCATCTTTCGCAACCCGTGAGCTGGATTCGGAGACCACCTCGGAGCCAACGCGAAGGAGAAAAGGGAGCCTCAAGCGAGCAGCCGCCCATCGGGCGCGACGCGCCGCCGACGGCCGAAAAGAACGGCTCGTTCTCGAAGCCATTCAATTATAACGCGCGGTCCACCCAAGCGGCCGACTCCCCCCAAAACAACGATTGAGATCCTCTCGGGCGTCCCCGGCGGGGAGCGCGGGACGGCCCGAACCGACCCGGAAAAACGAACAGGGGGACGTTGGTCTCGCTGGACATGCTCCAGAGGATTTCCCATACTCCAGTCACGGCCGCAATGGGCTGGGTTCGCATTTCGTCCGAAGGGCACACCATGGCTGCAGACTCCGAAGACCAGCGCGACACTAACTCTTCACATCCGGCTTCGACCTCGGATCGTCGAGAATTCCTTGGCCAGGCCGTGGGCGCCTACCTGGGGACCGGGGCCGTGGTCGGCGGGCTCTTCCCCGGCGAGTCGGCCGCGGCCGAGAAGGCCGCCGACGACAAGGCCAAGCGGTTGGTCGTCCGAACATTGCGGCCCGTGAATCTGGAGTCGACCTCCTCGGCGCTCGACTCGTATCTCACGCCCAACGACGAGTTCTTCGTCCGCAGCCACCACGGCGCGCCGGTGGTGGATCTGGACGCCTGGGAAATCTCGGTCGAAGGGCTCGTCGATCGCCCCTTGAAATGGAGGATCAAGGACCTGGAGGCGATGGAGGCGACCACGCGGGGTGGAGTTCTCCAATGCGCCGGCAACGGCCGCGCGATGTTTTCGCCTCGGATACCGGGGCTCAACTGGGAGCGAGGCGCGGTCGGCCACGCGGAATGGACGGGGATCCAACTGGGGCGGCTTTTGGAGGAGGCGGGCCTCAAACCGGAGGCGGCCCACGTCCACTTCATCGGCGGCGACGTGACCCCCAACCCCAAAACCCCCGCGTTCGTCCGGAGCATCCCAATCGACCGGGCCCAGCATCCCGACACGCTGCTCGCCCTTCGGATGAACGGCGAAGCGTTGCCGATCCTCCACGGCGGCCCCGCGCGGATCGTCGTCCCCGGCTGGACCGCCAACAACTGGACCAAGTGGATCCGCAAGCTCGTGGTCTCGGCCGAGGAGGCGCCGGGCGTCTACATGCAGTCGGGCTATCGGATCTCGCGGACCCCGGTCCCGCCCGGCGTCGATCCCGACCCGAAGGACATGGTCCCGGTAACCTGGATGAATGTAAAGTCGCTGATCACCTCGCCGAGCCCCGACGCCGAGCTGAAGAACGGCCCGGTTGAGATTCGAGGCGTGGCCTGGACCGGCGAGGGACACGTCGTCAAGGTTGAGGTCTCCACCGGCGAGGGCTCCGAATGGCGCGTCGCCGAGTTGGAGAACGAGCCTCGACAGGGAAGCTGGCGCCGGTTCAAGCTCGCCTGGGAGCCGCCGGGCCCTGGGAACTACGTCTTGCGCGCCCGCGCGACCGACTCGGAGGGTGAAGTCCAACCCGAGGTTTCCCCCTGGAACAAGAGCGGCTACCTTTGGAACGGCTACGATCAAATCGCCTGCCGGATTTCGTGAGGCCGATCCATGAGACCTTCCCTCGCGATCGCGATCATCGCCGTTCTCCTTCTCTTCGTCGCCCTCAGCACGTGGTGGATGGCCGCTCCCCAAACGCCCCCCGCGCCCCGGGAGCAAGGGCCCATCGCCGCCATCAAGGCCGACGACGATGAGGAGACGATCGCCAAGCGCGACCTGATGGGCAAGCAGGCCGTTGAGCGAAGCTGCCAGGTGTGCCATGAGATGAGGATGATCACCTCCCAGCGCCTGACTCCCGCCCAGTGGCAGGCCGAGGTCGACAAAATGGTCAACTGGGGAGCGGTTCTCTTCGATGGCGAACGGGAACTGGTCGCCGAACACCTGGCGCGCCATTACCCCGACACCGCGCCCCCCTCCCCCGTGGAACTGATCGCGTTGGCCTCGATCGAGAGCCCCGAAATTCTCGACGCCGACGAGGCCCCCATCGAGGGCGACCCCGCCGAGGGACAGCGGCTCTATATGACCCTCTGCTCCGTCTGCCACGGCCCGACGGCGATGGGAGGAGACCTGGGGCCAAGCCTCGCCAACCGCGCGATCATCGGCCACGCCGCCGCCTACGACCAGATCGTCCAAAACGGACTGCGCGGGATGCCGCCCTTTGAGACGGTCTTAAACTCTCAACAACAGCGCGACATCCTGGTGTGGCTCCGCGGCATCCCCCACGATGTCGAGGCGCCGACGCTCTAATTCAATTCGCCGCTGGGGCGGCCATGGGCGGCCGCCCCCCTCGATCGCCGGTCACTTTCCGACCAATTTCTCGCGGGCCATCAGCGCCGCGCCGAGGATTCCGGCGTCGTCGCCGAGCGCCGCGCGGACGATTTTGATTTTACCCTCGGGGTCGGCGAGGATCTGGGTTCGGGCCGAGGATCGAATCAGATCGATCCAGGGATCGCCCAGGGCCAAGGCCATCCCTCCGCCGATGATCACGATTTCGGGGGCGAGAACGTTGACCAGGCTCCCCAAGCCCAGACCGAGGTAGTGGGCCGAGCGACGGACCTCGCGGATGGCGATTTCGTCGGCCTCGTAGACGGCGTCGGCCAGGTCGCCACTTTTGAGGCGTCCCTTGCGCGCCATTTTGTCGCCCAGGGTGGTCGGCTTGCTCTTCTTGATGGCCTTGGCGATCCGGTTGGCGATGGCGGTCTTGCTCGCCATCGCCTCCATGCACCCGCGAGCGCCGCAGCCGCATTTGGCTCCCCCCGCCTTGACGACGATGTGACCGATCTCGCCCGCGTTGCCGTTGGAGCCGGTGACGATCCGCCCGTCCTGAACGATGAAGCCGCCGATCCCGGTGCCGACGAACGCGGCGATCACGTCGCGATAGCCGCGGCCGGCGCCCAGCATGTATTCGCCGTATCCCCCGACGCGGACGTCGTTTTGGACCATCACCGGCGTTTGGATCGCGGCGGAGAGCTCGGGACCGATGGGGAAGTTTTCGACGTTCAGGTTGGCGCTGAAGAGGATTACGCCGGAATCCACGTCGAGCGGCCCGGGCGAGCCGATCCCCGCCGCGGCGATGTCTTCGCGCGAGAGTCCCGCCCGCCCCAGCGCTTCTTCGACGCACTCGATCATTACCCCAAGGATCGCCGGCCCCCCCTGCCTGGCCGGGGTGCTTCGCTTGGCCCGTCCCAGGACCTGGTTGTCGGCGCTGATGACGCCCGCCAGAATTTTCGTGCCCCCGAGATCGACTCCGATCACCGGAGGCCCATCCCCCTGTTCGGCCATGTAGAGCGCTCCCGTGGATTGCCTCGGCCGCGGCGCAACCTCGACGCCGCCTTAATGGATTCTACATAACCGCCGCCCGGTTCGGAACGCGCCTTGGCTGGCGCGGTCGCAAAATAAGTGGCGGCGGACGATGTTAAGCCCGCGATTCGACGCGATGGCCGGTCTCGGCGGCCGGCGGCGGCTCCTCGGCGATTATCTCGCGCAGCTCGCCGGCGTTGATCGTCTCCCGTTCGATGAGCCGCTCGGCGATCCGGTCCAGGACCGCGCGTCGCCGTTCGAGAACGTCGCGGGCTTTGGCCTGGGCCTCGTCTACGATCCGGCGCGTCTCCATGTCGATCTCGCGGGCCGTTTGTTCGCTGAAGGCGCGCTCGCCGTCGCCGGCCTCCCGGGTCGGATCGGCTCCGTAGCTCAGCCGTCCCAAAACGGGACTCATGCCGAACTCCACCACCATGCGTCGGGCGATCCGGGTCGCGCGGGCGAGGTCGCTGGAACAACCGTCGGACGACTCCCCCAGCGCGATCTCCTCGGCGAGCGTCCCGCCGAGCAGGCTGCAAACGGCGTTCTCAAGGGCCGTCTTCGTGTGGAGGAAGCGGTCGTCCTCGGGACGATAAAGCGTGTAGCCGAGGGCCGCGTTGCCCCGGCCGACGATGGACACCTTATGAACCGGATCGGTCTCGGGAAGACTTCGGGAAACCAAGGCGTGACCGGCCTCATGATAGGCGATCCGCCGCTTCTCGTCGGGGCGAAGCAGCCGCTGACGCTTCTCGGGACCAGCGAGCAGGCGCTCGATCCCCTCTTCGAACTCCGGCTGGCCGACTTGCTCCTTGCCCCGTCGGGCCGCCAACAGGGCCGCCTCGTTGACCAGGTTGGCCAAGTCGGCGCCCACGAACCCGGGGGTCATCGCCGCGATCTGGCGGAGGCTCAGGCCGTCGGCGAGGGGAACGATCCGGGAGTGGACCCGAAGAATCTCCTCGCGACCCACCATGTCGGGGCGATCGACCACGACCTGACGGTCGAAACGTCCCGGCCGCACCAGGGCCGGGTCCAGGGTCTCGGGGCGGTTGGTGGCCGCCAGCAAGATGACGCCCCGGTCGGCGTCGAACCCGTCCATCTCGACCAGCAACTGGTTTAGGGTCTGGTCCCGCTCGTCGTGTCCTCCCGTTCCTCCGGTCCCCCGCGCCTTGCCGATGGCGTCCAACTCGTCGATGAAGATCAAGGACGGGGCCGTGGCCTGCGCCTTGGCGAAGAGGCTCCGCACGCGGGACGCGCCGACGCCGACGAACAACTCGACGAAGTCGGAGCCCGAGAGCGAGAAGAACGGAACCCCGGCCTCGCCGGCCACCGCGCGGGCCAAGAGCGTCTTGCCCGTCCCCGGAGCGCCTACCAAGAGCACGCCCTTGGGGATGCGGCCCCCCAGCGCTTGGAACTTGTCCGGCGTTCTGAGGAAGTCGACGACCTCGCGCAGCTCTTGGACGACCTCTTCGTGTCCCGCGACGCTCTCAAAGGTGACGCGCGGCTCGTCGGCGCCGTAAACGCGGGCGCGCCCTCTGCTGAAGACCAAGGCCGAGCCCAAGCCCCCCGATCGGGAGACCACCAGGGCGAGGACGCCGATGGTCGTGAGAAAGAGGAGCGCGGGGAGGGCCTTCTCCCTCAGGGGCGAAGGGGTCGGCTCCGCGTCGTAATCGGCGTTGGGCACATGGGTTTCGAGAAGTCGAATCAGATCCTCGTCGCGCTCGACGCCAAGCCTTGAGACCTGATACTCCACCGGCGGAGCGCCGGGCTCGGTCGTCGCCAGGCGTCCGCGGATTGAGGTCGGACCGACGCGGGCCGACTGGATGCCCCCCTCGACAAGCCGCTTGCGAAACTGCCCATAGGTCAGGCTTTGCGCCTCGGGTTGAGAGAGAAACAGAAAGCCGCCGGCCGTCGCCAGCGCGGCGACCGCCAAAATGGAGAACGTCAGAATCCGGCGAGTTCGCCGGGAGAGGGCCGAGAAGCGGTTCTTGATGCTCATGTCAAATTTGGAAAGGAAGGCGAGCCGCTCGGCGAAGGAGCCGGACGCGGCCGGGGGCGGTGATGATGAGGGCGAGCCCCCCCAACTCGCCACGGACAAGCTCGAATCGTCATGGCCGTCGTCAGCCGACGGGGGTGTTTCGCTCCTGGTTGCGCGGGAGATCCACGTTGACCCCCTCCGGCCGAGCCCGGTTCGCCAAATGGGGAAACAGCGGTTGAGACTCGACGCGGCGGGCCTTGGACAGGTCGATCCGTTCGTCGGATAGGTTGACCTCGAACCGTCGATTGCCTGGAAGCTGCAGCGGGATCCGAACGGTGAAGACGCTCCCCCGCCCCGGCTGGCTCTTCAGGTGGATCTCGCCGCCGAGGAGGCTGGCCAACTCGCGAACGATGGAGAGCCCCAGGCCGGTGCCCTCGTGCTCGCGGGTCAAGACGTTCTCGTCGCGGCCCGGCGCCTTCGCCTGGCGGAACTTCTCGAAGATGGTCTCGCGATCCTCTTCGGCGATGCCGATGCCGGTGTCCTCAACTTCGAGGACCAGGAAGCGCCCCTCGGCCCGGGTCCTGACGGTGACGCGCCCCCCCTCCGGGGTGAACTTGATGGCGTTGGAAAGCAGGTTGTAGAGAATCTGACGGATCTTGCCGGGGTCCTGCCGCAGCAGGGGGATGGCCTCGTCGAGCCGGCACTCCAGCGTGATGTCCTTGCGGTCGGCCATCGGCCGGGCCAGGTTGGTCACGGCCTCGCTGACGTCCCGGATCGAGAAGTCCTCGCTTCGCACCTCCATCTTGCCGCTTTCGATTTTGGCCAGGTCGAGAATGTCGTTGATCATCGCCAGCAGCATCTTGCCCGAGGTCTGAATGTTGCCGGCGTAGCGGCGCTGGCGGTCATTGAGGTGGCCGTCGCCGCCGAGGACCTCCGAGAAGCCGATGATGGAGTTCAGCGGAGTTCTCAGCTCGTGGCTCATGGTCGCCAGGAAGTCGCTCTTGATCCGGTTCATTTCGTAAAGAGCCATGTTGGCCTGGGCGAGTTCGTCGACCTTGTGATCCAGGTCGTTGTTGACGTCGCGAAGCTCCTGCTGCATGGCCACGAGGTTGTGAAGCATCCGATTGAAGGCGTGCGACAGGTCCTCGAACTCGTCGCCGGTTTGGATCCGGCTTCGGATGTTGAGCCGGCCCGCCGCGATCGCGTCGGAGACGTCGCGGAGGTGCTTGACCGGCTTGACGATGATGTAGCGGACGATCATGTACGAGGAGACCATCGCCAGGATGGCCGTCACCAGCGCGGCGGTGATCAACATCGCGCGGTTGCCGTTGATCTCCTTCCGCGTTAACTCCAACGGAATGTGGACCACCACGGCCCCCGCCAGATCGCCGGCCTTGACGCGCTCGCTGCCCCGTCCGTCCCGCGATTGCCGGAAATAATGATTGTCCAGATCGATCCGCCCGACGTCAAATCCGCCTCCCCCCAACTCGTCCCTCGGCTCGTTGCTGTGACAGGCGATCAGGCAGCTCGACTTGAACGTCACCGCTTGGATGTACTGATACTGGTTGCCCCCCGGCATGGTGCGGGCCACCCACATCGGCTTGCCGTTGGCGAAGGTGTAGGGCGCCGGCTCCCGCGGATTTCCAACCTTGTTGAGCGGGGCCTCGTCCTCCGCGGCCTTCAAGAACTCCTCCAGGGCTTTTTTCTCAAAATCGTCGCGAGGCTGCTTCTTGGGATCGTAGGGGTTGAGCACGATGGCCTTGGCGTCGGGCTGGTCCTCCAGCGGAGTCCAACCGTGCATCAGGACGTTGAGGACGTCGGTGAACACCCCGTTGTTCAGCAGCTTGTAATGGATGCTCAAGAGGGTGGGATTCACCTGCATCCGGGCCGACCGCATGGTCTGCTTGTTGACCAGGTCCTCCGTCTTCAGGCCGTACCAGAGAAAGCTGACGGTGACCAAAACGAAAATTCCCAACCCGAAGATGAAGCGGCACTTCCGCTCCAGGCTGGTTTCGCCGAGCAGGTGTTTGAAGCTGCGATAGGACACAGATCCGGTCCCTCAATCAGGCGTCGGCGGCGAATCCGGACCGATCGCCGGGCCCCGTCGTCGCGTTCGGCTCGGTCACCCGCCAGGTCGGAGTCCGCCCGATTCTCCGGCTTCGTGGGAGGAGTCTTTCAACCCTAATCGATATCAACCGACCTGACCAGAGCGAGATGCGCGCGGGCGATCGCCGATTCATCGGCTCGGCGCGGCCGACGGCTTCTTCGAAGCCGGACCGAGCGCCCGAGGTTCGTCCCCCTCAAACGGCGCTCACTCATGGTGCTTGGGGGCCGCCGCATCCTTGGATTGTGGTTTTCGAGGCGAGCGGAGCGACCACCTCTTCTCTCCGGTGAACCAGTTATGGTGGGGCTGGAGCTTCATCGGGTCGAGAATCGGGCTGAGATAGCCGCCGCCGCCGAGGGCCTGATAGGCGTTCACGACGGCCGCGAGCTGCTCCATCTTCGTGTCGATCAGGAAGATCTGAGCCTCAAGCAGGTCGTTCTGGGCGGTCAGCACGTCGAGGTAATCGACCTCGGCGCCGGCCCGGGGGTTTTGGAAGAGGTCGGTCGCGGCCTGGACCGATTGTTCGAGGGCCGTGACCTGCTCTTTCTTGATCTCGATGCTCGTGGCGTATCGACGCACTCGGGAGAGGCTGTTGTAGACCTCGTTGAACGCCCGGAGAATGACCTCTTGATACTGGTAGAGGGCCTGCAATTGCCTGGCGTTGGCGTTCTGGTACTCGGCCTGGATCGCCCGCTTGTTGATGAGGGGGGTGACGATGTCGCCGGCGATGTTGGCGATCATCGCCTCGGGAGTGACGAAGAGATCCCTCACGTTGAAGGCCTGCCAACCGATGGGACTGAATGGTCCCCCCGGCCCCATCGGGCCGGCCACGGCCAGCTTGGGATAGAAGTTGACTCGGGCCACTCTGACGTCGAGCCCGGCGGCGGCCAGTTCGCGCTCGGCTTGGCGAACGTCGGGGCGATTCTGAAGCAACTGCGAGGGCAGGCCCGCGTTCAACGCGTGCGGGTTCAGGTCGACGAAATTCCCGGTGTGGCGTTCGACTTTTTGGGGATAGCGGCCGAGGAGAAAGTTGATCGCGTTCTCGGTTTCGGTGATGTCTTGGGCGACGATGAGTTTCTCGCTCTGGTACTGGCGAACCGACGCCTGAAATCGCTGAACGGCCAGCTCGGTGCCTCGGGCGGCCTCTTTGGCGGCGAGGGCGAATTTGAGGCTCTCCTCTTGGAACTCGATGATGTCGTCGAGCTTCTCCATCCGAGCGTCGAGCGCCATGAGCCGGTAATAGTTTTCGGCGACGTCGGCGACCAGGCGGGTCACGATGTAGTTTCGCCCCTCGTTGGTGGCGAAGTAGCGAAGCCTGGTCGCGTCTCGGGCGTTCCGCAACTGTCTCCAGATGTCGACTTCCCAAGTGATGTTGGCGGCCACGATGAAGTTCGCCGGCCAAGCGGGGAACGGCCTGCCGGGAAGATAGTCGAGCTCGCGCTCGGCGACCCCGAGGGGCGTGAACTCGCTCAGCTTCTCTTCGCCGATGGTGAACGCGGAGCGGATGAATGGAAGATAATCACCCGTCCGTCCCCAGAAATCGTTGCTGGCGATTCGGATGTCCTCGGCGAGAATTTTCAACTCGTAGTTGCCAACAAGAGCTTCGTTGAGAAGGCCGGAGAGGACGGGATCTTGGAAGAACTCTTCAACCCTGACTCCCGCCGAGTTCTCCGCGGGCTCGCCCTCGGCGACCCCTTTCTCGGTCTCCTTCTCCGGGAAAACCTCGGGCAGCTCGGATTCCGATTCCGCGTGGGGCAGATCATAGGTGGGCGACGTCGGAAGACCGGGCTTGGGCGGCCGAAGGTCGGGAATCCCACAAGCCGGAAGAAACAAAAGCGCGATCAGGCCGAACGCCCTTGAGATTGCGCTCCCCGACTTCTTCCCACATGTGGATTTGGCCGCGTGTTTCATCCACGTCATCCTTGACATCGTCGTCCTTGACGCTCCGCGCCGAGCCCGGCGGCCGCCAGAAATCGGTCGACGCGCGGTGGTCCGGTCTGGACGGCACCGCTCCAGACGACTTTCCGACCTCGACCGGGATTGAAATCATCGACCACGCCGGCGAACAAGCTTTAACGATTGCGCCGAGAAAACGGACCCATCCCGCTTCGTTGGTCGAAAAACAATCGAGAGTTTCCCGCGAGGGGAAACGAGAAATGAGCGCGCGGAAGAAAACGGTCCGCCCGCCTCCGGGGATCGGGCGGAATCGTCGGTCGCGAAAGCGGCTTCGATGGAATTAGAGCGAATTCTCCTTGCGTGAATCGCTTGACTCGCGGTGTGGGTCGGGTTCGGTCCGAACCAGGGCGTTCCGCCGATGCGACCGAAGAGAGATCGCGCCCACGCCGGCCAGTCCCCAAACGATCCGAAAACTGGGTTCGTTCGGCGCCCCAAATTGGGTTCGTTCGGCGCGGCGGCCTGGAGGATCGATTTGGACCCAAAGCCAATTCCACCAATCCTTTGCGTCGTTCGAGCGCGGAGCGGGATTGGGTTCGTTCGGCCGAAATCGCGCGACTCGCGGCGTTCCTTTGATTTTCAAATTGTTAAAGAGCCGGGGGAGGCGAGACCTTCCCACTTCATACGGTCAGCGGCGGAAGGCCCCAAATTTCAGAAGTCTGAAAATCCCCGCGCGGAATTCGGATTTTTGATCAGGAAGGTCGGAATCCTTCGTGGCCGGCCCGGGGGCCAACCCGCCACGGAACCCCGCTCCGAAATTCAAGCGATACGCTCAACACAAAATCGCTTTAGACGGGAACTCCGTCGCGATCCGCCGGCAGGGGGCGGTGTTCGGGGACCTCGCTGAGCGGCTCGTCGACCTCGTCTTGGAGGAGCTTGCGACCGTCGGCCATTCGGCCGAAGAGGTAATACAGGCCGGGAACCACCAAGACGCCGAAGACGGTGCCGATAAACATCCCGCCGGCGCCCGTCGCGCCGATGGTCCGGTTGCCGATCGCTCCGGCGCCGGTGGCGAACACCAAAGGCAAAAGGCCGGCGATGAAGGCGAAGGAGGTCATCTGAATCGGCCGGAACCGCGACCTGCCGCCCTCGACGGCCGCCTCGGCCAGCGGGACGCCCTCGTTCCGTCTCTGCACCGCGAATTCGACGATCAAAATCGCGTTCTTGCCGAGCAAGCCCACCAACATAACCAGACCAATTTGCGCGTAGACGTCGTTGGCCAACCCCATCGCCTGCAACAACAGGAACGAGCCAAAAAGCCCCACCGGCAGCGAGACGATCACCGCCAGGGGGATCAGGAAGCTCTCGTACTGACCAACCAAGACCAAATAAACGAACGCCACGACGATCAGGAAGACGAAAAGCGACTCGTTGCCCCGCCTCGACTCGTCGTAAGAAAGTCCCTCCCAGCCCACGCCGTAGCCTCTCGGCAGGGTCCGCTCGGCGACCTCCCGAATCGCCTGGATGGCCTGACCGCTGCTGTAGCCGGGCGCCGGAGCGCCCTGGATGGCCGCCGAGGGATACAGGTTGTATCGGGTGATCTCGTTGAGCCCCTGTTTCTCCTCCAGCTTCATGAACGACGAGTAGGGAACCATCTCCCCCGCCTCGTTCTTGACGTACATCGTGTTTAGGTCCTCGGGCATCCTCCGAAACTGCGGCAGCGCCTGGACGTAGACCTTGTAGAACTGGTTGAACAAAATGAACCCCTGCTCATAGGTGCTGCCGATGAATATATTGAGGTTGTCCATCGCCCGACCGATCGACACCCCCTTCTGCATCGCCACGTCGTTGTTGATGATCAGCTCGTATTGGGGATAGTCGGCCGTGTAGAACGTGAACAGGTTTTTTAGTTCCTCGCGCTTGGACAGGGCCGCCATGAAGTCTTTGGTCACTTCGCCGAGCCGTTGATAATCCGAGGTGTTCGTTTTGTCCAAAAGCCGCATCGAGAACCCGCCCGCCGCGCCGAAGCCGGGGACCGCGGGAGGCTCGTAGAATTCGAGCTTCACGTTGGTGATCCGCCGGCAACGCTCCTCCAGGTCGGTGATGATCTGGCGGGCGGTGCGCTTGCGGTCGGCCCAGTCCTTCAGGTTGATGATGCAGGTTCCCGCGTTCGAGCCTCGGCCCTCGGTCAAGACCTCGTAGCCGGCCAGCGACGTGACGGAGGTGACCTCCTCCAGCTCCTGGGCGATGCCCTCCAGCTCCTCGGACTTGGCGTTGGTGTATTCGAGCGTCGAGCCCGGCGGCGTTTGGATCACGGCGTAGATGATCCCCTGGTCCTCGCCCGGGATGAAGCCGGCCGGCAGTCTCGTGTTGACCAGAACGATGCCGAAGACGAAGCAGCCGACGACGCCCGCGGTCAATCCCCTTCGCGTGACGATCCGCTTCAAGAACCCCGCGTAACCGGCCGTCACCTTCTCGATGAGGCGATCGAACGGGCCTCGGACGAAGGGCAAAAGGATCAGCAAGAATCCAAGCGGCCCCCAAAGGAAATAGGCGAGATACGTCGCGCCGCCCAAAACCGCCAACCCGCCGATCGCGTGGAGCAGGAGGCTTCCCAGTCCCCTCTTCTTTTTCAGAGGACTCGATTCGCCGTTGTGATTGTCGTGATGGTGTTCGTGGGGCTTGAGGATCATCGCGCAGAGCACGGGGGTCAGCGTCAGGGCGACCAGGCCCGAGAGGATGATCGACGTGGCCATCGTGATGCCGAACTGGCGGTAGAAGGTGCCGACCGGCCCGGGGATGAAGGTCACGGGCACGAAGACGGCCGTCATCACCAGCGTGATGGCGATGATCGCGCCGCTGATCTCGTGAAGGACCTCCATCGCCGCTCGATAGGGCGATAAACGCTTCTCGGCCATCTTGGCGTGGACCGCCTCGACCACGACGATCGCGTCGTCGACCACGACGCCGATCGCCAGAACGAGGGCGAAGAGCGTGATCAGGTTGATCGACAGGCCCATCAACTTCAGAACGAAGAACGAGCCAATCAGCGACACCGGCACCGCGAGCGTCGGAATCAGGGTCGATCGCAGGTCTCCCAAAAACATGAAGACCACCAGCGACACCAGGACGAACGCCTCAAGCAACGTGTGCAAGACCTTTTCAATCGAGGCGTCGAGGAAGTGCGAGACGTCGTAGGCGAGCTCGTAATCCATTCCCGGGGGGAACGTCTCCGCCTTCATCCGCTCCAACTCGGCCTTGATCTCCTCAATGACCGCGGCGGCGTTGGAGCCGGGGCTCTGCTTGAGGATGATCGAAGCGGCGGGATGGCCGTTGATGTCGGAGTAGATGTCGAAGAACTCGGAGCCCAGCTCCACCTCGGCGACGTCCTTCAAGTGGAGGATCTCGCCGTCGGGATTCGCCTTCAAAATAATGTTCGCGTACTGCTCGGGCTTATTGTATCGCCCAACGTAAGTTAAAACATATTCTTTTGTCTGCGAAGTTCGGCCCGTCGCCTGACCGAGCCGCCCGGGAGAGCCGATGATGCTCTGTTCGGCCAGGGCCTCCATGACGTCCTCGGTTGAGATTTTGTAGGCCCGCATCCGGTCGGGGTTCAACCAAACCCGCATGGCGAACGTGCGGTTGCCCAGGTTCGTGGGGATGCCCATGCCCTGGATCCGTTTCAGAACGGGCATGACGTTGGCGTTGGCGAAATTGAAGAGGGTCTTTTGGTCGGCGTTGGGGTCGGTGCTGAAGATGTTCACATACATGAGCATGCTCGGCACAACCTGGCTGACGAGAATGCCCTCGCGCTGCACCAGGGGAGGAAGCCGATTCATCATGATGTTGACCCGGTTCTGCACGTTGACGACGTTGATGTTGGGGTCGGTGCCCGGTTCGAAGTAGATCCGGATCGTCGCCTCTCCCGCGCTGGTGGCGTCGGAGGTGATGTACCGCATGTTCTGAACGCCGTTGATCGATTGCTCAAGCGGTATCAGAACCGAGTCGACCAGCACGTTGGCGCTGGCGCCGGGGTAGGCGATGGCGACCTGCACCATCGGCGGCGCCACGTCGGGAAACTGGGCCGTGGGAAGCGTCTCGATCCCCAAAAACCCCAGGAAGAGGAGGATGATGGAGATGACCATCGCCAACGCCGGCCTTGTGAGAATTTTCGTGAACATGTGTCAGATCATTCCGATCAATTTCCGTTAAGGGAAGCCGTCTCTCACTCCGCGCGGAACTTCAGCTTCGCGAGGGCCACCTCCGGCGCTCGATATTCCGCTTCCACCTTGTCGCCGTCTTGAATCTGCCGAACCCCCTCCAAGACGATTCGGTCTTGGGGATCGAGTCCGCTCTCGATGACGAAGATGTCCTCAAGCTCGTGCTGGACCTTGATCAGCCGCTGATGCGCGACGTGGTCGTCGCCGACGACGTAGACGTAGCGCTTGTCGAGAACCTCGAACGTCGATCGTTGGGGAATGACCAAGGCGTTGCTCAGCGTCCGATTGATCAGCACGTCGCCGGTTTGGCCGTGCCGCAAGAGTCCGTCGGGATTGGGAAAATCGGCCCGGAAGGCGATGTTGCCGGTCTCGTTGTTGAAGTCGGCCTCGATCGCGCCGATGACGCCGGATTGGGCGAACTTGCTCCCATCGGCCAACACAAGTTCGATCCGCTCGTCTAGCTTGTGCCGATCCCGATCCCTCATGTATTCGATGTAGCGCGCTTCGGGGACGTTGAAATAAACCCACATCACCTGATTGTCGGATAGAGACGTCAGAACGTCCCCCTGCTCGACCAAGCTCCCCTGTTGAAGCTGAAGGCGGTCGATGATGCCGTCGTAAAGGGCTCGGACCTTGGTGAAATAGAGCTCTCGATCGGCCTCGAGCGCCTCGGCCTTGGCCCGATCGAGCTTGGCCTGCCGCAGCGCCAGTTCGGCCTGGGAAACGACATGTTTGTCAAACAGGTTCTTGGTGTTGTTGAATTCGATCTCCGCCAACCGGGCCTCGGCGTTCTTGGCGTCGAGCTTCGCCTGATACAGATAGGGAATCACGGTGAACAGGATGTCTCCCTCCTTCACCGCCTGGCCCTCCTTGACCTTGATCTCCTCCAGATACCCTTCCTCCAAGGCGCGGACCTCGATATGCCGGCGCGAGTGGATTTGGCAGACGTATTTCTGGGTGATGATGACGTCTCTCGCCTCGGGGCTGGTCACGATGATTTTCTGACTCTCCGCCTCCGACTCCTCCACCGGCTTCCGGAAATAGGCCTTGAGGCGCTCGGCGAGATAGCCCTTCGCCTGTTTGGCGCCCGCGTCGATGGAGGTCAGGTAGACCCGCGCCTGGGGCGTGTTGAGCGGATAAACGTCGGGCTTCGTCCGCGACACCGCCAAGACTCCGCCGCTGATCGCCGCGGCGATCAGCATGAGCAGGGCGGCGGGATGACGAGCCACCTTCAAGATTGCTTTCATGGCCTTGAGAACTCCCAGCGCCGTCGTGGAAGGCCCGGCAAACCCGGAAAGGCCCGCGAGCCCGGACGCCGCCAAACAAATTTTTGATTTACGGAAGAAGGTGGGGCGGGAGGAGTCCGGAAGCGCGCCGACGTGGGCTCGGGCCCGAGATGAGCGATCGACGCGAGGGAGAGTCCGCGCGGAGAGGCGACGAAAACTCAACGCGGCCCATCGCCGCGTCCGATGTCGGTTCGATGGCGAGAGACGGCTCGAACCGTGAAGTCATGAGGCCGGATACGGCGCGCGAATAAGGCGAGGCTCAACACCGAAGCGGAAGGATCGCGTGGGCGGGCGTTGAGAAGACCAAGTTCGTCGCGAACTCGATGGAGGGGGTGGGAGCGGCCGCGAACCCGACCACGCCGGCCCAAGGAGCCAAGCCGGCCGGCAGAGCCTTCTCGACCAAACCGGCGTCGCCCTCGGCGCAAACGGCCTGAGGTTGAATGGGGCTGGAGTCGTCAAGCGGCGCGAGGAAGCGCGTCGGAGCGGGCGCGGAGGTGAAACTCGAACGGACGGGGCGGGCCGAGGCGGCGCTCGGGTTGCTCCGGGACGCGGGTGATGGCATCACCCAAGCCATCGCGATGGCCGTCACGAAACAAACGCACTGTGGAAGGTCGCGCCGCCTCATCGTTCCTGCGACTCCCGCCGATTCTTAACGATTCTTAAAGAATTATAGGACGCGATTCCGACGCCGTCCAGGCGAAAAAGCGTGAAATCGGGAAGGCGTGGGCGCGAGGGGGCGGGCGCAAATTGTTGCGATTGACCGATCTGGGCCTTGGGTCTAAGATCCGCCCGACCGACGGGGAGATTCCGTTCCGGCTCCATCTCTCAACCCGCGGGCCGCTTCAATACATGGCTCATGGAGGAGCAACACCGATGCGAGACCACAACAAGGCGTTCTGCCGCCTTGTGGCCGAGACCTTCGACTGTCCAGCCCCCATAGTGGAGTTCGGCTCGTATCAGGTCGAAGGTCAGGAAGGCTACGCCAATCTCCGAGGCATGTTCGCGGGCAAGCCCTACGTCGGCTGCGACATGCGGCCCGGCCCGGGCGTCGACCGAATCGAAGACGTTTCGGACATCAGCCTGCCCGACGAGTCGGCCGGAACGATCCTCTGCATCGAGACCTTCGAACACGTCTTCGAGGTCCGGCGCGCCTTCGACGAGGTCTTCCGAATCCTCAAGCCGGGCGGAATCCTCCTAATCACCTCTCCCTTGAACTTTCGGATCCACGGATATCCCGACGACTACTGGCGGATGACCCCAAGCTGCCTGAAGCGCATGATGAGACCCTACGAGGGACGAATCATCGGCGAACAAGGCTCGCATTCCTTCCCCCATTCGGTCATGGCTCTGGGAATCAAGACGCCGACTCCGACCGACTTCGAGCTCCGAGCCGGGGAATTGATCCGCCGCTACGGCGTCGAACTGGCCCAGACGGAGGCGAGCCTGCCGCTCCGCGACAAGGTGCGCCGACGAATCGGCCAACTCTACCGCTCCAAGGGAGAGCGGCGGCTCATCGCCGACTACTATCGGTCGGAATTTCAGGTGGAGACCGGCGTCGAGTCGGTCGCGGTCGAGACCCACAACGTGGCGACCCGCGAAGTCCGCGCCGATCTCCCGGCGACCGGGTCGGCGATCCCGAACCTTCACGATCCCAAGGAAGTCGGCAAGGGGACCAAATGGCGGCACCCATCAATCGCTTACTGATTCTCGGCCTCGACGGCGCGACCTGGACGGTGCTCGACCCCATGCGGCGGCGAGGCTTCATGCCGAACCTCGACGCCCTCTTGAGCCGGGCGGCCCACGGCGAGTTGACCTCGATCATCCCCCCCGTGACGACCGCGGCGTGGACCTCGATGGCGACCGGCTGCAACCCGGCGCGGCACGGCGTCTTCGATCACCGCTATTTCGACGCCGCCGAAGATCGAATGAAGGTCAACCACTCGGGCCGGATCCGCGTTCCCACGATCTGGCGGCTGCTCAGCGACGCCGGACGGTCGGTGGCGTGCCTGAACGCGCCGGGGCTCTATCCTCCGCCGACGGTCAACGGCGTGGTCGTCTCGGGCATGGACGCCCCTCATCTGGAGGGAGCGCTTCGAGGCAACCCCGAGTTCGCCGAGCGGCTCAAGGCGGAGGTTCCCGACTACACGCTCCGTTATTTCTGGAAGCGCGCTCCGCAATCGCTTGAGGAGCTGCAAACCAACGCCCGACTCACCGACGAGAGCTTTCAAGGCCGCGCCAAGGGGGGCCTGCTGGCCGATCGCGTGTTCCCCGACTGGTCGGTCTTGATGGTTCAGTTCCAGAACCTCGACCCGTTCCAGCATCGCGCTTGGCGTTATCTCAACGTCGACGAAACGGGGATCGACGACCCGGAATGGAACGAGGCCGCGGCGATCGTCATCCAAGGGCTCGACCGGGCCATCGGCCGGCTGCTCGAACTGGCCGACAAGCGCGGCGCCGCGGTCATGGTCGTCAGCGACCACGGATTCGGCCCCTGCCTGGGACGGATCGACGTGAACCGAATCTTGCTCGACGCCGGCGTGGCCCGACGCGCGAACTGGTTGAGCAAGGCGACGCGCCGCAAGAGCCAGATCGTCGATCGAATCCGCGTTTGGAGGGCCAAGCGCAACGATCCAACGGCCCGCTCGGCGTCGTTCGACCAGTCGGTTTCCGGCGCTTTCCCGTTCGACTGGAGGCGGACGCTGGCCTTCGCTCCGCATCAAGACACCGCGGCGATGATCTACGTCAACTCTCCCGCGCGGTACGGCTCGGCGCGGAACCGCCCGCCGCTGTTCACTCCCCGCGAGATCGACGAGGCGCGGGATCAGGCCGCCGGCGCGCTCGCCGAGGCGCGGCATCCCGAGACCGGCGAGCGGCTCTTCCCCAAGATCATCGCGACGGCGGAGGCGTATGGCGTCGACCCGGCGCGCGAGGGCTATCCCGACCTCATCGCCTTGCCCGCGCCGGCCTATTGGGTGCGCTCGAAGCTCGCCCCGGGGCGCGCTTGGGTTACGGCGGATCCGAACCTCCCCGGCACCCATCGTCCCGAAGGGGTCGTCGCCCTGGCCGGGACCGGCCTGGAGCCCGGCCGCGGGCTTCAAGCCCGGTTGATCGACGTCGCCCCGACGATCCTGAATCTCTTGGGCCAGCCGATCCCCTCCCACATCGAGGGAACGCCCATCGGCGCGGAAGCGGAGGCGGCTCCATCGGCCGCGCCCGAAAGGTTCGACCGGCCAACCGAGGCGCTGGAGGGCCCCCATCAAAAGCCCTTTGAGCATTCCGCCGAGGAGCAGGCCATCCTGGAGCAGCGGCTGGCGGATCTTGGCTACCTTGAGTGATCGGCGGATTTACGAGGGGCGGTCGCCCATGGCCGCCCCCACGCCGCATGACTCTCGCCACCGCCGCGATGGCGGTCCCGAGGAATCAGGGTCGCCCCGGATTAAATCAGGTCGAGGCGCCGTCGGGGGCTGTGCGCGCGGCTGCAATCGGAGCAAACTCCGGTGATGAGGAACCGATGTTCGGTCGCCCGAAACCCGTGAGCCCGGCTGACGGCGTCGCGGATCCTCAGGATCTCCTCGTTGCAAAACTCGACGATCTTGTTGCACTCGGTGCAGTGCAGGTGATCGTGGTTGGGATAGCCGTAGTCGTGCTCGTAGGCCGAGCGGTTGGTGAGGCGAAATTCCCGGAGCAGGCCCGCCTCGACCAGAAGGCGGAGCGTCCGATAGACGGTTGATCGGCTGATCGCGTGCCCGGCGTCGTGCAGGTCGCGCACCAGTTCGTCGGCGTCGAAATGCTTGTGCGCGCTGAAGATGTGCCTAACCAAGACGCGCCGGGGGTCCGTTAGTTTTTCGCCCCGAATTTCAAGGAAGACGCGGAATCTCTCCTCCGGAGACTCCGAGACGTCTAGAGGAACCATATCTTTCGTTTGAGAGTCGCTCACGGCGGCTTCCTTTCTCCGACCCGCGGTCGCCGTCGTTTGGCGCGACCGGGATGAATCAAGAATGGTTCTCCATTATAGAAGACGCCCATGATTCCTTCCACCCCGCGCGGCGCCGGGGCTCGAAGCGGTCTCGCTTTCGCGAATCGCTTGACTGGGCTGGGCGGCGCGGGTTTCGGGAGAATCCGGGCCCCCTTCGCCACGAGCGACGCGAGGAACCCGAATTCACGCGGAAGCCGGCGCGCCGGGGTTACAGCCCCCGGCCACCAGGGTTGGTCTCTTTTGTAGCCGGCCTCTGTGAGGCCGGATCGGCGCCGGCGCGAAAGCGGCGGCCCAACTGACGGAGGACCCCTGTCCGCCCGGCTTAGTCCGGCGAACGCCCGGCGTTCTAGCGTTCCTCAATCGGCGAAAGCGGGATGACCGGGCCGGAAGCCGGAGGCGCCGGCGCGGCCCCTCCCAGGACAGGAGCGTTCCTCGGCGCGGAGGACGCGGGCGCTTCGGCCGGCTGGAGGGCCGGCGCGGGCGATTCGTGAACGATGTCGACGGGCGAACCGGCGGCGAGGGCCGGCTGTCCGCTGAGCTTCAACAAGAGGGCCTCGATCATGGTGTGCAGATGCTTCACGCTGTGGTCGCAATCCTGCGGGTTGCCCGAGTAGGAGAACGATTGGGCCGACAGCCGGCCGAGCCGCTTCTCGTAGACGACCACTTGAACGTCCTCGATGAAGTCGGTTGAGGGAGCCCCGCAATGGCCTCGATTGCGGCCCAGCTCGCCGGAGGCCACCAGGTCGGCGATCGGTTTGATGTCGGCCGGCGACATCCGGTGAACCCCCTCGGAGTCGATCACCGTGCCGTCGGCGTAGATTTGCAGGAACATGCCAAACTGGCTGCCGTCGGTGGATCGGCCCAGGGCCACGCGGGTCAAGATCGGGTCGGCGCCGGTGACGGCGCTGCTGACTCGTGGGCGGGGCGAAACCGGAGGGGCGGAGCCGCTCTCCAGGACCTCGGGTGTTGATGGACCTTCGCCGAGCGGGCCGGCCGTCGGCGTCGGCGCCGGGGCGTCGCGGAGCGTTCGGGGCGCCGCCGGGGGGATGAACTCGTTGCCTCGGTTGGCCCGATCCGCCGCGCCGGGGGCGGAGGGGCCGTAGGGCAAGGAGTTCGCGCCCGGCGCGGGTCGGGGGGCGCGCCCCGGAGCCGCGGAGGACGACGACGATCCGCCGAGGCGAAAGAGTCGCCCCAAAATGCCCGGTTCCTCGCCGGCGGCCGAGGTGGGCGTCGCGCTGGCGACGGCCAGCGCGAGCAGGCCCGGAATCGCCGAGGCGAAACCACGTCTTCGATATGGGAAAGCGCGCATGGCCGACCTCCTGTCGGTTTGCTTTTCGATTCGATTTTTCAGGAAGGATGGTTCCCGACGGCGCGTCCGCGAGCGTCCCGACTCCATCGGGATTCGCGGCGCGGGCGAACGTTAGAACGCCACCACGCGAAACACTTCTCGCGCCGTGGTTGTTCCCTCGACTATTTTATCGACCGCGGAGTGCTTCAAAGTTCGCATTCCCAGATCAACGGCCACGCGACGCAGGACGTCTCGGGGAATTTGCTGGAAGATCAGGTCGCGCAACTCCTCGCCCACGACCATGATCTCGAAGACGCCGGTGCGCCCCAGGTAGCCGGTTTGGAAGCAGGCGGGGCAGCCCAGTCCCCGGTGGAACAGAACGTCGCGATGCTCGTCGGGCTCGAGTTCCAAGGACCGCAACAGCTTCTCGTCGGGCGCGTACGAGACCCGGCAATACGGGCAGATCTTGCGGACCAGGCGCTGGGAGACGATGGCCAGAAGGCTGCTGGAGAGCTGATAGCCGGGGATGCCGAAATTGTAGAGGTTGCTGATGGTGCTGGGGGCGTCCGAGCCGTGCAGGGTGCTGAAGACGAGAACTCCGGTCAAGGCGGCGCGGATGCCGATTCGGGCGGTCTCCTCGTCGCGGATCTCGCCAATCATCACGATGTCGGGGTCTTGCCGAAGCAGGGCGCGCAACCCCTCGCCGAAGGTCATTTCGCCGGGGCCGTTGCCCACCTGCGTCTGATTGACGCCGGGCATCCGGTGTTCGATCGGATCCTCGATCGTCATCAGGTTGCGCAGGGGGGAGTTGATCCGCTCCAGGCAATTGTACAAGGTCGAGGTCTTGCCCGCTCCCACGGGTCCGGCCACGAGGATGGCGCCGTAGGGTTGGGCGATGAGGCGGTCGAGGGTCTCGGCCTGTTCGGCCGACATGCCCAGTTGGTCGAAGCCCACCGCGTCGGCCAACACCTCGTGGATTCGGATGACGATCTTCTCGCCGTGGATCGTTGGGAAGGTGGCCACGCGAAGGTCGCGCGGCCGGTTGGCGTGCGTGATCGAGATCCGGCCGTCCTGCGAGTGTCGCCGTTCGATGATGTTGAGGTTCGAGATCACCTTGATTCGACTGATGGCCGCCGCGGCGAGCATGGCGTCGACGAACAGAATGTCCTGAAGCTGGCCGTCGATTCGGTAGCGGATCCGAAGGCCGTTGTCCAGGGAGTCGAAATGGATGTCGGTGGCCCGGCAATCGATGGCCCGTTGGAGGATCTGGTGGACCAGTTCGGGCACCAGAGCGGTCTGCGCCGCCTCTTGAAGCTCTCTGCGCACATCGCGCTGAACGCGCTCGCGATCGGGAAGGGCGACCGTCGCGGGGACCGCGGCCTCCCGCTTCTCCTTCTCCGCGCCGTCGGTCTTCGCCCCGTCCCTTTCCGCGACTTCCTTCTTCGCCGCCTCGCGGGCGAGGGCGTCGAGCCGTTCGAAGGCCAGTTGATTCAGCCGCTCGGGGGCGATCAGGTTCAACTCCACGATCGACCGCCTCAGGTCGCGATCATGGTCCTTGGAGTAGTTCCAGGCCGAGAGCAGTTGTTCGCCATCGATCATGCCGCGGGTCAACAGCAGGTCGACCAACGCGGAGTCTTCGGCCGAGAGGCCGGGGAGTTCCGCAGCGTCGGTTTTCGCGGCGAGCGATCGCGAGGAGTCCCGGGGGGACGTATCGGGCAAAGGGCGCGCTGGACCCATGGCAGATCCTCCTCAACATGCCGACCCCAAGCCGAGCGATCCGGCGGAACGCCCCGACAACGGCGAGGGGACGTCTCGACCGTCGCGGGCCGCGGTCGGCGCAACGCCTTGGGAATCCATTGTTTCGCATGGGGAGGAGCTTGCCAAGGCGCGACTCTCCCGCGGTCGTCGAATTCAAAAGACGGACGGCGGCGCGCCCAAACGACAAAGGGCCGGCCCGGGCGAGCCGCGAACGGTTCGCCTGGAGCCGACCTGGTTGTTATCGCCTGAAAATGAGTTCGCGGTCCAAGCCGCGATGCGGTTCAACTCAACCCAGGAACTCGGAAAGCATCCGATCCAGGGCCAGTTCAAGCCGTTCCGGGGTGTCGTAGGTCCCCTCGGCGATCTGGCGGCGGATCTCCTCCACGCGTTCGTGGCGGATTTCTGGAAGCCGGCTGATGCCGTCGAGCATCTGGCCCAGGGGCGAGATCTCAACCTGGTCGCGCGGAGCGCCGGCCCGGACGGTCTCGCCGGCCTCCAAGCTCAAGGGTGCCAGTCGCGGGTAAATGGGTTGAGGGCCCTGAGTCCCTCCAGCGCCGAAGATTTCCATTTTTGCGCCTCCAAATTGGTGCCGTGTCCGAAGGACCGACCTTCAGCATAACCGGGTGCCGTTCGACTGGACGCCTGAGATCCTCACATGAGGGAACCGACTGACGCCAGTCGGGCCTCTCAGCTCCGGTCTTCGTCCACCACACTTATTGGACGCTCGATCCCGAGCGCCTTTGGTCCTGATATCGACCCTTCCCACCCCACAGTTGAGTCAAATCCGGAAAAAACCATCCCCGATCCAAAATTTGACTCGTCCTAGCGGCGAACCCGCCCCGATGGGGCCGATGTCTTCAATCCCTCGGCCAGAAGCTGAGAGGTTTTGCCGAGGCCCTCGGTCAAGGTCAGCACCCGTTGCTGAAGCCGCAGGACCTCTTGTTGTTGCTCGGGAGTGCCGGCCTTGGCCTGGATCGCGTCGAGCGTCTTGGCCGCGTCGTGCAACTCCTGGGCCCCCTTGCTGAAAATCTGGGCCGTGTCGTAAACCGCCTGCACCCGAAGATCTTCGTTGTTCGGCTTGTAGAAGGGGCTGAGGACGAACGGGTTGGTGTAGATTTTTTGCACGAGCTTGTCGGCCCAGTCGGTGGCGTCGCGGACGTTGGAGATTGACCGCTCAATGTCGCCGCGGCCCGCCGTGACGATCTCAACGCCCTGACTAACCAAAACGTCGGCCTGGTGCATCACGCGGTTGCTCCTCGCCACGAGCATGTCGACCCCCTCGATGGTCCGGTCGATCTGGGGACGGTTCGTGGTCACGATGTCTTTGGCCGATTCGCCGACATCCTTGACCGACGCGATGGTGAGCTTCACGTTCTCGCGGTTCTCTTGGAGCATGGTCTCGACCAGGCGGGTCAGGACGTCGATCCGGTTGATGGCCGCCTCGATCTGGGGCGAGGTCCCGCCGATCCGCCGAGTTAGGTCCTCCACGTGCTCGACCGTCGCCTCGACCGGCGGGCGAAGCGCGTCGACCAGGTCTTTGACGTTGACCGAGGCGTCCTCGAACGCGCCGAGGATTTGGCGGACCCGGGGCCCGACCGCGTCGACCGTTTGGCGCACCTCGGCGATTGTGTGGCTGAGGTGGTTTCGCTCCTTGGGTCCCAGCCCCACCTGTTCGATGATGGGGTCGAAGAACGACGATTCGACGCCCTGGACGGTTTGCCCAGGCACCAGGGCCACGTCGGACGATCCCGAGGCGACCACGTTGACGTGGCTCATCCCCGTCAACCCCGGCGAGATCGTCACCTTCACGTCTTGCTTGAGCTTCTTCAAAAGCGGCGCGGGGAGCGAGATCCGCACTCGAGCGCGCAGCGAGCCTTCGACCTCGACCAGCGCCAGGTCAATCACGTTGCCCGAGTCGAGCCCCGCGATCCGCACGGGACTACCCACGCGAATCCCCTGCCCGTCTCGAAACACGACGTCGATCGTCTTCTGCGACGCCAGAAAGCCCGGGCCGTCGCTCGCCATGCCAACGAGGCCGAGCATCGCGGCCAGGGCCGACAACACCAGCAGACCGATCCAAACTTCGCGCGTCGACGCTCGTGAACGCATTGAGGCTATCTCCCCGACGGTGGCCACGCTTCCAACGTCTCGCCGGTCAAGGCGTCGGCGGTTGCAACAGCGACGGCCCGTACACGGGAACCGCGTGATAAACGAAAACAAACCAGGTCATGTTGATCAGCAGAATCGCCAACATCGCCAGACACGACGCCCACAGCATCGCCGAATACGTCGAGGCGAACTCGGCTCCCTCGGACGACGACTCCGACGCGGACGCGCCGGGCTTCAAGCCCTCGGAGCAGGCGATCACGGCGATCACGAGGCCGAAGGCGGCTCCCTTGAGAATCAGGCCGACCACGTCGCGATACCAGATCATCCGAATGAACATCAGGAAGAACGTCGACGTCGGCAAGCTCATCAGCGATTCCGACGCCCGCCAGCCCACGACGGTGCCGACGGTGAACCCCCAAAGCGACAACAAAGGGGTCGCGATGACCGCCGCCAAAAGCCTTGAGGCGGCCAAGCGGCCGGCCGAGGGCGTCGGCTCGGTGTCGTCGTCCCCCGCGTCGGGCCGCGTCGCGCGCTCAACGCGGAGCCGTCGCGACGCGCGGAGTTCGGGGATGATTCGAACCGGCAAGTAACCCGCGAGCGTCAACCCGGTCATCATGGACGCCAGGTTGCGCAGCAGGCCGACGCCGACCACGGCGCCCGTCCCATCCACGAACGTGCTGCCGTAATAGGCCTGAAGCGAGAGAAACGAGCCCATCGCCACATGCACCAGGGCGACCAGAGGAAAGCCGGCGAGCAGCATCCACGCCAGTTCGGCCGACGTTGAGGCTCGCAAGCTCCAATCGTCGTCGTCCCCGCGACGAAGGACCGAGCCGATCGCCTCCGGAACCAAGAGGGCCATCGCGCCAAAGCGCTCCAAAACGGCCACGGCCGAGGCGCCGACCCATCCAATGGGGGCCAGCCAACCCGGCGACTCGGGGGCGTCCACGCTGGGACTCAAAGTCATGGGAACTTCACCCCCGGATGGTTTGACGGAAACGGGTCGGCGT
>Ga0180220_1000764_pt1 | contig 29255 bp, 23 predicted proteins | sample eDN5th37CBELigBY_FD_151335 | JGI IMG/M metagenome (GOLD analysis project Ga0180220, IMG submission 151335) | Enriched backyard soil microbial communities from Emeryville, California, USA - eDNA 5th pass 37_C BE-Lig BY (version 2) (version 2) | ecosystem: Environmental > Terrestrial > Soil >... | reverse complement strand
TCCCCCTTTCGCTGGAACGTAACGCCGTTATTGATGAATAAATCCTCGGTCGCCGCCAAGTCCTTGACCAGCAAGGTCGCTGATGCAAGATAGGATTCGCCGCGCTGTGGCTGCGCATCGCCACGGCGGGCTGCTTCGTCGGCATCTATTAATTCAATATCCGCGCCTTCTCCAAAGTTCAACAAGATGCGATGGTCTTCACGGCGCACGTTCTCCGCCCCGAGCAGATGCTTGTAGACACGCTCGGCCTGATCGAAATCGCTGACGACGCCCACCAGCCGTCCAAAAGAAATGACCCCGTTGGGGTGATCCAGCCAGCCGGGCTGCCTCAAGGTATCTGCAGTGAGATGTTCGCACAAGTTGGCATGGTTCAAGCCCGGGTAGAATTCATGCCCCAGCATCACGGTTTTGAAATGCAGATCCAGGGTTTGGCCATCCACAATCAATTTCCGATTCAGATGCTTGGGCGGCTCGATCGCGATGCCCGTTGCTATGCCTTCTCGGTAGCTCGCCTCTGCCGACTTAGCATTAAAAGCGACGCTGTAGAGACCTTCTCCGCCGGCCAGGAATTTATCGACTCCGGCAAGGAACTTACTTGGATCGCCGATTCCCCGTATTTCGAGATAGTCTTTCGGAAACATGATGCAAAGATTTTCCGTGCCCCATTCTTTGTGCTTGCCGCTGGGCGGAACGACGAAGCCCAGCTTCTTGAACTTTTGACTTGTCAGTTCCAAATCATGGACGGCGATCACGGGATGGTCGACTCTTCCAACTAATGCTGTCATTTACTTCCTCGCTTGTTCATACATTGATCACTAAAGTAATGTGGCGCCATGGCTATAAATCAATCGAAATGCTCTTGCCGATAGGCATTGCTTGGCACAATAACGCCACCCCAGGCTCATCGGCCTCCACCCCATTCATGTGGTCCACCGCCCCATCCAGAATGCGCGCCGCGCAACTCTCGCATTGACCTACACGGCAACCGCTCGGCGCTGATATGCCTTGCCTTTCGGAAAATTCCAGCAGGCTTCCTTCCGAAGGCTTCCAAACCGCATGGCGGCCGCTGCGCACGAAATGCACCTGGCACTCACGATCATGGTCGACGGCTTCCACGGCACGGCGGGGCGTGCTGAAGAACTCGTAAAACACGTCAAAGGGCTGGACGCCCCTGACAAGCAGCCCTTCCCTTATCGACGCAATGACCGCGGACGAGCCGCAGATGTATGCCCGCAGGCCGGCCTCTATCCACGCCGAAGGGATCACACCGACGTCTATCCGGCTCGCGATATCGAAATCCCGATGGATGATGTCGTCAGCGGAAGGCTTGCTATAAAAGTTGATGACGCGCAATGTCGGCAGCGCCTTTTGCAAACTACGCAGCCGCTGCTTAAAAGCATGGGAGCGTCCATCCCGATTTCCATACAGCAACAGCACTTCCGGAGCGTGGCCAAGGAATCGCAGGGTTTCGATGTAGCTCATGAAGGGTGTGATGCCTATGCCGGTGGCGATCAGCACAATAGGCCTGGAGGCCTGGGTAGGTATGGTAAACGTGCCGCCAGGGGCCTCTACATCGACCGGATCGCCGACCCGGAGGCGATCATGTATGTAGCCCGACACCTTGCCGGGAAAGTCCGAGTGTTGGGCTTCCCGCGCCACGCATATCGTGAAAGTATTTTCTTGCTGACGAAGGGCCGGCCCGATAAGCGAGTACGAACGCGTCTGTTCGTTATTTTGAACGCCGTCGGCGCCCGGGAGCCTGATTCGAATGTGCTGTCCGGGGAAGTAGGCTGGAACCAAGCCGCACTGAGCCTGCAGAACGACACGCATCGCGTTGCGGGATTCCGGGTGCACCGCTACAACCTTCATCGGCTCGAATCCCGCCCACGCCTGCCGGCCGACGTTCGTCGCCAAGACAAGGTCGCAAGGGACGGATTTCAATGAAACCGCGCCGCTGACCGGATCGACTAAACAGGGATCCACCAGGTTATTGAAATTGCTTGCCTTGTAATCGCCTGCATACGTGCCAGGAAACCCCAAGCCATCCCCTGATTCCCAGTACCCGAAATCGGCTGCTACCACATCACGCGCAATCAAGGGGTCGATACTCGCCTGGAACAGGGCCCGGCCTTTTTCATTTTGGATATATACCCAATTCCCCTGCACAATGCCGCGGGCCGCGGCCGTGTCGGGATGCATGATGGCGCGCGGCCATACCGCTTTACGCCGGAGTTTCGGAATGGCGCGGTGTTGGCTGTGACAAAAGTACCCGGACTTCGTACTTGTTGCTATGAGCGGCCATGCGCCGTCCGGGGCGTTCGTTGGTGTGGGCAGCGCTTCATAGCCCGCCTTCTGCAACTGTTCGGAATATATTTCGACGCGGCGGCTAGGGGTGTCGAAACCGGGCACTTCGCCATTGGATTGCTTTATGCCGTACTTCTGAGTCTTATGAGAAAGCGGCTTGGCGATGATGTTTCCGGCAGCCTTCAATTCGGCCACCGTCACGCCGGCAGGAGCCAGTAAATAATTCCAGGCAGCTTCCTGGTCGCCATTGAAAAAATAGCTTCCCAATCCCAAGCGGCAGGCGAGATCAAACACAATGTCCATGTCGGATCTCGATTCGCCTCTCGAAGGGATAAAGGCTGGCCGATATTGAATGGTCTCCTGGGCGCGCTCGCTGATTTCGAAGCCTACCCGCAAGGATGACCGCTCCCATGGCGTGTTTATAGGCAGCACCATATCAGCGTATCGAGAGGTCGGCGTTTCAACGATATCGCAATGGACATGGAACTCCAACGCCTTCAAGCCTTGTTCGATAAAGCCCGCATCAGCCTGGGAAGCCAGATGGTTTGAGCCGAAAGCCACCATCGCCCTAATCTTGTATGGCTTCCCGCTGATTGCGGAGCGATAGATTTCTATGGGCCTGACCCTGCCCTGCGCCTCTGGTCCCATCGAGAACCTGTCCGACCCCAGGGCCTTCTTCAACTGAAGGGGAGAAATCAAATCTAGCCCATCAACGCGAGCGACGGGATGTCGCGCGTGAACCCGGTTGCCACCCGCCACATCGAAACTGCCCGACAGGGCATAAAGTATCGCCACGGCCCGTTCCGCCCGCGTCGACTCCGGGCTTTGGCCGATGCCGCACCAAGCGTGATAGGCTATTGGGCGCCGAGCGGAAAATAGCTGGGCGGCCTGCCGGATCAAGCTATCGGCAACGCCTGTAATGCGCGATACTTTTTCCACGGGCCAGGCGGAACAGGTCTCAGCCAATAGATCGAATACAGTGCGACACGAAACCGTCTCGCCCGACGCAAGCTTCAGGTCGAAGGGTCCGTGCAATGCCACATCCCGGTCCAGCTCGAATCTCGTGTCATACGAAGCCGCTCCGCCGGCACTCTTGTCCCACACCACATAATGGTTCCCGGCGCCGGGGTCAATGTCCTTCATTCGCAGCAAGCCGCCTGTTAACGGATGCACCAGCATGGGCGCGTTCGTCCATCTGCAAACAAATTCCGCGTCGTAGGCTTCATTCGCCATCAGCAAGGCTATCAGCCCGATGGCCAGATAGACGTCGGTCCCGGGCCTGATTTTCAGCCATGCGTCCGCCCCCGCGGCCAATGGAATGGGACGAGGGTCGATAACCATGAGCGCCGCGCCGGACTTTCGGCCTTGTGAAATAGCCTCCGCCTGCGCGAGCCAAGTGCTTGTCGGGTTATGGCCCCAAAGCACTATCATGCCTGCACGGGCGTAATCCGCCGTCGGAAGCCCTGTGCCGAATGTGAATTGATGGGCGACGTCTTTGTGCCAGTTGCATATGCTGATGGCGCTCGCAATATTCGGGCTGCCGAAAGTGCGGACGAGACGCTCCACCCACTGAACGGAATCCGCGATTCCCGTACCGCTTTTCGTAGTGATGGCAAAAGAGACCGCTTCCGGGCCGCTTTCATCGCGTATCCGTCCCAGGCGTTCCGCGCAGATCGCCAAAGCCTCGTCCCAGCCGATGCGCTTCCAGCATGGATCCTGGCCTTTTGGCGTGGTCCTGATCATCGGATAGAGAAGCCGGTTTGAGGCGGCGATAATTTCCGGCGCCGACCTGCCCTTCAGGCACATTGCCGCGCCCGTGGGGTGCTCGGGATCCGGCCGCACCGAGATAAGCCGGCCCTTGTCAACCAGGCCGACAGACCCGCAATGCGATCTGCATAGAGTGCAAAAGCCCTTTACTTCTTTCATTGCCTGAGCAGCATGAAGTTCGAGCCCAGCGCCGCCTGGGCGAGGCTTCCCGCAACGATGCGGGATGAGGGCGATGCATCCGATATCCGATAGCCCCGGATCTCCACATGGAACTCGCCAAACTCGCCGTTGACGAATAGTTCGTGCACATTGGCTGTGAGCGACGGGTCAACGATCATCTCGACTTGGGTCGAGTCGAATCCGACTCCGGCCAGCGCAATAGTGCCCGTAAGATTCACATTCTTGGGAAACAGCGATATCGCCTCGCGCGCCGGGCCGGAAAAAACCAGCCCCGACTCCGGCAAGGTACCCTTGTAGTGGGCCCTCAGCGTACTGGGAGGCATCGTGCCCCGATACAGGACCTTGTTAATCCCTACATGATGGGCCGCCGCCAAAGCGTCAATGCCGCCAATGGCGCCGGACGGCATGCGAACGGAAGCCCCGGACAAGCGGGATGCCGCCAACAGGCCGTGCCGGAACTCATCGTCGGCCAGCGCGCCGATCGACGCGGGTACGAGATCCACGCCGGCCTGCACGACGGCCAATCCATACCGGGCCAAGGCCTGCTGACCTGCGCATTCGACGATTACATCGGGTTTTCTCCGCAGGAGCTCATCGAACGTAGCAGCGTGCTTTTTATCCCCGAGTGCCGGTGAGGCGCTATTGTTTATATATCCCACGATTTCGGCGCCGTCATGGATCTTTTCCAGATGAGATTCCAACGCCTGACCAAGAGCGCCATAACCGATTATGCCGATCCGAGGCTTCGTTTTCATTGCTTGATATCCCCAAAACTCGCCACCAGCGCGGCTTGCTGCTTGGTTTCTTGATCGAGAAACTCGGTAAAGTCCTTGACGCTGCTGGGTTCGAACTTATCCACGCCAAGGGATTTGAGCCGGCTCATCACTTCAGGATTTTGCATGACAGTATTGACAGCCGCATTCAGCTTTTCCACGATATCCTTCGGCGTATTGGCCGGGGCGAAAAGGCCCAGCCAGGATTCGAATGCGTATCCTTTCACCCCGGCCTCGGCAACCGTAGGCACATCGGGCAGCGAGGAAATCCGCTCTTTGGAGGAAACGGCAATGGCTCGCAGTTTCCCACCTTTTATCTGCGTAACGGCTGAACCGGCTCCTGAAAACATCATTTGCACATGCCCGCCGGCGACGTCCGTCTCGGCCAGGCTGCTTCCCTTGTACGGAATATGCTTCAGCGGAGCGCCGGTCATCTTCATCAAGAGCTCCATGGCAAGGTGATTGCTGGACCCTATGCCGCCGGACGCATAGGTTATGAGCCCAGGCTGCGCCTTTGCCGCTTCTATGATGTCACGGACGGATTTGAAGGGCGAATTGGGCGTCACCACCAGCACATTCGGCACAGTGGCCACTTTCAAGATCGGCGCGAAGTCCTTATTGGGATCATAGGGCACCTCGGACATGATCAGAGAATTGGTCACGTGGCCCGGCGCAGCCAGCAACAGGGTATCGCCGTCCGCCTTTGAGCGCGCCACGGCGGCGGTTCCAATTACGCCATTGGCGCCGACCTTGTTTTCAACAATGAAATTTCGCTTGATGATCTTTCCAAGCTCATTCGCCATTACCCGGCCGATCACATCCGTATACCCTCCAGCGGGGAAGGCCACCACGATACGCACGGGGCGCGGGTCGGCCTCCCAATCCGCTACGTTGGCATGGCTGGGAGCGGTAATCGCCATTCCGAGTGCGATACCGACTTGAGCTAGCAGGGTGCTTCTAAAAAAACGTTTCATGATCACGTCTCCTTTGGTTCCTGGTCATATTTGAGTTAACAGCGGATGGCGATTCGCCCATGCCTGGGCGCACGCGCCAAATAAATCAGTCCATATGGGGATAGCGGTAATCCACCGGTGCGCAGAATGTTTCCTTGACTGTGCGAGGGGACACCCACCTGAGCAGATTCAGGGGGGAGCCCGCTTTGTCGTTCGTCCCGCTGCGGCGGGCGCCTCCAAAAGGCTGTTGCCCCACCACCGCGCCTGTAGGTTTGTCGTTGATATAAAAATTGCCGGCCGCAAACCGCAGCATATCGCCGGCTTGCGCCACCGCCGCCCGATCTCTTGCGAAAACGGCCCCCGTCAAGGCATAGGGGCTGGTGCCATCCACGAGTTTCAGCACCTCTTCCCATCTGGCGTCTTCATACACATACACCGTCAGCACCGGGCCGAATATCTCTTCCTGCATGAGCGCGTGGCACGGATCTTCCACACGCACGATCGTGGGAGAAATGAAATACCCTTTGCTGGCGTCGACCGCCCCGCCCTGCAGTATCTGAGCGCCCCCGGTTTCGCGAGCCTGGGCGATATATCCGGAAATCCGGTCGAACGCCTTGCGGTCGATGACCGCCCCCATGAAGCAGCTGAAATCCCGGACGTCGCCTACTTTTATCTCCGCCACCATTTCGCTTAGCCGCTTGCTCAACCTGGCCCAGATCGACGCTGGAATATATGCCCGGGAAGCGGCACTGCATTTCTGTCCTTGATACTCGAATGCGCCGCGCAGGAGCGCCGTCGCAAGCGTGTCGATATCCGCGGAAGCGTGCGCCAGGACAAAGTCCTTCCCTCCCGTCTCGCCGACGAGCCGGGGGTAGTTTTTGAATTGAGCGAGATTCTCTGCGGTCTGACGCCACAGTTGATCGAATACCGCTGTAGACCCTGTGAAGTGCAGGCCCGCGAAATCAGGGCTTCTCATGACTGCTTTGCTGACTTCAGACGAATTGCCCGGAATGAAATTAATCACACCAGGGGGCAGGCCCGCCTCTTCCAATACCTGCATGAAACGATAGTTGCTGAGCGCTGCCGTTGCGGCCGGCTTCCAGATTACGGTGTTTCCCATAATGGCTGGCGCGGCTGCAAGATTGCCGCCAATTGCAGTGAAGTTGAAAGGTGTCACGGCATACACGAATCCTTCGAGAGGCCGGTAATCGGTCATGTTCCTGACACCGGCCGCTGAAATGGGATGCTGCAATGCCAGCTCCTGGGCGAATTGCACGTTGAAGCGCAGAAAATCGATGAGCTCGCACGCGGCATCGATCTCAGCCTGGTAGACGGTTTTGCTCTGTCCCAGCATGGTCGCCGCATTGATCCCCTGACGATGCTTCCCGGCAAGCAGCTCGGCCGCCTTCAAAAATACGGCCGCTCGATCCTGGAGAGACCAGCGCGACCAGTCGGCATGAGCTCGGGACGCGGCTTCAATAGCGCTTTGGACGTGCCCGGCATCCGCCTGACTGGCGGATGCCAATTGATGGCCATGGTCGTGAGGCGCGGTAATTCTTATCTGTCTGGCGGTCTGTAGATGTTCGCCATTGATTACCAGGGGAACGTCGGACACCGTACCGGCTTGTTCATCCAGCGCTTGCTGAAGGGCTGCTCGTTCTTTTGAACCCGGCGCATAGCTCAACGCGGGTTCGTTTGCCGCCTTGTAGAGCGGGCCGATCGCACTGTCGTGCGTAGATTTTGCAAGATTCATGTTTCCTGAAACAGATTTAGGTGGAATTCGGTTGAGCGGTGTGCCCCCCTGATGCCGGACTCGATGCGGGCGGCACCCTGGCAATGCAAGAAAGCGACAGCAGCAGAACAAAATAAACTACGATTAAGCGAAATGGTATACGATAAAACCTGACATGATCATTAGTGTTTATCCTAGTAATTGTATTCTTATTTGATTTATCGTATACGATATTGGCATGGCTACTTGGACTCCACCGGCCCGAAATACCCCGACATTGACTTGCCGGCTATCGAAATTGCCTGCCATATCATCTATATAGACCCATACAGACCCAGGCTGAAATACCGTGACGAACCATACGACACTCTTAGGCGAGCCGCTGCAGTTGCCCAATTCACTGTGGGCCGCAACTGCTATCGACGCACCCGTGGCGGTCCCGCTCAAGGACAATGTGATCACCGATGTCCTGATCGTTGGGGCCGGCTTTACAGGCTTGTCCGCCGCCATCCATCTTGCGGAAGAAGGCAAGCGTGTCGTTGTAGTCGATGCGGCCGAGCCTGGCTGGGGCGCATCCGGGCGTAATAACGGGCAAGTCATCGCCGGCCTCAAGCTCGACCCCGAGGATATAGAGCGTGCCTATCCAGGCCAGACAGGCAAGAAGCTGCTGCGCCTGGGAAGCGAGGCGCCCTCGGTTGTATTCGATCTGATAGGCCGTTACGGGATTGATTGCGCCGCCACGCGAGCGGGCTGGATTCAGCCCGCCTTTACCCGCAGCGGGATTCGCGCAGTCGAGCAGCGATGCCGCAGCTGGGGGGCTCGCGGCGTGGCGACCAGGCTGCTGCAAGGCAAAGAACTGGCTGCCTTGCTCGGCACAAACCACTACAGCGTCGGTTGGCTCGACCCCCGCGGCGGCGGCATACAGCCGCTAAGCTACGCTCGAGGCCTGGCGCACGCAGCCCAAAAGCTGGGTGCCGCCATTCACTGCCAGACCCGCATTACTGCGCTACGCAAGAAAACAGACGGCCACTGGGAAGCCACGACGCCATTCGGCACATTGCATGCGCAGCAGGTGATTGTCGCGACAGGCGCCTATGCCGACAAGCTAGTCCCGGGGCTGCGCACTTCCATTGTCCCTGTGCGTACGGCGCAAGTGGCAACCAAACCCCTGCCGACGCCGATGCGTCAACATATCCTTCCCCAGGGACACGTTTCCAGCGACACCCGCCAGCTCCTGACCTCTTTCAGGCTGTCTCCGGACGGCCGCTTGGTCATGGGCGGTTCCGGAGCAACGGCGGGCCTGAAACATTCGCATATCGTGCCATATTTGCATCGCGCCGGCGAGCAACTGTTCGGTCATTTGGGAAAGCTGGAATGGGAATATCAATGGAGCGGATACTTTGCGGTCACCATGGATCATCTTCCGCATGTGCACGAACCGGATACCGGCATGTATGTTTCCCTGGGCTGCAATGGACGAGGAATCGCCGTATCCACCTCGCTGGGCGTCCAACTGGCAAAACGGGCGCTGGGCGCCACCGCCGAATCGCTGGATGTGCCAATCACATCCATAGGAACAGTGCCCTTCCATGCGTTTCGCGGGATAGGCGTTGCCGTGGCGACGCGGTACAAGCGCCTTCAGGATATGCTTCTTCAATGACACTCGCATTGCCCGATGCGATATACGGCCCGACAAATGGTATACGATATGGCGCATGCATTCGCCATGCCCCGAAGACATTCCTTCCGGTTTTCAGGAAAAAACATAAAACGCTATTTGCAAATATAGTTCCCTCTGATCTCTGATCCTTTACGTATGTTGCCAGTCTCCCAAAAGAAAATGACCGCTGCGGATCGCGCATACTCCGAACTGCGCGAGCGCATTTTGAGTGGATCGCTAGCTGAAGGCGCGCCGATCCGGCAGGATGACCTAGCTTCGGAATTAGGCCTGAGCAAGATTCCCGTGCGTGAAGCCCTGATGCGCCTTCAGGCGGAACAGCTCGTCACCTTTACACCCAATGCGGGCGCGACCGTATCGATATTGACTGTTTCCGACTACGTGGAAATGCTCGACATGCGGTTGGCGATAGAGTGCAGAGCGCTCGAGCTCGCGGTGCCGAATATGGCGGCTTCGGATATCGCGCAGGCGCGAACGCTGCTCGATGCATATAGCAATGCCATGTCCGAGGAGGAATGGAGCGAACTGAATGCTCGCTTCCACGGCTGCCTTTACGCTCCTGCGAATCGCCCGAGACTCGTCGCGTTGATCAAGTCCGTCCAGGATCAGATGGGCAAGCTCATGCGCCGGCGAATCAGCGCCGTCGCCGGCCATGAACGATCACACGCGGACCATATCAAGATACTCAATGCATGCGAAGAGGGCAATGTCAAGGAAGCCGTTTCGCTTCTACGACGGCATATTGAAAACACCCAGCGGGAAGTCCAAGCTTACTTTCGCCGTCTACCTGAATAGAGCCGCCTTTGGGAAGCAGTTGCGCCGTCTGCCGTCCATGCTGAGGCAGGCATTCACAAAGCACGGCTCGCCGCGACTTGTAACGGTGAAGGCTGGGTGTTCTCACCCGGAAAATCAGGCAATCCATATTGCGAGAACCAATTCCAAAAAAGCTTTACGCCAGGCTTTTCCAGGCTCCGGCATGACAGCGTCATAAAATAAGTGTTGTTTGTGGTAATGGAGTGGCCAAAAAGTCGGGCGAGCCGGCCACTTTTCACCAATTCGTCAAGCAAAGGGAATGGGCCCAAGGCTATTCCCTCCCCCGCCGCTGCCGCCTCCATCATCATCCCAGGATCCTGGAATACCCATCCTGTCGTTGGCGGCACGTCGCCGTGACCGGATTCTCGCAACCAATTCGTCCAATTCTCGTGATCATTTTCGTGGAGAAGTAGGGTCTTTTCCAGGACCGATGGATCGAACCTCTCGGGAAGCGACATTGCCAACCGAGGACTTGCGACGGGGCTGTAGGCCACATCAAACAAGGGAGCGCCCACAAAACCCTCCGCAATGCGCTCGTCCCACAGTAAAGCGATATCAGCTTCGGTCGACTGTATGCGCGCCCCGCAAACCATATGCAGGAATCGAAAGCGAATATTCGGATACTGTCGGGTGAATGCGCTGAGTCGGGGAAGCAGCCATCCATTAAATATTAAAGGCGGGCTACTCACCGTCAATGTTCCTCGAAGCTCGCTTTCCGGAAGATCATGGCTTATTTGCGCCAACAACGTGAAGGCCGTCTTGCATGCATCAAATAACCGCCTTCCTTCCGCTGTCAGGCGCACCGAACCGACTGACCGGTAAAATAACGGAACGTTGAAATACGCCTCGAGCGACTTGATTTGATGGCTGACTGCGCTCTGGCTAATGAACAATTCTTCAGCAGCAAGAGTAAAACTCATGCGACGTGCGGCTGCTTCGAATGCCCGTAGTGGATATAAGGGTGGAAGCCGGCGTTCGATCATTTACGAGAGTTCCTGTGTGAATGCGTACAAGCCTTGAGTCGTGCCTCTTGACGAAATAGTACTCGAGTAATGCCCTGTATCAACGAGTCATGTGCAATCCCGCACGCGCGTGATTCAAGCCTCGCCAGCACTGAGCCAACCTTCAGAAAGCCAAACCACCGACCTACTTGCGCATTTGTTCTGGAAGCCATAGAACTATGTCAGGAATCAGGACAAAAACAGCCGTGGCCAACAGCATTAACAGATAGTACGGGAGGGAGGCAATCGCGATCGTGGCAATAGACTCCCCTGTCAAGCCTCTTACTATGAACAAGTTTAGTCCTAGTGGCGGCGTGATAAGCCCCGCCTCTACCATGATTACCAGGAAAATCCCAAACCAGATCGGATCGAAACCGGCTGCAATGGCAAGCGGATAGACAATCGGCAAGGTCATGACGGCTATAGATATCCCATCAAGGAAGAAACCAAGTATTTGATAGAAAATTGCCAGAACCAAAATCAAAAGAAATGGGTTCCCCACAAGGGGTTCAAGCGACGTTGCGATATTCTGAGGCAGATGCAGGAAACCAACTGCGGAACTCAGAAAAGTCGCAAAGACGAGAATGATGCAGATCATCGCCGATATGACGGAGGCGCTGATCATACTGTCGAAAATTATCTTCATGCGCAGTTGGCGCAATAGTCCCATGACAATGATCGTCGCCAATACGCCTATTGCCGCGCTTTCCGAAGGGGTAGCCATTCCCGAATATATGGCGCCGAATACGATCAAAAACAATGTGCCTACCGGCGCCAGATGAATCACATCACGGAAGGAATAACTAGATTCTTCTCTTGCCGTATCGGTCTTTCTGAAACGTATTGCAATATACAAGGCAAACAGAGCAGCGATGAACAGACTAGGAATTACACCGGCCGCAAAAAGCTGGAGTATGGATTGCTCCACCAACACACCGTAGACGATCAACATGATTGATGGTGGAATCAACATGCCAAGTCCGCCAGATGCTGCGAGCGCGCCAATAGCGTGTCTGCGATCGAAGCCTCGCGCCTCCAGACTGGGCAGCGTGATCTTTCCAACCATTGCCGTCGTTGCGGAACTTGAGCCGCTAACGGCGCCAAACACGACGGATCCCAACACATTTGTATGGAGCAGCGTACCGGGAATGCGTGCAACGATGGGCAATAACCCCTTAAAGACGCGCTCAGCGATGTCAGTACGGCAAATCAGTTCCCCCATGAATATAAATAAAGGAATTGCGGATAATTCCCACTTCTGCGCACTGGATAGGATTACCCGCGCGGCCAGGCTGCCGATGCGGTCTAGCGGGTAGCCTAACAAAAGCGATAAACCCAAAGCCCCCGTAGCAAAAAGGCTGATAAACACCCAGGCGCCGGACAAAAGCAGTACTGCAAGAATGGCTAGAAGGCAGAAGCCGACAACTAATGAGTCCATGTGTTCACCGCTTTTTTCAAAATTAAAAGATTAAGCAGGGAAACAAGCATGGCCAAGGCAAGCAATACCAGCCCTGCCAAGAATACGCTTTCGGGTATCCATAACGGAACTCTTGCAACGGTTGCGCTGACAGTACCCCTTTCAAAAGCACGGAAGGCGCTGCGGCCGATATACCAGGCGACGACCGAAGTCGTTGCCAAAGAAAAAAGCAGCGCCGCGACATCCAGCTTTACCCTGGTAGACTCCGAGACTCTGTCTCGCAGTAGGGTTATTTGTATGTGCTGATTTGTACAAAGGGTGTAGGCAAGTGTCATGAATGTCATGGCTCCTACACCGTATCCCACGATTTCATCCAATACGTTTGTAGAGGCCTGGAAAAATGCCCGCAACACTATCTCGAGAAGAATATAAGCGGTAATACCGAGCATCAAAAATCCAGAAAATACTGCACCCAGCCAGCTGAGAAACCGTACGAACCGGGTAAAGCTATACAGTGCGGTTCGTACAATGCTCTCCTTGGCCACTGTTTCTTCGAAAAGGATTTTATTCATTTTGGCAGGGAGGCTTTATAGTCGTTCAAAATAATTTCGCCAGTCTTTCCGGCGCGCTGCAACCAGGTTTTAACTCCGATTTCGCCGGCACGAGCCATCGCCGCTTCAAACTCCGGGTCAAACGAATCGATGATCTCTACGCCATTCTTCCGTGCCAATTGGATGTTTTCGGTAGAACGTTCCGCCACGACGCTCCATAAATACTCCTCCACCTCCTTGGCAGTGTCCAACACGATTTTGCGCTGTTGCGGCGTCAATGACTTGAGCGCGTCATTATTAACGGTGACAATGCTTACCGGAACGCCGAACTTAATGGCGTTATAGTGCGATACCAATTCATGGAACTGCGCCCCATTCCCTGCTTCGACCGAAGTAAGCACGGCGTCCAGCCCGCCGGTCGAAAGTTGCGAGACCACATCCGCCCAGGAAACCTGCATCGCGACCGCTCCTAACTCTTTGAAGGTGACGGTACCTAACTCATCATACGTGCGCATCTTCAATCCATTCAGGTCTGACGCGTCCTTCAGCGCCTTCTTGGCCCAAATGGCGGTAGACGACCATGGTGAGGCCCAAAGCAAGGTCTGATTGTGCTTGGCCAGCACCTCTTCATAGATTTTGCGTCCTGCATTGTGAAGGAGACGTGCATGGCCGAAGTCCCGTGCCACAAACGGTAGTCCCGACAGTTGGAAGATGGGATGGATTCCTGCTAGCGGACCCGCCAATGTGTTCGCTAACGGTACAGCACCGTCCCCAACAGCATCTAGCTGGTCTTTTGATCGAAAGCCCAGCGATGCGCCAAAATGCGAAGTCACTTTTATATCGCCGTTGGTCCGCTCTTCCAGCAACTTAGCAAACATCCTATCGCCGTCGGCATGGGGAGTTTTATCCCCATACTCATTGGCCATATCCCAGCGGACAAGCTTAGCCTGCACTGCCACGGCACTTAGCATTAGCGCTAAGCCAATAATTGTCTTAGAAACTTTTTTCATATCGTCTCTCTTAATCTTTAATGGGTTTTGATGGCGTCAATAGACACAGCTCGATATGGGCCTTCGTAAAACGAAATCACGGTTTATTTTCGTCATGGCCTGACAACTATGAAACCCGTTTTCTATCAAATTCTCAAACACATTAATCTCATGCGCCGCATGAGTCGTATTCATGCATACCTCGCTAAAATGCATGAGGAACAGCGCGTGCTTGGACACCGCTGCGGCTCTGTGGGACGGGCCAGGGCGAATCGTTGCTGCGGACCGCTATATCTCCAGGACAACGTCGCTGAGTGGAACCGCTTGGCATGTCACACATTGGTTTAAATCAGACTCAACATTCCCCAGGTGGGCGACCACACCCTTTACGATTTTCACTGTGCAGCTTCCACATTGACCCACTCGGCATCCACTTGGCAACGGTATGCCTGCCGCCTGAGCCGCCGCCAAGAGCGAACCATCCTCTGGCGACCAAACAAAGCCTGTCCGATACCCTATGACCTCGACAGCCTGAGACTTGAGCTCCGCCGGAATCGGTACAGGTGAAGTAAAGGCTTCTGCGGTGACATCGAAGGCCGGCATACCCAAGCTTATCAATTGCTCCTTCATTCCCTCATTGAAGTCCGGCGAACCGCACAGGTAAGCAAGTGGCCTTTTTGATATAAGCGGGGTAAGCACATCCAAGTTGACTCGCCCACGATAATTAAAATCCTTCCCTTCGCGATCTGATGGCAAAGGGGCGGAATAAGCAGTCATCCGTTTTAACTCCGGAAGAAGCTTCTCTAATTCGGCCAGCCGCTTTGCAAATGGATGTTCCTGTGAGTTGCGGCAACCATGCAGCAACAGAACCTCCGAAGGCCGGTCCAGAGGCTCCCTGAGAACCATAGCTTCCAAATAACTAATGAAAGGTGTGATGCCTACTCCAGTCGCCAGGAACACGAGCGGGTGCGCGCAGGCCGCCGGCGGGGTGAAGACTCCACCGGGCGGCTCAAGAATCACGCGATCGCCGATCGACAGGCGACACATCAGTTGCGAAAGGGACCTGCCGGCCTCGACATCTTTTTGCGTCCCCTGACTGCGCACCGCGATAGACAATACCCTTGTTCCCTTCCCACTGCCCGTCAAAGAATAAGAACGGATAAGCTTGGTGCCCGGCAACCGGACCGCCACGTGCTGCCCAGGCATGTAGTCAGGCAGCTCGCCGCCATCACCGGGCGCAAGGTCAATCGCTAGGACATCACGGGCCTCGCGCCGGGTCGATGCGACAACGAAATCGCGCGTGCCGGACCACCGACCAGCATTCAGTGCCCGCTCGGGGCGAATTTCGCATGCTACGGCGCGTAACGGAACCGAGCCGCTGACAGGATCCCGGTTCTTGTCACTCAGAATCGAATTTATATTCGAGCTATGGCTACCTACCGGCGCCGTACGCTCGCGCCCAAGAGCCATACAGCCATCCCACCAACCGAACTCCGCAACAACCACACGGTCATCAAGCGCCTCATTAATTCGGACACGCAGCCTCACTCCACCCATGGGCGTTTCAACCACCGCCCATTCGCCGCTATCGAGCTCTCGAGACGCCGCTAAAGCGGGGCTGATCTCGACCATTGGATCGGGCGATTTCTTACGTAGAGAAGAAATATGGCGATATGACGTATGCACGTAAAAGCCGCTTTTTGCCGTCGTCAGGACTAACGGAAAACTACCCTCATCGGCACCCATTGGTTCTTTGCTTGGGTCCACATGGCCAGGCAAGGCGGGATAACCATAGCTCCACATCCGCTCGGAATACAGTTCGGCTCGCCGCGTTGGGGTATTGAAACCGCAAACGCCCTCACTGCCGATCACGCTATACTTTTCATACCTAAAATCTTGCGGGAAACGCATACCGGTAGGTTTGCCCCGCAATTCCTTGACTGTTATGCCAAGCGGGCGTAACTGGTAATCCCAACCGGCGACAATATCGCCATTGAACATCGCATCCCCGAAATTCAGGCGCTTTGCCAACTCGCACACGATATCGTAATCGTGCCTGCTTTCCCGATAAGGGAGCAGAACCTGCGAACGAAGCTGAATGGTCTCAACGGCTGATTGGGTAATCTCGAAACCCAATCTAAGCGCCTCGCGCTCCCAAGGCATACTGGCAGGAAGGACAATATCGGCACATTCAGCCGTCGGATTCATGAACATATCGACATGAACATGAAAATCAAGCGCATGAAGAGCATCGAGGCTGCGTTGAGCATCAGGTTGCGACACCACCATGTTGGATCCGAAACTCATTAGAGCGCGCACCTTATAGGGCTCACCCTCGAGAACCGCTCGACAGAAATCACGAGCGGTGACCCAACCTCGAGTCGGGGGGCCTAAAGGCATCAAGTCGAGCCCGAGCGCCTTTTCTTTTTGGCCTGAGGGCAGCAGACTCAAATCGCTGAATGGGGCGACAGGGAGCGGCGTCTGCCATATATTTCCGCCGGGCCGATCACATGCGCCGGTCATGGCATAGAGAACCGCGATCGAGCGTTCCGTCAAGGTGGCGTTGGAGTGCTGTCCCACGCCGGTCCAAGAGTGATAGGCAAGGCGCGGACTGTGCTTTAGCAGGGCAAAGAACGCGCTGATCAACGTCGCGTCGATCCACGTGACTTCGGCCACTTTCTCAAGTGTGTAGGCCGCCGCAGCCTCGGCCAGCAAACGGAATGCAGATCTCGCCCGGACTGCCCGCCCATCCAGCAGCCGAACTGGAATTTCGGCATCCAGCTCAACAGAATCTCCCCCTTCAAGCACTTGCCGAGTATCGTAAGCAAGAACGTTTCCGTCCGCCTTCAAAACAAGGAAATCGTCCGGTGCCCACTCAGCACAGACATCACGTGCGCGAATGAATTTTCCCGTTGCCGGGTCTATGAGCAGCGGACCATTGGTCCATCTAGTGACAAAATCCTTGTCATAGCTCTTGGTCGTAATCAGATGGTTTATGGCCCCCATCGCCAGAGCCGCGTCAGCGCCAGGCTTCACACGCAACCAAAAATCAGCTTGTTGACCCGAACCATTGGGCTTTGGATCAATAACTACTACCTTGGCGCCGCGGCGACGGGCATCGCCTATCCGGGTAGCTTGGGCCAACCAGGTCCGCGCCGGATTATGGCCCCATAAAACGATGACATCGGCCCGCTCGTAATCAGGGTATCCAATGCCCCGCCCAAAAGTAAGCGCATGCATATGCTCCTTGTGCCATGCACATACTTCCGTCGCATAAATCAAATTTGGACTGCCGAAACAACGGATAAAACGCTCTACCCACCCATAGCTATCAACCATCGGCGTACCACTGGGAGTCGTTACCGCAAATGCCACTGATTCGGCCCCTGAAGCTTCTCGCAAATCCCCCAGACGAGCGGCGACTTCACCAAGCGCCTCATCCCAGGTGATTTCCTTCCAAGCCGGAGCCCCAGCTCCTTTTGGGGACATTCTTCGCAGTGGCGAACCCAGGCGCCTGGAGCTGTGCACCAACTCCGGCGCAGCGCGCCCCTTAGAGCAGAGTGCGCCTCCTGTCGGATGTTCGGGAAAAGGTTCGACACCCACCATCCGGCCATCTTCAACCACCGAAATCGAGCCGCAACTTGATCGGCACAGTGTGCAATAGCCAGGAACCCTGATCTCCATGGCCTTCCTCCGGAATGAATCTTGCATGAGCGCTGGAGCCTTCCAGCCGCAACCCGGCGACAAACCAGGCCGCACGCGACGCAGCCTGGAAACTTCGTTTTTTACCTCAAAAGCCAAACAGAGAATCGGTTATTCAACTCATCGCCATAATCTATCCAGAACTCTGGATCCGAATGAATTGCGGTTGCCATGTTTTTTTCCGCTGTCGGCATATGGCTCGCCATCTCTGTCTTTCCATCACGATACAGGCCCACTAGTTTCGAAGAAGATTTCCGTGCGGGACCATAGCTGATCCAGCTAGCCTGGTCCGCCAATCGTTGGGTTCCCGTCGCGAAGACAATAAAATCAGTTGCCGCTTTTATATTTTTGGCCCCCTTTGGAATGACATACAACGACTGAACAAGGTATTGCCCATCCCATACGGATTCAAATGGCTTGTTTTCTTCCAATACTGCATCGAAAACCCGGCCGTTATACGCTGTTGTCATCACCACCTCGCCATCAGCAAGAAGCTGCAATGGCTGCGCGCCGGCCTCCCACCACACGATAGAAGCTTTTATCGTATCCAGCTTGGCAAAGGCGCGATTCACACCCTCCGGCGTTGCGAGGATCTTATAAATCTGATCAGCCGGTACGCCATCGGCGAATAGCGCCATCTCCAGCGTCCTTTTTGCTTTCTTGATTAAGCCCCGCTTGCCAGGGAATTTTTTCAAATCGAAGAAGTCCGCTACGGTTGTCGGCTTCTCGTTTGGAAACCGCGTCTTGTCATAAGCATAGACGGTGCTCCATATGACCGTGGCGACGCCGCACTCATTGATGGAGCGCTCAAAAAAATCCTTTGAGGCAGGCGTGCCATCCGGTGCGGGAGGCAAAATCGACGCATCGAACTTCTCCAGCAGGCCTTCTCCGCATAGGCGCACAACCTCCGATTCTTCCACATTGGCGACGTCGACAGTCACATTTCCTGTTTCAGCCATGATTTTTACCGGCGTCGCGGGATTATCCGCATCAACGGAAATCACTTTGATCCCTGTCTCCTTGGTAAAAGGCCGATAATATGCCTCCATCTGACTTTTCGTGTATGCACCGCCATAGGACATTACAGCGATCTCCGCCGCTGCCGAAGGCCCGGAAATAGCTCCTAGCACTGCAAATGCTGTCAATATTTTTTTCATAACACCCTCCTTGCCGCTGACTGAGCAGCGTTCCGTTCAAATTTAATAGTCCGAATTTTGCTTTTGGGCTCTCACCTGACTGCGGCGATGAACTCGATTTCGACCTTTGCGCCCATAGGCAGCGCCGCGACCTGGATGGTCGTACGCGCCGGTTTGTGCCCCAAGAATTCTTCGGCATAAACCGCGTTCAACTTTGGGTAATCGCGCAGATCTTGCACGTAGACCGTAGTCTTGAGGACATTGGTAACATCCATCCCTTCTACGGACAACAACGCACGTACATTGTTGAAAATCTGCCTGGTTTGTTCTTCAATACCCCCTTCGACCAACCGCCCGTCAGCCGTTACGGGCATTTGCCCCGAAGTCACCAAAAACCCATTGAGCTTCATTGCCGGGGAGTACGGGCCAATAGCCGGCGCCAGTGCGGGAGAAGACACGCTTTGCATATTGAGAGGTCCTTTTTGGTAAATAGAAATGAGAGCGGTGATCACGAGGACGTGACACCTCTTAAACGCTCGGAACGACGGCGGAGAAGCTCCACTACCGTCAGAAGCATGATTGACATCAGCACAAGAATTGTCGCGGCAGCCAGAATGGTCGGGCTTATCTGTTCCCGAATTCCATTCCACATCTGCCGCGGTATCGTTTGTTGATCGTGGCCGGCAATGAATAGCACCATGACCACCTCATCAAATGAGGCGACAAAGGCAAACAGAGCTCCCGAAAGCACGCCAGGCATGATGAGCGGCAACGTGATCTTGAAAAACACCCTTATTGGACTTGCTCCGAGCGAGGCCGCGGCCCGTGCCAAAGAGTGATCGAATCCAACCAGCGTAGCCGTTACGGTGATGACCACGAATGGAATCCCGATCGTTGCATGCGCCAGGATAATTCCGGCGTAACTATTGGCCAGCCCAACTTGAGAATAGAAAAAGAACAATCCGGTTGCTGTGATGATCACGGGTACGATCATTGGGGAGATCAACATCGCCATGATGATCCCCTTATGAGGCATCTCAGGCCGTGAAAGCCCCAGAGCCGCAATTGTTCCAAGCATAGTGGCGACAAGGGTCGAAGCGATACCGATGAGGAATGAGTTCTTGGTCACCTGCACCCATGTCGCGTTGGACCAGACATCGCTCCACCATGCAAGATCTCGCGGCGCGTTCGGATTTACCGTTCCGAATGACAAGAGCCGGTCATACCAGCGCAGGCTGAAGCCGTCTGGATCAAGCGACAACATTTTCTCGGTAAAGGTGAAGTAAGGTTCCACATTGAAGGACAGGGGAATCACCACAAGAATAGGCGCCATCAAGAAAATAAAAATCAAGACGCATAGAATCTTGTAGAGCCCATCCCAGGTTCGTTCAAGCGATGTTGCGTATACAGGCATGCCCATATTTGTTTCTCCGACTTGCTGCGGGAAGCGCCATGTCAGGCGATTCCGGCCAGATTAATTACGTTAGCCCAACTTCAGGTTATCGATTCCCACGAGACGGTCATAAAGCCAGTAAAGAATCAAGACACCGGCGAGAAGAATTCCGGCCAGGGCAGCCGCCAAGGACCAGTTCAAGGACTCTTGCATGTGATAGGCAATCATGTTTGATATGAGCTGTCCCGATGCTCCGCCAACCAACGCCGGCGTGATGTAATAGCCAATGGCCATGATGAAAACCAGCAAGACGCCTGCAGCTACGCCCGGCAAGGTCTGCGGAAAATAAACCCGACGAAAAGCCGTCCAGCTGCTGGCACCCAGACTAAGCGCGGCCCTTACGTAGCTTGGGTTTATGGGACGCATGACCGAGTAAATCGGCAGGATCATGAAGGGCAGCAAGATATGAGTCATTGCTATAACCGTACCGAACTGGTTATAGATCAAGGGTAAGCGCATGTCGTCAGATATCAACCCCAAGGCAATCAAACCGTTATTCAGGACACCCTGTTCCTGGAGCAAAACCATCCACGCCGTTGTTCTCACGAGAAGCGAAGTCCAGAATGGCAGCAGCACAAAGATCATTAACAGGTTTGATTTGGCCATTGGAAGCGTGGCAAGCAGATGAGCGACGGGATAGGCCAATATCAGACAGATGCCCGTGATCATGGCAGCCAGCATCAGTGTCCGAAAGAAGAGATGTCCGTATATGCGACGCTCTTCTGGGGTCCGGACTATCTCGCCCTTTTGGTTCCGCGATAGATCCGCCGCCGCCAGGTAAAAATCACCGGTGTATTCAGCCGACGCGACACGCATTGCTTGCCATAACCTTTCATCGCCCCAGCGCGGATCCATCTGGATCAAGGCGGACTTAAACGGGGGAGTAAGGCCGCCAATCTTGCGGGCGGTGGAAGTAAAGAGGGAACGCATCCCTGGCAAGTCGTAATTGATGCGCGTTCCAACAACAGTAATTGTCTTTTCTTTTGCCGCCAAAATCAGATCGGCCACCAACGCAGAGAACGCGACCTCGCCTATCGCAGTGTCAGCCGTATTATCGGCAAACCACCTTGATAGTTGCGGCATATTTCTCGAAAAGTCATCATTGTGAACTGAGCGCAGCAACAATTGACCGATAGGAACAATGAATGTAGCAATAAGGAAAAGAAGCAGTGGCAATGTCAAAAATAATGCACGGCGCATTTTTCGGCGATATTCTTGCGCCAGTGCCAGCCTTAAAGGCTTGTCGTCTCTCATGCCCGTTACGCCGCCCATATCCATATAAAGGTCGGCCATACCTACCTCCCGGTAGATGGCCGCGGGAACTCTGCCATGCCATGTTCAATATGTGTCTTTTCTTGTGTTGACACAGCCCCGGCCACAGCAACTATTGCCATGCCTGATATCCGCGATTCATTCATTTGTCAGTCTCCTTCTTTTTTAAATGATCTTCGATACAACTGTCCGGCAAATTCAGCAGCGAAGATTCAAGTATTACAACGACGCGCTAGCCCGCCACCAAGGCGCGTGCGTCCTCGGTATGCCATCCGACTTGGATATTTTGCCCGGGGGTAAAACGCGCCTGGTCCAGTGTGTTTTGCATCTTGATGATGAAGTCGTCAGATCCAGCGATACGCAAACGGCCACGCAGCATGTCTCCCATATAAATGATTTCGAGAACCTGCGCGTTAAGAGTGCGTGTCCCTTTGGGCATCGCTGCAGATGCGAATTCCACCCGCTCCGGCCGTATGGAAACCAACGCCTGTTGCCCCTTGCTTGTTACGTCGACCGCGGTTGCATCAATGAGCTCTCCCGTCTTCAGCCGAATCACAGCGCGATCATCCGCCAAGCTTTCTACCACTCCAGATAGCTGATTGTTCTCTCCAACGAATTGTGCAACGAAGCTATTATCAGGACGTTCGTATAATTCAGCCGGCGGCGCCAACTGCTGGATTTTCCCGTCGTTGAATACGGCAACGCGATCGGACATGGTCAAGGCTTCACCTTGATCATGCGTGACATATACGACGGTCACCCCAAGCTGGGCATGAAGCCTCTTGATTTCAAACTGCATATGTTCGCGTAGCTGCTTATCCAATGCGCCAAGCGGCTCATCCATCAGCACCAATTGCGGATCGAAAACAAGCGCGCGGGCTAACGCAATCCGCTGCTGTTGCCCGCCTGAAAGCTGGGCGGGGCGGCGATTGGCGAATTTTTCCATCTTGACCATTTCCAAGGCACGCATGACCTTGGACTCGCGCTCAACCTTCCCGATATTGCGGACCTCCAAGGGGAAGGCCAAATTTTCGCCTACCGTCATATGCGGAAATAAAGCATAGTTCTGAAAAACCATGCCGATGCCCCGCTTGTGCGGCGACATATGATTGATTGGTTTGCCTGCCAGCCTGATCTGCCCGCCGGTAGCAGTTTCAAATCCGGCGAGCATCATCAGACATGTTGTTTTTCCCGATCCGGACGGACCGAGCATGGTCAAGAACTCACCTTTTCTAATGCCCAGATTTAGATTCTTGACAACGAAATTTTCTCCGTCATAGCTTTTCCTGACATTATCGAAAATAACAAAGCTACTGTGGAAATCTTCATTCTTTTCCATTGATTAGTACCTTTCAAGGCGTTGTAGCGGACCATGAACCCGCCCCTTTTCATTTATCGCGCGTTCAGCCGCCGGAATGCGCGTCCAGAACCTTTCGAGCGACTCGAAAGCATTCCAGCGCCTGCGGCACGCCGCAATAAATTCCGATCACGTGGACGATGGACCGGATTTCTTCCTTGCTCACGCCATTATTGATAGCGCCGCGACAATGGGTTTCCCATTCGTGCATCTTGCCCAATGCCCCAATCATGGCCAAATTCATCATGGAGCGTGTCTTCGGATCTATGGTCTCGTCACCCCAGCCGAACCCCCAGCACCATGCTGTCATGGCTTCTTGGAACGGCCGTGTGAGATCATCAGCGGCTGCAAGGTTTTTTTCCACATACTCCGCCCCCAAAGTGGTTTTGCGTTGGGCAAGACCTTTTTGAAATAGCTCCGTGTTCATTGAGTACTCCCGTCTGTTGGATGGATGATTGATATCTAAAGTTGGGTTATGAAGCGCTAGCTAAGCTTTCCGCCAACGCGTCCGCCGCGGCGGATACAGCAGCGTCAGTCCACTCAAAGTCGGCTTCCGTCAATGCCAGGCTTGGGTACATTTTCCCGGGCGACTTCAGTATGCCGCTTGTGCGCAGAGTGTCGTTGAACACTTTGCTGCATTGGGCATCACCCGCTAATACATCCCGATAATCGCGCACATCAGCGTTGGTGAAGATCACTTCAAACAGCGTGGGATGGCCGACGATACGGTGAGGAATCGCAGCCCTTTCCAGATGCGTCTTAAAAGTAGCCATCAAGCGCTCGCCATTGGCTTTCAACTGTTCATAGGCCCCTTCCCGGCGCAGGATTTCCATGGTCTTCAAACCTGCGATAGAAGCTATTGGGTTTCCGGACAAGGTACCAAGCATCATGAGCCAACGATCCACGCCGACTATGCTTTTGTCGAAATGATCCAGAATGTCCTTGCGGCCCGCGACGGCTGCGAGGGGAAATCCGCCGCCTATTATCTTTCCGAGCGTGCACAAATCAGGTGTAACACCGTACTCTTCCTGCGCGCCGCCGTAGGCAAGCCGGAATCCGGTCACAATCTCATCAAATATCAGCACACTGCCGTACTTGTCACATAGGTTGCGCAAGGCTTGGAGATAGCCGGCCGCGGGAGGAATGATTCGCTGCAGCGGCTCCACAATGACAGCAGCTACTTCGGAACCATATTGCAAAAACAAATGTTCCAGGTAGGCCAGGTCGTTATACGGCGCGACAAGCATTTGAGCACGGACTGCATCAGGTATGCCGGCGCTGTCTGGAACGGCACTAGGGAATTGAGTCAGTCGCGTTGGAGCCGGAGCAAGGCTCATTTGTGCCTCCGCGGACATGCCGTGATAACCGCCTTCAAACTTGACGATCAGATCACGGCCCGTGAAAGCGCGCGCCAGGCGTATCGCATACATGTCCGCTTCGCCGCCGGACGCAAGGAAGCGCAATTGCTCGGCGCACGCCACAGCACGACAGATTTCCTCCGCCAACTCCACTGCAGCCGTATTATTTGCGAAGAATGTCATGCCTCTGGGCAATTGTCCCGCCACCGCCTCCAACACCTCCGGATGGCCATGGCCGAGAAGCATCGGGCCGGAGCCAATTAGATAATCCACATATTCCTTGTCATCCTCATCCCATACGCGACTGCCTCTACCGTCGCGGATGAAGATGCTTGGATCGAAATTGCCGAACCCTCCAGCAGGTAGAACCATGCGGGCGCGCCCTGCCCAGCTATCATTGCTCATTTTTTTCCTCGCTCTACATCTACATTACAAGGGACCCATACAGCTCGACGGCCTTGGCAACAAACGTTGATCCGGCGCGGTCAGTTCGGTATTGGTCCATAGGGGGTTGCAGACAATTAAATTTTTTCAGCCAATCGTCGTATACCGACATTCTTTGATTGAACGTAAGAACGCAGCGCCTCCAGTCCCTTCTCGCGGCCAATGCCGGAAGCCTTGAAACCCCCGAAGGGCGTCTCAGGACCACCCACTCCCCATTCATTGACATGAACCTGCCCGGCCTCTAAGCGCTCAGCGCACCAAAGCGCACGATCAAGGTCGGCTGTGAAAATTCCGGCGGCCAAACCATAGTCCGTGCCATTGGCGATCGCCACGGCCTCTTCGCCCGTACGGAACTTAAGCACCGATAGAATCGGCCCGAAGATTTCCTCACGGTTGATGCGCATATCCGGAGTCACATCGGTGAAAACAGTGGCTTGATGGTAATAGCCCGGGAGGCCGTCGTAGCGATTGCCGCCAACCACAACTCTGGCCCCCTCCTGCTTGGCGATTTGTGCGTAATCCGTAACGCGCTCGAGCTGCAGCCGGGAAACAAGGGGCGTAATATCGTGATCCTCGAGCCCTGGCCCAACAGTGAACGTTTTTATTCGAGCCGCCAAAGCATCCATTACTTCATCATGGATAGCCTCGTGAACGACGATTCTTGACATGGAATCGCATACTTGCCCGGAGTTCTCGAATATACCGGCGATAATGTTGGACACCACGTTTTCCACATTAGCATCGGGAAAAACCAGTGCTGCCGATTTGCCTCCCAGTTCTAGCACGCAAGGCACGATACGATTTGAAGCAGCACGCAGTATGGACTGCCCCGTAGGTACGGAACCAGTGAATACGATAAGGTCAATATCATTGTGACCTACCAAAGCGGCGCCCGCCTCTGCCCCAGTCCCGCAGACGATGTTCACCGCGCCTTCAGGAAGCCCGACTTCCTCCGCCAATTCGGCAAAGACATAGGCCGACAGCGGATCGATTTCCGCGGTTTTGATCACGGCGGTATTGCCCGTTGCCAACGCAGGGGCCAATGAACGAGCCACCATGTTGTTGGGATAATTCCAAGGGATGATGTGTGCCGTCACGCCGAAGGGGACCGGTGCCACGAAATCGACATAGCCGTCTCCCAATGGGATATATTTTCCCTCTACCGATGGCGCTAAACCGCCATAGAACTCTAGATACCTTGCGGAGCCCTCAATTTCCGCCCGTGCCTCGGAGATCCGTTTTCCAGCATCGATACTGAGCAGTTGTGCAATTTCTTCTTTGCGTTCGCGCAGCCTGCGCCCCATTTCAACAAGCATTTGCCCTCGTATCCGTGGGCGCATTCCCGACAATGCACGGGTGGTGTGACACTCACGCGCGGCGGCTACGGCGGCATTCACGTCTTGCGCCGTCGCCTTTGCGACTTCAGCCAAGGGTTCAGTTGTTGCCGGGTTAATGATTGTTAGTCGGCCACCGTCAGATGCGTCGACCCATTTGCCGTTTATATAATTCCGCCAATACGGCTTTACGTTAGGCTGCATTCAGTTCTCCATTGTGATTGAAATTGCGATTCCCACTCTGCTGATCGAAATGTCCAGCGATTTCAAATGAGTGGAATCTCATGCACCTTAAGAGCAAGCGCCTGGAGATTCGAGAGTCTCGGATGGCGTCGGAACTAAGTATGGTTTGAGCGCCCCATGGCCGGCAAACGCAATATAATCACGGCCGCCATGAGTTCTACTCATGTACGGCTTACAGCATCTCCGATCCTCAATGAAGAGGTGCGATGCTGCCGTTTAGCCTATAGAGTTGACGCTCACTAACCCGGATATTTCGTCAGCAAACCCGCCGGAGTGATTTTTGGCGGGCGGGTTGATTTGGCGGCGGGAGAACGAAGTGATGATGGCATAGGGAAGATTTTTCTAGTGCCGCAGACACAATTCCCCCAACCCCCGTTTCTGTATCGCGTGCCGGGACGGCACTTGCTGAGGGCTACGCAGCCATGGCGCATGCCGCGTGCGCATAGATACGACGCAGCGGGTGGCGCGAGGCCAACAGGATGCGAACCAGCCGCAGTTGGCGCCCGCCAGGCGGCACAGCGTGGGCCGGCTGGCCAGAGGCTGGTCGCTCCCAACCGCCATTTGCATCAGCAGGTCCGTGCGTAGCCTGTCATGAATGCAACTGACGCAATATCCGGACTAAGGGAACGAGCGGGTATAGCCCTTAGATACCAGGTAGGACATTGAAGCCATACCTATGCTGGTGCGAGCACAAAGCTTAACGTATAACTGCAGGAGCTTGAGTATAATGCAAATTGTATTTACAATTTATTTATGGATATCGAATACGATCCAGCGAAAAATGAGAGGAATATTGCAGTGCGCGGGCTCTCGTTCGAGCTGGCGCGGAGCTTTGATTGGAATCATGCTCTCGTTGTAGAGGATATTCGGCAAGAATATCCGGAGGCTCGATTCCAGGCCTTTGGCTCTATAACAGACCGTTTGTATGTGCTGGTATTCACGATTCGCGGTTCGTCGCTTCGAATTCTCAGCTTACGCAAGGCAAATGCACGCGAGATAGCTCGATATGAAAAAGCCAAACCCTGAACTCATCGATCACGACAATCCTGAATGGACTGAGGCTGATTTCAAGCGCGCCCGGCCGGCCGGTGAAGTATTGCCGCGAGCAATGCATGAAAAACTCGGTATCCGCCGAAGGGGCCCGCAAAAGGCGCCGGTCAAGCGTATCGTCACCATACGGCTGTCCCCCGAAGTGGTGGACGGGTTCAAGGCTGGAGGTCCGGGCTGGCAGGGTCGGGTGGACGAGGTATTGAGGGAATGGTTGCGGACCCATCATCGTTGAAGACGCCGGCCGCGATCAGCCCTCCGGAGCCGCAAAGGGCGGCGTCGGCTTGGCGTATCGTCAATATACGGCTGTTCACATAGCCCCGCCCCGCTCTTCGAGCAGAGCGGCTAAACCCTTCATCAGCCCAGATTGGCGTTAATCACCGTCAGGGCCGTCATGTTGATGATGCGCCTGACGCTGGAACTGGAGGTCAGGATGTGCACCGGGGCGTTCGCGCCCAGCAGGAAGGGGCCGACCGCCACGTTGCTGCCGGCCGTGGTCTTCAGCAAGTTGTAGGCGATGTTCGCGGAGTCCACATTCGGGCAGACCAGCAGGTTGGCGGCGCCTTTCAGGCGCGAGGTCGGCAGCACGCGCGCCCGCAGGGCTTCGTCCAATGCGCAATCGCCATGCATTTCGCCGTCCACTTCCAGGTCGGGGGACTGTTCCAGTATCAGTTCCAGCGCCCGGCGCATCTTGGCGCCCGATGCCGAGCTGCCAGTGCCGAAGTTGGAGCGCGACAGCAAGGCCACTTTGGGGACCAGGGCCATGCGCTTCATTTGTTCGACGGCCGCCAGGGTGAATTCCGCGATCTGTTCCGCCGAAGGCTCGTCGTTGACATGGGTGTCCACCAGCGCCACGACGCGCTCGTCGAGCAGCAGGATGTTCATGGCCCCATAGGTCTTGGCGTTGGGCGCCCTGCCTATGACTTCGTCGACGAAGCGCAAGTGGTCGTGATAGCCGCCCACGGTGCCGCAGATCATGCCGTCGGCATCGCCCAGATGCACCATCATGGCGCCGATCAGGGTCAGCCGGCGGCGCATTTCCACCCGCGCCATTTCCTTGCTGATGCCGCGCCGGCACATCAATTCCCAATAGGTCGTCCAGTATTGATGGAAGCGCTCGTCGAATTCCGGGTTGGTGACTTCGACGTCCTGCCCCAGACGCAGCCGCAGGCCGTATTTCTCGATGCGCGACAGCAGCACTTGGGGCCGGCCCACCAGGATGGGCCGGGCCAGCTTTTCGTCGACGACGACCTGGACCGCGCGCAATACGCGCTCGTCTTCGCCCTCGGTAAAGACGATGCGCGCCTTGCCGCCTTCGCGCACCAGCTTCTTGGCCGTGGAAAACAGCGGCTTCATGAAGGCGCCGGAATGGTAGACGAACTGCTGCAGCTGCTCGGCATAGCTTTCCATATCGGCGATCGGCCGCGTCGCCACGCCGCTATCCATCGCCGCCTTGGCCACCGCCGGAGCGATGCGCACGATCAGGCGCGGATCGAAAGGCTTGGGGATGAAGTAGGTGGGTCCGAACGAGATGTCGTAGGTACCGTAGGCCGCGGCCACCACCTCGTTCTGCTCTTCTTCGGCGAGTCCCGCGATAGCGTAGGCCGCGGCCTTTTCCATTTCGCGCGTGATGGTCGTGGCGCCCACATCCAGCGCGCCGCGGAAGATGTACGGAAAGCACAGCACGTTATTCACCTGGTTCGGGTAGTCCGAGCGCCCCGTGGCCATCACCACATCGTCGCGCACCGCAT
>Ga0180220_1000763_pt1 | contig 29284 bp, 20 predicted proteins | sample eDN5th37CBELigBY_FD_151335 | JGI IMG/M metagenome (GOLD analysis project Ga0180220, IMG submission 151335) | Enriched backyard soil microbial communities from Emeryville, California, USA - eDNA 5th pass 37_C BE-Lig BY (version 2) (version 2) | ecosystem: Environmental > Terrestrial > Soil >... | reverse complement strand
AAAATCCATCAGGGACAGCAGCATAAAGGCTGCCACCAAAGTCCGAATGTACGGGTGCAATCTTTACCTTCGAGTCATCAGGAATTGAAAGCTTGGCAAACCAGGGGCGTCCATGTACAGAACTCGCAACGGCGGGCCGGTGGCCCGCCACCCTTGTTGCTCGAACAGCTGCGGGCTTGCCTCCCCGAAACTGACAGGGTGCTCGGCTTGCTCGGACGTCGCCCAATACGGGCCCGCCCCACGCCTCAAAGCTTCAAAAATTGTAGCGCCTAGGCGTATCGTAAGTGCGGCGATGGCTGTGCTCTTGTGATGGTCGTCCTTAAGCCGCTACGAACTTCATAGCAACAGCATGTCGTCCATACGGCACGTGCCTCGCACGCCAGCCGTCTACCTACTCCAATGCAGTCCCTGTGATGCGGGGGTGTGCTTGGGCGGGCATTGGTTGGAGAGCCAGGCGCACGCGAAGGGAGCCCGGAGGGGCGGACGAGCGGGACAGGCGTGCCCGAAGGGCCGACCGCCGCTGCCCGCCCAAGCACACCCCCGCATCACAGGGACGGGTTTAGAACAAAGTACCGTCCAAGCAAATACAGGCAGCGATCCAAAGCTCAGAAATACAAGGGCATGGACAAAAAAATCGAACTCAGCCTTCTGAGATAACTTCGCCGCTGGCCTGCATGAACTCCGCCAGCACGGCGCCCGTATGTGAGCGGTCCTTCAGTTCCATGACTTCCTCGGGCGTGCCCGCGGCCACCAGGCGGCCGCCGCCGGTGCCGCCTTCGGGGCCCATGTCCACGATCCAGTCCGCTTCGGCGATCACATCCAGATTGTGCTCGATCACCACCACCGTGTTGCCCGCCTCGACCAGGCGGTGCAGCACATGAGTGAGCTTTTCGACGTCGGCCATCGACAGGCCCACCGTCGGCTCGTCCAGCACGTACAAAGTGTGCGGCACGCGCGAGGCGCGGCCTGTCTTCAGGATGCCGTCGGTCAGCCGCGCCTTGGTCAGCTCGGTCACCAGCTTGATGCGCTGCGCCTCGCCGCCCGACAGAGTGGGAGAAGGCTGCCCCAGGGTGAGATAGCCCAGGCCGACGTCCTGCATCAGGCGCAAGGGGCGCAGGATGCGTGAATGCGCGGCGAAATAGTCGATGGCGTCGTCGACTTCGAGCTTGAGCACCTCGCCGGCGTTCTTGTCCGCCCAGGTCACGCTCAGGGTGTCGCGGTTGAAGCGTTCGCCGTTGCAGGCGTCGCAGGGCACTTTGACGTCGGGCAGGAAGCTCATTTCGATGGTGCGCATGCCCTGGCCTTCGCAGATGGGGCAGCGACCGTCGCCGGTGTTGAAGGAGAAGCGCGCCGCGGTCCAGCCGCGCACGCGCGCGTCGCGTGTTTCGGCGAACAGCTTGCGCACGTCGTCCCAGAAGCCGACGTAGGTGGCGGGGCAGGAGCGGGGAGTCTTGCCGATGGGGGTCTGGTCGACCTCGAGCACCCGGTCGAGATGTTCCCAGCCTGCGATGCCGACGCAGCCCTGCCAGGCGGGTTCGGCGCGCGCGGAGACCGCGCGGGCCAGGTTGTCGAGCAGCACTTCGCGCGCCAGGGTGGACTTGCCCGAGCCCGAGACGCCGGTGACGACGCTGAGGCGGCCGACCGGAATCTGCACGTCGACGTTGCGCAGATTGTGCAGATGGGCGCCGCGCACCGTCAGCATGGGCGTGTCGTCGTTGACCGGGCGGCGCGGCTGCAGCGGATGGGCCAGCGGATGGCGCAGGTACTTGCCGGTGAGCGAATCACCTGAATCCATGATGTCGTCCACCGTTCCCTGCGCCACCACGCGGCCGCCGCGTATGCCGGCGCCGGGACCGATGTCGATCACGTGCGAGGCGCGGCGTATGGTGTCTTCGTCGTGCTCGACGACGACCAGGGTGTTGCCGTTCTGTTCGAGCTGGGCCAGGGCATTGAGCAGGATGCGGTTGTCGCGCGGATGCAGGCCTATGGTGGGTTCGTCCAGCACGTAGCAGACGCCCTGCAGGTTGGAGCCCAGTTGCGCGGCCAGGCGGATGCGTTGGGCTTCGCCGCCCGACAAGGTGGGCGCGGCGCGGTCCAGGGCCAGGTAGCCCAGCCCGACTTCCTGCATGAAGTCGAGCCGGCCGCGTATCTCGGTGAGGATGTCGCGGGCGATTTCTTCTTCGCGGCCGCGGGCCACCAATGCCCTGAAGAAAGTGTGCGCTTCTGACACCGACAGGCCGGCAAGCTGGGCGATGGAGCGGTCCCGCCACAGGAAGGCGCGGGCCACGCGGTTCAGGCGTTCGCCGTTGCATGTGGAGCAGGTGGGGGCGGGACCGTCGTACCAGGCGTTCCAACTGGTTTCTTCGCCGGTCTGTTCGGCATCGAAACCCTTGAGCTGCAGGCCGGTGCCGAAGCAGGACGGGCACCAGCCGTGCTTGGAGTTGTACGAGAACAAGCGCGGATCCGGCTCGGGGAAGCTGGTGCCGCAGCAGGGGCAGGCGCGCTTGACCGAGAAGCTCAGGGTCCGGGCCGGGTTCTCGATGCCCGCGGCGCGGCGGGCGTCGAGCGGTTCGCCGTTGTCGGGAGTGAGGCCGGGCAGCACGCCGAGCGTGCCGTGGCCGTGTTCCAGGGCCTGCCGCAGGGCCTGGCGCAAGGCCGGCTCGTGGCGCGGGTCCACCACCAGGTCGGCTATCGGCAGTTCGATGGTGTGTTCTTTGTAGCGGTCCAGCCGCGGCCAGGGCGACACGGGGATGAATTCGCCGTCCACGCGCAAATGGGTATGGCCTTTGGAGGCGGCCCATTTCGCCAGGTCGGTGTAGTAGCCCTTGCGCGCCGTGACCAGGGGCGCCAGGATGCCGATGTGCTGGCCCTTGTAGTCGCGCAGCAGCTGGGCGGCGATCTGGTCGGCCGTCTGCGGCTGCACGGGCACGTGGCAGTCGGGGCACATCTGTGTGCCCAGCTTGACGTAGAGCAGGCGCAGGAAGTGATGGATTTCGGTCATGGTGGCGACCGTGGACTTGCGTCCTCCGCGGCTGGTGCGCTGCTCGATCGCGACGGTGGGCGGAATGCCGTAGATGGCGTCCACGTCGGGCTTGCCCGCGGGCTGGACGATGGCGCGGGCATAGGCGTTGAGCGATTCGAGATAGCGCCGCTGGCCCTCGTTGAACAGGATGTCGAAGGCCAGCGTCGACTTGCCCGAGCCCGACACGCCGGTGATCACGGTGAAGGTGTCGCGCGGTATGGAAACGTCTATGCCCTTCAGGTTGTGCTCGCGCGCATTGACGATGTCGATGGCGGGCTTTGCGCCCCGGCCGCGCCGCAGCACGGATTGCAGGGGCGTGCCGGGTTCGTCGGCATAGGACGGAACGGGCTCGGCCACGGCGGCCGCCGTCGTCGAGGCTGCTCCGGTTGCCGCCTTCGCAGCTTCCGCGGCGGAGGCAGCGGCGGGGCGCGCGTCCGGCAGGCCGCTGCCGGGCGAGAGCACGTCTTCGGCATAGTCGCGCAGGGCCTTGCCGGTGTACGAGGCGGGATTGTCCATCAGTTGCCGCGGCGTACCCATGCCCACGATCCGGCCCCCCTGGTCGCCGCCCTCGGGACCCAGGTCGATCAGCCAGTCGGCCGCGCGGATGACGTCCAGATTGTGTTCGATGACCAGCAGCGAGTGGCCGGCGGCCAGCAGCTTGCGGAAGGCGCGCATCAGGCGCGCGATGTCGTCGAAGTGCAGGCCGGTGGTGGGCTCGTCGAACAGGAACAGGCTGCCCTTCTTGGCCACCCGCGCGGTGGAGATGCCGCCGCGCGCGGCTGCCGCCAGGTGGCCGGCCAGCTTCAGGCGCTGGGCTTCGCCGCCCGACAGCGTGGGCACCGGTTGACCCAGGCGCAGGTACTCCAGCCCCACGTCGGCCAGCGGAGCCAGGCCGTATTGGACATCGCGCAGGCCGTTGAAGAATTCCAGCGCTTCGCTGACCGTCATCTCCAGCACTTGGTCGATGGAGGCGCTGCGTCCGAGATGTTCCACGCGAACTTCGAGCACCTCGGGCCGGAAGCGCTTGCCGTCGCAGTCGGGACAGCGCAGGTAGACGTCGGAGAGGAACTGCATCTCGACGTGTTCGAAGCCCGTGCCGCCGCAGGTGGGGCAGCGGCCGTCGCCGCTGTTGAAGCTGAAGGTGCCGGGCGTATAGCCGCGCTCCTTGGCGAGCGGCGCCTGGGCGAACAGCTTGCGTATGGGGTCGAAGGCGCCGACGAAGCTGGCGGGATTGGAGCGGGCCGTCTTGCCGATGGGGGTCTGGTCGACCATCACGACGTCGGCGATCTGCTCGGCGCCCAGCAGATGGCGGTGCGCGCCCGGAGCCTCGACCGGCTTGCCCTGCTGCTTGAGCAGGGCGGGGTAAAGCACGTCCTGCACCAGCGTGGATTTGCCCGAACCGGAAACGCCGGTCAGGCAGACCAGCCGGCCCAGGGGGATCGACACCGAGATGTCCTGCAGATTGTTGGCGGTGACGCCCTCGAGCAGCAGGCGCGGCGTATTGTCGGCCACCGGCATGGGCCGCGGCGCGTCGACGGAGCGCCGCCCCGAAAGATAGTCGCCGGTCAGGGTAGGGCTGGCGCGCAGTCCTTCGGGCGTGCCGTCGTACACGATCTGGCCGCCGCGTTCGCCCGGCCCCGGGCCGACGTCCATGACGCGATCGGCCGCCACCATGACTTGCGGGTCATGCTCGACCACGACCAGCGTATTGCCGTTGCTGCGCAGCCGGTGCATGACCTCGACGATGCGGTGGATGTCGCGGGGATGCAGCCCGATGGAGGGCTCGTCCAGCACGAACAGGGTGTTGACCAGCGAGGTGCCCAAGGCGGTGGTCAGGTTGATGCGCTGCACCTCGCCGCCCGAAAGCGTGCGGCTCTGCCGGTCGAGCGAGAGGTAGCCCAGGCCCACGTCGCACAGGAACTTGAGGCGGGAACGCACTTCGTCCATGAGCAGGTCGATGGCCGCGTCCATTTTTTCACCGAAACTCAAGGTATCGAAGAAGCGGCGCACCCGGTCTATGGGCAGGCGCATCAGGTCGTGGATGCCCAGGCCGGGCAGTTGATTCAGCTGTTCGCGCGTCCATTGCGCATGCACGGGCATGAAGCGCGGATAGCGTTCATCCGGTTCGACGGGCGCATCGCCCAGCCGCCACAAGGTGGCGTCGGGCTTCAGGCGCGAGCCGCCGCAGGCGGGGCAGGGCGTATAGCTGCGATACTTCGAAAGCAGCACCCGCACATGCATTTTGTAGGCGCGCGATTCCAGCCAGTCGAAGAAGCGCTGGGCGCCATACCATTGCGTCTTCCAGGCGCGCGGGCCGCCCTTCCAGTCAGGGGTGCCGTCTATCACCCATTGTTTCTCGTCGTCGGAAAGATCCTGCCAGGGCACGTCCAGGCGCACGCCCGCGGCCGGGGCGTATTGCTCCATCTCGGTCTGGCACTCTTTGTAGCTGTTGGTCTGCCAGGGCTTGATGGCGCCGCCGCGCAGGGTTTTCTTCTCGTCGGGCACGACCAGGCCGTAGTCGATGCCCATGACGCGGCCAAAGCCGCGGCACGCTTCGCACGCGCCCAGGGGTGAATTGAAGGAGAAAGTGCTGGGCAGGGCCTGGGCGTATTCGATGTCGCAGCGCGCGCAATGCAGCCGGCTGCTGAAGCGCCAGACGGTTTCCTCCTCGCCTTCGGCCTGCGAGGCGTGAACGGCGAGATGCCCGCCGCCCTGCTTGAGCGCCGCGTCGAGGGCCTCCATGATGCGCTCCGGCTCGGCCTTGCCGAAGCGGAAGCGGTCCTGGACGACGTGCAGGACGCGCAAATTCTCGGGTTGCGCGCCCTTGCCGGCCGATTTGCCGCGCTCGGACGCGGGTTTGGCCTGAGCCGGGGCGCGCATGCTTTCTTCGTGATGGATGCGGGTGTAGCCTTGCTGGTTCAGATAGCCCACCACTTCGTCTTCGGTGAAATTGGCGGGGATGGTCACCGGAAAGGTGATGGCCAGGCGGGGGTCGGCATCGCGCGTGAGCTCGGCCAGCCTGGCGTGTATGGACTGCGCGCTGTCGCGCTCGACCCGTCCGCCGCAGCACTGGCAGTACAGCCGGCCCATGCGGGCGTACAGCAGCTTCAGGTGGTCGTTCAGCTCGGTCATGGTGCCGACCGTGCTGCGCGAGTTGCGCACCGGATTGACCTGGTCGATGGCGATGGCGGGCAAGATGCCTTCGATGCGCTCCACCTGCGGCTTGTCCATGCGGTCGAGGAACTGGCGCGCGTAGGGCGAAAAGGTTTCCACATAGCGGCGCTGGCCTTCCGCGTACAGGGTGTCGAAGGCCAGCGAGCTTTTGCCCGAGCCCGAGACCCCTGTCAGAACGGTGAGTTCGCCTGTGTTGATGGAAACATCGAGGTTCTTGAGATTGTTCTGGCGTGCGCCGAATATGCGGATCTGTGAGCTCATGACGATATGGTAAGCCTTCCGCCCGCAGACTGCTGCGGAAACAACAGGGCGCTCGCTGAAGACAGGGCGTTTGGAGGAAAGCCGGGATTCACGGTAGAATAGGGGGTTTTTTGCCGCCGGAGCGGGCGAAGGCAGGGCTTTTCAGGCCGGCCTTGAGCACGCGGCTGGGGCAAAGTTTCCAGGATTTTATTTTACGTGGAGCCATCATGGCAGAAATCAAGCGGAACCGCCGCAATACGCTCGAGCGCCGGTGCCTTGGCAAGGCTTTCAAGCGCCTTTTCGTGAATTCGCCCAAGGGCGTCTTCAAGATGCTGGAAAAGGTCAAGCGCGCCTAAGCCCAGCCCTTTGCCGGCCGGCGCGGCCGCGGTTGTTCAGCGGACCAAGCTGTGTCTTCATGTTGCAAAGGCAAAAAACCATGAGTTTCTTACTCATGGTTTTTTTTTGGCCTATGATGGAACTGCGTGCCCGAAATGACATGGGCGCGTACGCAAGAACGACAGATAACGACAACAACTATGTCCTATCGGCGCCATCTTTTTACGGTCCTGACTCCTAGCTACAACCGCGCTCACACGCTTGCGCGTGTGTACGAGTCGCTGGCCGAGCAGACCTTCCAGGATTTCGAATGGCTGGTGATCGACGACGGTTCCACCGACAATACGCGGGAACTCGTCCTGGGCTGGCAGCAGGAGGCGAGCTTTCCCATCCGCTACGAGTGGCAGCAGAACGCCCATAAAAAAACCGCTTTCAACCGCGGCGTGCGCGAAGCGCGCGGCGAGCTCATCGTGGCGCTCGACAGCGACGACAGCCTGGACATGAACGCCCTGTATGTCATGGCCCAGGCCTGGAACGCCATGGATCCCAACGAGCGTTCGGCCTTCGTGGCCATCACCGGCCTGTGCGCGCGTCCGGACGGCCACATCGTGGGCGACATGTTTCCCGCTGACGTCTTCGACACCACAGCCATCGACATGTCCTTCAAGCATCACGTCAAGGGCGAAAAATTCGGCTGTATGCGCACCGACGTGCTGCGGCGTTTTCCCTTTCCCGAGGACGTCCCGGGCTTCGTGCCCGAGAGCCTGGTCTGGCGCGCTATGGCGCGTGCCGGCTACTTGACCCGCTTCGTCAACCAGGTGTTTCGCGTGTACTACGAAAGCGGCGGCGCAAGCGGCGACACGCTTACCCGCCACAGCCGCGAAACAGGCGGCGCGCCCCATGCCCAAGGGCTATGGCTGCTGGCCCTGGACACAGTGGTCGAATGCCTGCCGTGGTTCCGCTACCGGCCGCAAGAGTTCTTTGCCGCCGCGGCCCGCTATACGCGCTTTGCCCTGCACATGAAACGCAACGGCCAGACATTGCCGCGAGGACGGCGCCTGCGCGGCTTGCGCAGCCGGCTGCTGGTGGCGGCAATGTGGCCCGTCGGGGCGGCGCTTTATCTGCGCGACGTCCGCGCTTCGCGCTCGCGGCCGGCGACCGCCCACGGCTAGCCGCCGGGCGTTGCAGCGATGGGCCGCTCGCTTGGACGCGGCCGCTCAGGAGACGTTTTCATCCTAGGCGGGGCAGCATGAAACAACCGTTCAATGCAGGGTTGCGGACGGAGGCGGGCCGGATTCATCATCTGGGCCGTCGTCTGCATCGTCGTCGTCCGGAGGCGGCGGTTCGCTGCCCAGCGCGAAAGGAAGCATGCTGCCCAGGTCGTCGCTCCAGGCGACCTCGTCGCCTTCTTCGTCGACCTTGATGAAGCGCACGCCTTCGATGTCGGACAACTGCACCGCCCATAGGTACTGGCACTCGTAGACTTCGCCGTCGGCGATCTGCAGGCCGCCCTTGTGGCCGATGATGCGCGCGCCCGGCCCGCCGATCTGCACCGTGACGATCTCGCTGGCGTCCTCGTCTGTTTCGAGCGGCACGGCGAACAGGGCCCACTCGAACCCGGTCTCGGCGGCGTCGACGATCTCGGCCAGCACGGGCTTGCCCATGTAGGCGGTCAGAGCGTCGGCCGTGCGGCCCAGCATATCGAGTTCTTCGGCGGTGAATAGAAGCGGGGTGTCTTGATCGGATGTCGACATGATGGATATCAAAGCCTGGAAAGCCGCGGCAGTGCCGTGGCAAGGGAGGTTGCGGTGTCCGTGGACGCTCGATTCATTTTAGTTCATGCCGTTGCGCTCGGCTTTATTTCCGCGCTCGGCCTACAATCGGATTTTTCCAAGCATCTCCTTTGAATTTGAAGTCATGGCCCAATACGTCTACACAATGAATCGGGTCGGCAAGATCGTGCCTCCCAAGCGTCAGATCCTGCGCGACATCTCCCTGTCTTTTTTTCCCGGCGCCAAGATCGGCGTGCTGGGCCTGAACGGGGCGGGCAAGTCGACCTTGCTGCGCATCATGGCCGGCGTCGATCGCGAGATCGAGGGCGAGGCCATCCCCATGCCGGGGCTGAAGATCGGCTACCTGCAGCAGGAGCCGGTGCTCGATCCCGAGCACACCGTGCGCGAGTCGGTCGAAGAAGGCCTGGGCGACGTCTTTTCCGCCCGCAAGCGGCTGGACGAAGTCTATGCGGCCTACGCCGAGCCGGATGCCGATTTCGACGCTCTGGCCGCCGAGCAGGCCGAACTCGAAGCCGTCATCGCGGCGGCCGCCTCCAGCGGCTCCGACGACATCGAGCATCAGATGGAGATCGCCGCCGACGCGCTGCGCCTTCCGCCCTGGGAGGCCGTGGTCGGCAAGCTTTCCGGCGGCGAGAAGCGCCGGGTGGCGCTGTGCCGCCTGCTGCTTTCCAAGCCCGACATGCTGTTGCTGGACGAACCCACCAACCACCTGGACGCCGAAAGCGTCGAATGGCTCGAGCTCTTCCTGCGCAAGTTCCCGGGCACGGTGGTGGCCGTCACCCACGACCGCTATTTCCTCGACAACGCCGCCGACTGGATCCTGGAGCTGGACCGCGGCCACGGCATCCCCTGGAAGGGCAACTACAGCTCCTGGCTCGAACAGAAGGACGAGCGCCTCAAGCAGGAGGCGGCGGCCGAATCCGCCCGCCAGCGCACCATCAAGAAAGAGCTCGAATGGGTCAGGCAGAATCCCAAGGGCCGGCAGGCCAAGGCCAAGGCCAGGCTGGCCCGTTTCGAAGAATTGTCTTCGCACGACTACCAGAAGCGCAACGAAACCCAGGAAATCTTCATCCCGGTGGCCGAGCGCCTGGGCAATGAAGTGATCGAGTTCGAAAACGTCTCCAAGGGCTTCGGCGACCGCTTGCTGATCGACGACCTCAGCTTCAGGGTGCCGGCGGGGGCCATCGTGGGCATCATCGGCCCGAACGGCGCGGGCAAGTCGACGCTGTTCCGCATGATTGCGGGCAAGGATCAGCCCGATTCCGGCCAGGTCAAGATCGGCCAGACGGTGCAGCTGGCCTATGTGGACCAATCGCGCGAGGCGCTGCCCGACGACAAGACTGTGTTCGAGGCGCTGTCCGACGGGGCCGATCTCATCACCGTGGGCAAATTCGAAATGTCCTCGCGCGCTTACCTGGGGCGTTTCAACTTCAAGGGCAGCGACCAGAACAAGCGGGTGGGCAATCTTTCGGGCGGCGAGCGCGGACGCTTCCACCTCGCCAAGACGCTTATTTCGGGCGGCAACGTGCTATTGCTGGACGAACCGTCCAACGATCTCGACGTCGAGACCCTGCGCGCCCTCGAGGACGCCTTGCTGGAGTTCGCGGGCACCGTGATGGTGATCAGCCACGATCGCTGGTTCCTCGATCGCATCGCCACCCATATCCTGGCTTTCGAGGGCGATTCGCAGGTGGTGTTCTTCGACGGCAATTATCAAGAGTACGAAGCCGATAAGCGGCAGCGCCTGGGCGAAGAGGCCGCCAAGCCGCGCCGCATCCGCTACAAAGCGCTGAAGTGAAAGAAGCGGGCCAACGAGCCCGCGACAGGTTCAAAAGACGCCCCGGTTTGCAGTGGAGCCGCTGCAATCGGGGCGTTCTTGCGTCCGAAGCCGGTTACCGCTTTCAAGAGCACGAGGCGTGAAGGCATTGCGAGTGTTGGTTTGCGGCGTGCCTTGTTACATTCTTTCAGTAAATTGTAAAGCGGCTCGCGGGGCCGAAATCTCGGTGATAATTTTTACCGATACAGCCCGACTGCGGGCCGGCCTTGCAGCGCGGGGCTGGCCGACGTGCCGGGCAGGCTGCTTGCTTGCATGATTCCGCAGCGGGCCGCGCCGCTGGTGATACAGCTTTTTCTGACGTTAACAATTGCGCTTTCCAGCGGCGCGCAAACGAGGTATCGTGAATCCAACACTGTCAAAAGTCGGGAGTACACAATGAAAACACAACGTCTTGCCAAGTGCTTTGCCATCGGTCTGGTTGTCGCGGCCACCGCGGGCTGTTCGTCGTGGGATAACATGAGCGGCCGCCAGAAAAGTGCGGTCACCGGGGCCGGCGTAGGCGGCGTGGCCGGTGCGGTCATCTCCAACGGCGGCGTGCTGGGCACGGTCGGCGGCGCGGCCATCGGCGGCGTCATCGGTGACCAGATCGGCAAGAACCGCTAGTCGGTACAACGGCCTGTACCCGGCGGTTCACGAATCGAATCTCCGGCCGGCGCGCGGCGTATATCGCAGCTCTCGAAAGCTGCCGTATGCGCCGCGCGTTTTTTTGCCGCCGGACCGCTCCAAGGCTCGGCGCCCCCGCCCGGCAAAAATGGCCCCTCAGGGGCAGCAAGCAAGCGTAGCCTGCACGGCGTGGGGCATTTTTGCCGCCAGGCCACCTCATCATCTCCGAGAACCTTTGGACAGGCAAGGCGGACAGCAAAAAGCCAGCCATTGCGGCTGGCTTCTTTGAGTTCGGGACAGAGAAGATTCAGGGAGCCGTGATTTCCGCGCCGGGCTGCGGCATCTCGATCTTGACTTCCAGCACTTCGAGCGACTCCTGGCGGTCCAGGTTGACCTTGATGTCGTCCGGATTGATCTTGACGTAGCGAGAAATGACTTCGACCAGTTCTTTCTGCAACTGGGGCAGATAGTCGGGACCTGAACCCGTGCCGCGCTCATTGATCAGAATGAGCTGCAGGCGGTCTTTGGCGACGCTGGCGGAAGTCTTTTTTTGTCCGAGTAGAAACGACAGAAACGACATATCACTTGCCTCCGAAAAGGCGCTTGAACAGGCCGGGTTTTTCGTAATCGACGAAGCGCAAGGGCTTTTCCTCGCCGAGGTAGCGTGCGACCACGTCCTGGTAGGCCATGGCGACGTCGCTGTCCCGGATGTGGATGGCGGGAACCCCCTGGTTGGACGCCTGGAGCACGGACTCGGATTCGGGAATGACGCCGATGAGCTTGATGCGCAGGATGTCTTCGATGTCCTGCAGCGACAGCATCTCGCCGTCGGCCACCCGCTTGGGATGGTAGCGGGTAAGCAGCAGGTATTCCTTGATGGGCTCTTCGCTGTTGACGGCCCGATGCGACTTGGCCGCCAGGATGCCCAGTATGCGGTCCGAATCGCGCACCGAAGACACTTCGGGGTTGGTCACGACGATGGCGTCGTCGGCGAAATACGAGGCCATGAGGGCGCCCGTCTCGATGCCGGCGGGCGAATCGCATACGATGTACTCGAAACCCATTTCCTTGAGGTCGTTGAGGGTTTTCTCGACGCCTTCCTTGGTCAGGGCCTCTTTGTCGCGCGTTTGCGAAGCCGGCAATATATAGAGGTTCTCGAGTTGCTTGTCGCGGATCAGCGCCTGGTTGAGCGTGGCTTCGCCCTGGATGACGTTGACGAAGTCGTAGACCACCCGGCGTTCGCATCCCATGATCAGATCGAGGTTGCGCAAGCCCACGTCGAAGTCGATGACGACGGTCTTGTGGCCACGCATGGCCAGACCAGATGAAAAACTGGCGCTGGTGGTGGTTTTTCCCACGCCGCCTTTGCCTGAAGTCACCACAACGATGCGTGTCATGACGATTGAGTTCCTCTAGATATAAATCACGTAATCGTAAAACAAATCCTTGTCCGATTGCCGCGACTTGACGTTAATTGAATAAAGGCTTGGCAACAAATGTTGTCATTGCGTTTTTGTGTTCAACGCCGTGATCTGCAATGTTTCGCCGTCCAGCTGCACGATTGCCGCCTGGTTGTGCAGCTCTTGTTCGAGCTTGGTCTCGATGACCCGGTACACCCCGGCGATGGCGACCAGTTCGGGATCGAGCTGGGTGGTGAAGATGCGGGCGCTCGTGTCGCCCCGCGCACCGGCCATGGCCTTGCCGCGCAAGGGGCCGTAGATGTGGATGTTGCCGTCGGCGATGACTTCGGCGCCCTGGCTCACGACGCCGATGACGATAAGGTCGGTGTCGCGCGCGTAAATGCGCTGGCCCGAGCGCAGCTGGCGATTGATCACCATGGCGGCGGGCGCGATCGCGGGGGGCGGGGGCGCTTCCGCGGCGGCGGGCGTGCCGGGTTCGGGCGAAGGCGCCGTGGGCGCCACGACCGGTACTTCCGACTCGGGAGCGGGGGTGCTGGCGGGGCGGGCCGGCGGACTGGACAGGTCGACCTCGGGCAGGCCGCAGGCGCGGGCCGCCTCGAGCAGCGCACCCTGCGCCACGACGCCGATGGGATGCAGGCGGTGCTCGCGCAGCGACTGCAACAGCGCGGGCCAGTCGATGGAGGACTCGAGATTCGACGCATCGATGACGACGGGCTCGTTCTCGAAGAACGAGCCGGCGTCGTTCATGCGCTGGTCCAGCGCGGCCTGAAGCTGAGCCAGGTCGTCGCTGTGCAGCACGATGCGTACGGCGTAGAGCGCCGCGCTTTTGAAGTCCAGCGCGGCGGCTCCCTTGTGTTTGGTGGTGGATTTACTCACTGCCCTTGCTTACCCAAAGAAACCATGCCCGACAAAATACCAGAAGTCGGGCCTAAAACCGAGAGTTTTGTTCAGACCCACGCATCGCGCAGCGTCGTGCTGCGGTTGAGTACAGGCCGTTCTGCCGTCGAGTCGAAGCGGTCGGCGACGAAATAACCCAGCCGCTCGAATTGCCAGAAATGCTCGGGCACGGCCTCGGTGCCCGGTTCCAGCCAGGCCTGCACGGTCTCGAACGAATTGGGATTCAGGGCATCGAGGTAGTTCTTGTCGCCGCTGTCCGGGTTGGGGTCGGCAAACAGTCGATCGTACAGCCTGACCTCGGCGGCGATGGCGTGGGCCGCGCTGATCCAGGTGATGTTGCCCTTGACCTTGACCGCATCGGCGCCCGGCGTGCCGCTTTTCGTGTCCGGCAGATATTCGGCGTGCACTTCCACGACGCGTCCGGCCTCGTCCTTGACGCAGCCGGTGCAGCGCACGATGTAGCCGTACTTGAGCCGCACCGTGTTGCCCGGAAACAGCCTGAAGTACTTCTTGGGCGGGTCTTCGCGGAAATCGTCGCGTTCGATCCAGAGCTCGCGCGAGAAGGCGAACTCGCGCATGCCCAGCTCGGGCTTGTGCGGGTTGCGCGGCGCGTGGCAGAGCTCGCTTTGGCCTTCGGGGTAGTTGGTGATGACCAGCTTGAGCGGGTCGAGCACGGCGACGCGGCGCTCGGCGCGCGGGTCGAGGTCGTCGCGCAGTGCTTGTTCGAGCAGGCTGTAGTCGATGCGCGAGTCGGCCTTGGAGACGCCCAGGCGCTCGCAGAACAGCCGAATGGATTCGGGGGTATAGCCGCGCCGGCGCAGGCCCGCCAGGGTGGGCATGCGAGGGTCGTCCCACCCCGCCACGTGGCCGGCGCGCACCAGTTCGAGCAGCTTGCGCTTGCTGGTGACGACGTAGGTGAGGTTCAGGCGGGCGAACTCGATCTGCTGCGGAAGAGGGCGCCGCAGGTGGCCCAGGCCGGCCAGTTTTTCCAGGATCCAGTCGTAGAAGGGCCGCTGGTCTTCGAACTCGAGGGTGCAGAAGCTGTGCGTGATGCCTTCGAGCGCGTCTTCGACCGGATGCGCCCAGGTGTACATGGGATAGATGCACCAGTCGCTGCCGGTGCGGTGATGGGGCGCGTGGCGGATGCGGTACAGCACGGGATCGCGCATGTTCATGTTGGGCGAAGCCATGTCGATCTTGGCGCGCAGCGCCATGCTGCCGTCCGGGTGCTTGCCGGCGCGCATTGCTTCGAGCAGGGCCAGCGATTCGGCGGCCGGGCGGTTGCGCCAGGGCGAGTCGGTGCCTTTTTCGGTAAGCGTGCCGCGGGTTTCACGCATCTGCTCGGGCGACTGTTCGTCCACGTAGGCGTCGCCCGATTCGATCAGGGCGCGCGCGAACTCGTACATGAAGCCGAAATAGTCGCTGGCGTAGTAAAGGTTGTCTTCGTCCCGGTATTTCCAGTCGAAGCCCAGCCACTTGACCGCCTCGATGATGGCCTGGACGTATTCGTCCTCTTCCTTCTCGGGGTTGGTGTCGTCGAAGCGCAGGTGACAGGCGCCCTGATAGTCGCGCGCCAGGCCGAAGTTCAGGCAGATGCTCTTGGCATGGCCGATGTGCAGGTAGCCGTTGGGCTCGGGCGGAAACCGCGTGCGGATGCGCGCGCTGTCGACCTCGCCCCCTTGCTGCACGCCGGCGGGCCCCGGGCGTCCGGCCCAGCGCTTGTCGTCATAGCGGCCCTCGGCGAGGTCGCGTTCGATGATCGTGCGAAGAAAGTTGGAAGTGGATGGGGTCGAAGGGGCGGTCATTACGGAAAACGAAACAGAAAAAACAGGCGAAGTAAGCATTTTGCCACGTTCGTATATATTTGCCCGCCCGGCGCCCAAAATCCGGCTTCAGGCTCTAAACTAGCGGGCATTATGAATACGACCGTCTGGCTTTCTCAGATCCAGTCTCTCGTCAGCCTGGGGTTCATGTCGCTGTTCCTGCTCATCGAGTTGGGCCTGGCCTGGGTCCTGCTGTTCTTCAGGCTGGCCGATCGATTTTCTCCCGGCAATGCCTGGATGCTCGCCTACCGGTTCTGGGTGCGCGTCTACGCCCTGGCCGCCATTCTGGCCCTTGCCGCGTCCATGCCGGTGCTCATCCAGCTGGGCAGCCTCTGGCCCGGCCTGCTCGATCGCATCGGCGACGTGGCCGGCCCCTTGCTGGCCGCCGCCATACTCACCGCCTTCATCGTCAAATCGTGCTTCATGAGCGCCATGCTGTTCGGCCAGCGCAGCCTGTCCGATACCGCGTACACCGCCGTGGTGCTCATGGTGGCGGTCGGCACGACGCTTTCCGTGCTGTGGGTGCTGGCGCTGGTCGGCTGGATGCAGACTCCGGCCGGCACGGGCTTTCTGAATGGAGAGTATTTCGTCGTCGATTGGTACGAGGTGGTTCTCAATCCATCCACGGGGTGGCTGCTGCTGCTCGTGGCCGCCGCCTCGGGGCTCACGGTGGCGTTCATGCTGCTGGGCGTCATCGCCGGCCGGGCGTCTTCGCTGCCCGCCGATGACAGCGGCCGGCAAGTCTTTCGCACCGGCGCGGTCATCGGGCTGGCGGCCGTGCTGGCATACGGCGTGGCCATCACGGGCTATGGGCGCATGGTGGCCACCCACCAGCCTGCCAAGGCCGCGGCCACGGCGGCCTACTGGCAAAGCGGTGTGCAGCCGGACCTGGCGCTGTTCGGATGGCCGGACGAGCGCCGCGGTTCCACGCGCGCCTTGCTTGCCTGGACGCACGCCGGCGGCAAATGGCTGGGCCGCGACGCCGAGGGAAGGCTGCTCGGCCTGGATCATTTCTCGGGCATGCACCCGCCCGTCGCGCTTACCTTCTGGTCGTTCCGCCTGACGCTTGCCGTGGCGCTGGCGATGTTCGTCGCGGCCTGCGGAGCGCTCTGGTGCATGCGGCGGAAATACGTCGAGCACGGCGACCTGCCTCCGGCGTGGCGCCGCTTTTTTTCCGGCATGACTTTCCTGGGCTGGGTGGCCGGGCTGGCCGTGCTGTGCCACGTCCTTGCCGGACAGGCGCCTTTCGTCGTCAATCACACCATCACCTTCCTCGAGATCGCGGGGCCTGCCAATCCCGCTCATGTGGCCATCGGCATCGCCGCGCACCTGGCCGTCTACGGCGTGCTGCTGCTGGGTTTCATGCATCTGTTGCGGCATGGCGTGCAATATGGCGTTGTGCCGGTGGCCCGTAGAAGGGGAAGGGCATGATCGTCGATACTCTGGTCGAGCTGCTGGGGTTCAGCGCCGAAGACCCGGCGTTCTGGATGCCTTTGGCCTTCATGGGCCTGCTGTTCGCCATCGTGGTGGCGGCGGCGGTTCTGGACGGCTTCGACATCGGGGTGGGATGCCTTACCCTCGTTGCCCCGGGCGAACTGCGCCCGCGCATGATGTCTCTGTTGAGTCCGTGGCGGGACGCCAACGAATTCTGGCTGTTCCTGGGCATGGGCGTGTTCCTTGCCGCCTTTCCCAATGCCTGGGGCAGCATCATGGGACAGCTCTATCTGCCGCTGATGCTGCTGGCGGTGGGCGTGCTGCTTCGGTCCGTGTCGTTCGAGTTTCGCCTGCGCGCGCCGCTCGACATGCAGCGGCGCTGGATACTGGGTTTCGGCATCGGATCGCTCGCGACGGCCGTGGCGCACGGCCTGCTGCTCGCGCGCCTGGTCGTCAGCTATCGGTCCGGGGGCGGCTACCTGGCCTTCGGCCTGTTCGTGGCGCTATGCTGCGTGGCCGCCTATTGCCTGCTGGGCGCGGCGTGGCTCATCATGCGTGAACAGGGTCCGCTGCGGCTGCATGCGGTGTTCTGGGGCAGGCGGGCGGTCAGATGGGCGGCCGCGGGGGCCGTTGCGGTGTCGGTGGTGCTGGCTTTCGCCAACACCGGCGTATTCCTCAAGTGGAGCGATGGGCCGCAATGGTCCTTGGTGGCATGCCTGTGGATCGTGCTGCTGGTGTGCTTCGTCGCCATCGAGCTCAGCCTTCAGCGCATGGTCACCCACAGCGACGGCACGACCATGCTGCCCTTCGCCGCGACCCTGCTGGCGTTTCTGGTGATTCTGGGCGGCCTGTTCTACAGTTTTTTTCCCTATCTGGTGCTGGACAACATCACCATCTGGGACGGCTCCGCCTCGGTCAGCTCCCTCAGGCTGGTGCTGGCCGCCGCCGTCGTGGCCCTGCCGGTGGCCCTGATCTTCAATATCTGGGTGTACTGGCGCATGTTCGGGCTGTCGCGCGCCCCGGTGCCGCCGGGGCTTAACAGAACCGATTCTTGATCGCCGAACGGCGTGCTTTCAGGTATTGCGCTGCGCGCCGTCGGCGCCTTCGTCTTCCTGCGCCAGAGGCAGCCGCACGGTCACCTTCAGCCCGCCCGAATCGGCCTCGTCCAGGGACAGGCTGCCGCCATGGGCGCGCGCGATGGAATTGCACAGGGCCAAGCCCAGGCCCACGGAGCCGGTCAGGGTACGGGCGTCGTCCAGGCGCGAGAAGGGGCGTAGCGCCTCGATGCGGCGTTCTTCCGAGATGCCGGGGCCGTGATCGGATACCGTCATGACCGCGTGGGCGGCCGTGGTGGACAGCCCGATCTCGATCGGGGGGGCGGCATAGTTCAGCGCATTGGTGATCAGGTTGTCCAGCAGCCTTCCCAGGGCGAATCCGTCGGCGCGCAGCACCACGCCGGAAGGCAATGGTTCAAGCAGCTTCACGTCGCTGCCCGCGCTCTCCCAGGTGCCGACATGTTCCTGCAGCAAGTCGTCCAGGTTCAGGCGGGTGAAGCGGTAGTTGGCGGGGTCGGTGCCGCGCACGAAGCCGATGAACTGGTCCACCATGCGCTGCATGTCCTGCAGGTCGTGGCGCAAGCCCTCCTTGAGTGCGGCCTCTTCCATCATTTCGATGCGCAGCCACATGCGGGAAAGAGGCCCCTTCAGGTCGTGAGGCAGGCCGGCGAGCAGGGTGCGGCGCACCGCATCCGACTCGTTCAGGGCGTCCAGCATGGCATTGAAGCGCTCGCCGAGCGCGCGCGTCTCGCTCGGGCCCGCCGGCACGACCCGCTGCGGCTGCCCCGCGGCGAGCTGATCCGCCGCCTTGGCCAGGCGGGTAAGGGGCCGCGTAATGTGCCACGAGAATGCGGCCGAGATCAGCAGGATGACGCCCATGCCGGCCAGCCACATGGCGACCAGGGGAGTGGCCACCGGCGGGGACAGCCTGTCCAGCGGAATGACCAGCCATTCGCGGGTGGCCAGGGCGGCGGCGTCGGTGTGCTCGTCGGGCTGGAGCGAGATATAGATGCGCGGTGCGGGGCCGCGCGAGAGCGCGACGCGCGTTCCATCGTCCAGCCGCGTGTTCAATGCGTCGACGAGCTTGCGCAAATCGCGCCGCAGGTCGTCATGCCGCGGAGGAGGCGGCGGGCGATCGGACGAATGGCCATGGTCCCCGGGGCGCCCCTGGCCCGGAGGAGGGCGGCGCGGCCGGCGCTCGAGCTCGGCTTCGGACGGCAGGGTGCGGGACCAGAGTCGCCATTCGTTGCGCGAGGCCTCGCGCACGAAGTCGGCGCGTTCTTCGGCGGGAATTTCGGCCAGCGCGGCGCGCAGCGTGCGTATCGTGGTCGAGACGATTTCTATCGTGACGGTTTCGGTGAACTGGTTGCGGAAATGGCTGACGGACGCCATGGTGCCCGCCTGCACCAGCAGGATGGTGCCCAGCGTCAGCAGAACGAGACGGGCGCGAAGCGACCGCGGAACAAGTCGCCGCAGCATCAGGGCGAAAATCGATAGCCCACGCCCCACACGGTCTGGATCCAGCGCGGCTGCTTGGGGTCGTCTTCGATGGCGCGGCGCAGGCGCAGGATGGCGATGTCGATGGCGCGGTCATTGCGTTCGCCTTCTTCGTCATCGCGCGCCAGCGCCAGCAGCCGGTCGCGCGACAAGGGTTTGCCGGGGTTGGACACCAGGGCCTCGAGCAGATTGACCTCGCCGCCCGTGAGCTTGATGGGGGTATCGCCGCGCGACAGCTGCCGGGTGGCCGGGTCGAACACGAAGGGGCCGAACTCTACGGGCTTGCCCTTGATGAAGGCCGACGCCCCTTTTTTGCGCCTCAGCACCGCCTCGACGCGGGCGAGCAGCTCGCGCGGGTCGAAAGGCTTGCCCAGGTAATCGTCGGCGCCGGCTTCCAGGCCGATGACGCGGTCGACGGTCTCGTCGCGGCCCGTCAGCAGGATGACGGGAATGTCTTCGCCCTGCTGGCGCAGGCGCCGGCAGGCTTCGGCGCCGTCGCCGTCGGGCATCATGCGATCGAGCACGATGAGGTCCGGGCTGTAGCGCTCGATGCGGGTTTCGAGGTCGCTTCCGTCGGGCGCAAGCAAGGTATCATAGCCATGCCGGTTGAGGTAGTCGGCCAGCAGTTGACGCAAGGCGGGGTCGTCGTCGACGACCAGCACTTTGGTGTGGTTTTTTTCCATGATGCCGCCAGTGTGCCCACAGAACAGTCCACTGGCAAGCTACCGAAATCGATTGAAATAACCGATGTTCTCCCCGCCCAATTTCACAATTCAATAGCATCCCAGCATGAATCTTCCGTCCGTCGATTCGTTGAGCAGCCGCCTGAAGGACTACGCCTGGCTGTCCGATCTGCCGGCCATGCTTTTCTGGGCGGCGCTGGTAGGGGTGCTGGCGGCCCTGGCCACCCTGGCCTTCTACCAGGGCATGTACTTCATTCTGTCCCTGGTGGGCGGGCACAGCGGATCGGTGGTGCAGACCATGCAGGGGCTGCCCTGGTATGGGCGCCTGCTGCTTCCCGCGGCGGGGGGCGTGGTGGCGGGCTGCCTGCTGCATTGGTCCGAAAAGCACGGCTCGCGCGCCACGTCCGACTATATGGAGGCGGTGGCCATCGGCGACGGCCGGCTGTCCATCAGCCAGGGGCTTCTGCGCTCCCTTTCGTCTTTGTTCACGGTAGTCTCGGGCGGCTCCATCGGCCGTGAAGGGGCCATGGTCCACCTGGGGGCCATGGGCGCCTCGATCGTGGGACGCCTTGCCCGGCTCGATACGACCCGTCTGCGCCTGCTGGTTGCCTGCGGGGCCGCGGCGGGGGTGTCGGCGGCTTATGGCGCCCCTATCGCCGGCGCCCTGTTCGTGGCCGAGATCGTGCTGGGCGCCATGGCCATCCAAAGCGTCGGGCCCTTGCTGATTTCAGCGGCCTTCGCCAATCTCACCATGCGGGCCACCGGCCACTACCATATCGTCTACCCCATCGAGGGCCTGTCGCAGGCCGACGGGGTGCAGATACTGCCCTTCGTGGTGCTGGGCCTGCTCTCGGGGGTGCTGGCGCCGCAATTCCTGCGCTTTCTGGGCCTGGCGCGCGGCATGTTCGAGCAGACCGGTTTTTCCCTGCCGGTGCGGCTCGGGTTCGGCGGCCTGTTGGTGGGCCTGCTCCTCATCTCGTTCCCCTACGTGGCGGGCAACGGCTTCAGCGTCGTCACCTCGCTGCTGCATCACTCATGGACCTGGCAGGCGCTGTTGTCGGTGCTGCTGCTCAAGGTGGTGGCCACGGCCTTCACGGTGGGCTCCGGCGCGGTCGGCGGCGTGTTCACGCCCGCCTTGCTGGTGGGGGCCGCTTTCGGCGCATTTTTCGGACATATCGTCCTGTTTATCTGGCCGGAGGCGGACGTGTCGCTGTATCTGTTCACCCTGGTGGGCATGGGGGCTTTTCTGGGCGCCGCGACGGGGGCTCCGTTGATGGCCATCGTGATGATCTTCGAAATGACCGTCAGCTATCAGCTCGTCCTGCCGCTGATGGTGGCGTGCGTCCTGGCATATTTTGTTTCGAGGGCGGTGGCGCAAGTGGCCATGTACGATGTTACGCTGACACGTGAGCGTGACCTCGTCCTGCGGCGGGGGTTGCGCCATCTGCGCTTGAGCGAGCTGGTGCGGCCCGCCCAGACGGTGATTTCCACGGACACTCCGGTCAAAGAGGCCTTGCAGATGTTCATGGAATACCCCGTCAAGTACCTTTATGTGGTCGACGAGGACAACGTCTATCAGGGCGTGGTCGCGCAGCGCGATCTGACCAGCCTGCTGATGACGCACACCGATGTGCAAAGCCGGGTGGCGGGCGACGTGGTGCGCTACGACTTCCTCAAGCCGCTGCATCCGGACATGGGCCTGGACGAGGCCCAGGCGGTCTTTGTGCAATTCCAGGGCGAGCGCCTGCCCGTGGTCAGCCGCGACGAGCGGCCGAAGCTGCTGGGCGTGGTGTACAAATCGGCCCTGCTGGAAAAGTATTCGGCGCTCAAGCGCTCGCTGGACGCCAGCGCCGAGGTATTGGCCGAAGTGACGCACCGGCGTCGCTAGTGCTAACAGGCCCTAGGAGCGGCCCGGCCGAATCCTTGGGCCCGCGCCGCAAGGAAGGAATGAAACGGCATGTCGTGATGTTGAGTGGTGAATGGTTCATACGCGGTGCATGGACGGCGCTGCTGGCCTGCGGCTTGGTATACAGGGCCGCGCCGGCGGCGGATTTCCGCGACCTGGCGCCGGCGCGCCTGTTCCCGGTCGACATAGAGGCTGTCGGCGCCCCCGAACCCCTGCCGTTGCTGCCGCCCGATGTCGAGCAGGGCGTCGATGCCGGCGAGGAGCTGACCACCTCGCTGTTCGCCCCCGGGCCGGATGAACTCGACGAGCAGCACGTCGACTGGTCATACCGGCGCGGCCTCAAGCCCTACCGTGGATACGGCATCGCCGGCACGCAAGGAGTTCATGCCCCCTTGATCGTGTCTTCGCTCACGTCCGCCGACGCCTGGGAGCTGGGCGCCGAAAACTGGCGTTATACCGGCAGCGACGGCACCGACCTGACGCTGGGCAGCTACTCGCCGCGCAGCTTCGTATGGGGCGGCGGCGCGCGGCTGAGCGGCATCGCGCTGTCCCGCTCGCTTTCCGACGGCGCGGTGGCCCAGGACCATTGGCAGTATGGCTTGGTGCTGGGCGCGCTGAACTACACGGATGCGGCGGCGACTTCGGGCGCCCTGGCCTATGGAACGGGCGCCAGCGATGCGGTGGTGCGCTACGGCGTCGACCCCGATTTCACCCTCGAGACGCAGGTGCAGTGGGCGCCGGATATGGTTACCGCGGGTGTGGGCGGCATGTATTCGACCGCGTGGGGCGCTTGGCGGGTGGGCGTGGCAAAAGCGACCCGCAACCTGCAAGATGGATGGCGGTATCGGGTAGGATACGATGTGGGCCTGATCGAAGACATCAAGCTTTCTTGGCTGACCGAGCAGCGCAGCGGCGGGTTTTCCGACCTTAGCAACTATACCGGTTTCGCGGCGGACTCCGGGCAGACGCGCAACCTGGTTTCCACCAGCATCCCCATCGGGCGCTGGGGTACGGTGCGCGGCAGCTACGAGCACGTGGCTTCCCAGGCCGCGCCCCTGAAGCAGCAATTCATGATCAGCCAGCAGTTCTGGTACAGCCCCAATCTGCGCGTGTCGCTCAGCGCGCAGCGCGAACAGCTCAGCGGCGATTATGGTCTGGGCCTGGAGTTTTCGCTGCCCATCCAGTAGGGGCGGAGCCTTGCCGGCTCAAGGGGCTAAAATGCTTTGTCCGTCCGGCGCGCGAGCCTGCCTCGCGCGGCCGGTGTCGTCCTTCTTTGGCCTTGTAGCGCCGCTTTTCACCGCATGTCTGACTTTCCTTCCGGCTCCCTCGACGTCCTGCAGCAGGTTTTCGGCTATGACTCGTTCCGGGGAGACCAGCAGGCCATCATCGAGCACGTCCACCAGGGGGGCGATGCGCTGGTCCTGATGCCTACGGGGGGCGGGAAGTCGCTGTGCTATCAGATTCCCGCCTTGATGCGCGGCGGCGTGGGCGTCGTTATTTCGCCGCTGATCGCCCTGATGCAGAACCAGGTGGACGCCCTGATCGAGCTCGGCGTCAAGGCGGCCTTTCTCAACTCCACTCAAGACTGGCGCGAAGCGCGCGACGTCGAGCAGGCATTCCTGGCCGGCGAGCTCGACCTGCTGTACGTGGCGCCCGAGCGCCTGCTGACCGACCGCTGCCTGGACCTGCTGTCGCGGGGCAGGGTGTCCTTGTTCGCCATCGACGAAGCCCATTGCGTCTCGCAATGGGGGCACGACTTCCGGCCCGAGTACCTGCAGTTGTCCATCCTGGCCGAGCGCTGGCCGCAGGTGCCGCGCATTGCGCTGACCGCCACGGCCACCACCGAGACGCGCAGGGAAATCGCCCAGCGCCTGCGCCTGACGGACGCCCGCCACTTTGTCTCGAGCTTCGACCGGCCCAACATACGCTACCGCATCATCGAAAAGAACGAAGTCCGGCGCCAGTTGCTGGCCTTCATACAGGCCGAGCATATGGGCGACTGCGGCATCGTCTATTGCCTGTCGCGCGCCCGGGTCGAGGAAACCGCCGAATTCCTGTGCAAGAACGGCATCGAGGCCTTGCCCTACCACGCGGGCCTGAGCGCCGCCGTGCGCGCCGAAAACCAGTCGCGCTTTCTGCGCGAAGAGGGCCTGGTCATGGTGGCCACCATCGCCTTCGGCATGGGCATAGACAAGCCCGACGTCCGCTTCGTGGCGCACATCGACCTGCCCAAGTCGGTCGAGGGCTACTATCAGGAGACGGGCCGCGCGGGACGCGACGGCCAGCCGGCGACGGCATGGCTGGCCTACGGCCTGCAGGACGTGGTGCAGCAGCGCCGCATGATCGACGAGTCGCCGGGGGAAGACGTTTTCCGGCGCCGCCTGAGCGCGCAGCTGGACGCCATGCTGGGCCTGTGCGAAACAGTCTCCTGCCGCCGCCAGCGCCTGCTGGCGTACTTCGATCAGTCGATCGGGCCTTGCGGCAATTGCGACACCTGCCTCGAACCCCCCGAGGCCTGGGACGGCACGGTGGCGGCACAGAAGATCCTGTCCGCGGTGTACCGCTTGTGGCGTGAGCGGGGCCAGCGCTTCGGGGCCGGGCACCTCATCGACATCCTGCGCGGCAAGCAGACGGACCGCGTCCAGCAGTACGACCACCAGAGCCTGTCGGTCTTCGGCGTGGGCGCGGACCTGTCCGAGCAGGCCTGGCGCGGCGTATTGCGGCAGTTGCTGGCGCAAAGCCTGCTGGCGGTGGACCACGAGGGCTACGGCACGCTGGCCTTGACGGATGGCAGCAGGGCGGTCCTGAAGGGCGAGACGACGCTGATGTTCCGCCGCGAACCCGAGAAAAAGGCGCGTTCCCGCTCGGGTTCGAAGTCGGGCACTTCCCGCAGCCGAAGCGCCGACATCGTGCTGCCGCCCGAAGCACAGGAGCGCTTCGAGGCCCTGCGCGCCTGGCGGGCGGAAGTGGCTCGCAGCCACGGCGTGCCGGCCTATGTGATCTTCCACGACTCGACCCTGCGCGAGGTCGCTTTGAACTGTCCCGAAAGCCTGGAAGACCTGGCGCAGATCAGCGGGGTGGGGGTGCGCAAGCGCGAAGCGTATGGAGAAGAATTGCTGCGTTGCGTACGAACGGTCTAGAAGCAGAGTTTCTGGCGCACCCCATATTTTGCTAAGCTGGCAAGGTTCGTCGCGCTGGCTTCAGAAATGGCGCTGTCATTCAATCGGATGGGCTCGATGGAACTGCGTCAAATCAAATACTTCATTGCCATTGCCGACTCGGGAAGCTTCAGCGCTGCCGCCCAGCGCTTGCTCATTGCCCAGCCTTCGCTAAGCGCGCAGATAAAAGCGCTGGAGTCCGAGTTGGGCGTCAAGCTGTTCGAGCGCAACGCGCGGGGCGCTCGACCCACTTCGGCGGGGGTCCGCTTTCTTCAACGAGCCCGCGCGCTCATGGCCGAGGCAGAGGATCTTGCCCGCTCCACCCGATCGATGGCGGGGGAAGTGTTCGGCACCGTGCGATTGGGCCTGACGGTTTCGGCGGCTTACCCCCTCGCCGCTCCCATACTCGGAGAAACCGCGAAGGCATATCCGCGGATCCGGTTCGTGATCGTCGAGGCGCTGAGCAGCAAGCTCATGGACCTGGTCAGGCGCGAAGAGCTCGACCTTGCGCTGTCGTTCAGTCCGGCCTTCACGGAAGGGGTGCGGGGCGAGACCTTGGCCACAGAGCGCTTTTACTTGTGCACGACACCCGGCCATCCTTTGGCGGGAGAAGGCCCGATCGGAGCCGAAAGCTTTTTGCACCTGCCTTTATTGCTGCCGCCGGTCAATCACGAGCTGTCGGAGCGGCTGGTGAGTTGCGGCCTGCGCATCGGCCTGAAGCCCGTCTGGCAGCACGTGGTGGAGTCGGTCAGCGTCATCAGCAGCCTGGTGGAAGCGGGGCTGGGCATATCGATTTTGCCGTATTCCGCCGTTGCCGAAGCGGTGAAAGCGAAGCGCATCGCCGCCAGGCCGATCTCCGATCCCGAACTCGCGCGCCAGATGTGCCTTATTTATTCATCGCGCCGCACGCTGACCAAGGCGGAGCTCGAAGTGGCGCGCATCATCAGGCGGATTGTCGCGGACAGAATCGAAAAGGGAGCCACCAACTGGGTCTCGCCCCGATGAGGCTATAGGCAATTGCTATACCTTTTAAAGGTAAAAGCGCATTGCTCCCACGGGCCTCCCGTTCCTATGATGGGCAGAGACAGACCATCATTCATAAGGGGAGACTGCATGACTTACGATGCAATCGTGATCGGGGCCGGGCATCATGGCCTTATACTCGCGACCTATATGGCAAAGGCCGGGCTGAAGACGCTGCTGACCGAACGGCGCCTGACCTATGGCGGCGGCTTGAACACGGTCGAGGCCACTCTGCCGGGGTTCTACCACAATCTTCATTCGATCAATCATTTCCATATAGAGCACACGCCCTGGTACCGCGATCTGCAATTGAGCGAGAAGGTGTCCTACATCACCCCGCGGTACGAACTGGGCCAGGCGCATCGGGACGGCTCCGCCCTGGTGTTCGGGCGTGATCTCGACGAAACGGTTGCCAACATTGCGCGTTTCTCCAAGAAGGACGCCGCCACCTTCCGCGAGTGGAACGCCAAGGCGGAAAGAATCACGACGGACGTATTCCTGCCCGAGCGCTACGCCGAGCCTTTGCCTGCCGCCGAGCGCGAGGCGCTCCTCGGGCAGCATGCCCTGGGCCGCGAGTTCCTCGACGTGTGCGGCCGCCAGCCGCTCGAGGTGGTCGAAGAGCTGTTCGAGAACGAGCACGTGCGCCTGCTGTTCCTGTTCAAGGTCTCCCTGTTCGGCACCTGGTTGACGGATACCCTCAACAAGACGTCGCCCATGGGGTCGGTGATCCGCGCGTTCGACCTGAAGACCGGCTATCAACTGTGCAAGGGGGGAAGCTTCAACCTGGCGCGCGGCCTCATGGAGCGATTCATCGAGGCCGGCGGCACGTATTGGAACCAGTGCGAGATAGAGCGCATCGTGGTCGAGAACGGACGCGCCACGGGCATCGAATGCGCCGACGGGCGCAAGGCCAAGGCGTCGAGCTTTGTCGCGTCGACGGTGGACGTCCACCAGACTTTCGAGAATTTCATCGGCCGCGACCAGCTGCCCGAAGCCATGAGGCGGAAGGTGGACGACTTCAAGTACACGACATGGACGCTGTTCGGCCTGCATCTGGCATTGAATGAAATGCCGCGCTTCGCGGCGGAAAGCTTTGATCCCAACATCCAGCTGACCCAGAAGTGGAGCATCGGCGCGGACACCATGGAGGAACTGAACGCCGCCCACGAGGACGTGAAGGTCAACAAGGTGCCCGAAATCATTCAGTTCGGCGCCGGACCGCTCAGCGTGCTGGATCCGGCGCTGGCCCCCAAGGGCAAACACGTGACCTACGCCTGGCATGTCATGCCGCACAACCCCGACCTGGGCGGCCGGAATTTCGAGGATTTCAAGCGCGAGTTCGCCGAGAAGATCATCGACCGGTGGGCCGAATACTGCCCCAATATGACGCGTGACAATATCCTGGGCAGATACGTGTATACCTCCCATGAGTACGTGCAGGAGCTGCCCAATATGCGCGAGGGCGACATCTTCATGGGCGCCTTGTCGGGAGACCAGGTCATGGACCAGCATTTCGGCTACAGAACCCCTATCCAGGGCCTTTACATGGCCGGCTCCGCCACCCATCCGGGCGGCGCGATTTCAGGAGGGGCCGGCTACATCGTCGCCGGCCTGGTCGCCGACGAGCTGGGAATCAAGAAGTGGTGGAAAACCGAGGATCTGCGATCGCGTCTGGCGTCGCTGGGAGGCTGAACATGGATTACGGGCCGATGAGTCTACGGGGCAAGACGGTGCTGGTCACCGGAGGCGGCCAGGGAATAGGCCGGACTCTGGTAGAGGCTTTCGCCCGGGCGGGTTCGCGGGTGGTGGCCGCCGACATACAGGAGACAGCGGTCGCCGCCGTGGCGGAGGGCTTGTGCGGGCAAGGCCTGCAGGCGAGCGGCGCCGCCCTGGACGTGACCGACGAACAGCAGGTCCGGGCGTTGTCCCGAAGCCTTCTGGACAGCCATGGCGGAGTCGACGTGCTGGTCAATAATGCCGCCTTGTTTTCAACCCTGACGATGCAGCCGTTCGACGAGATCGAGCTGGACGTCTGGGAGAAGGTCCTCAAGGTCAATCTGACCGGTCCGTTTCTGTGCGCCAAGCATTTTGCGCCGATCATGCGGGACAAGGGCGGAGGAAGAATCATCAATGTGGCGTCGGGCGCGGTGACGCTCGGCCGCCCCAACTACCTGCACTACATCGCCTCCAAATCGGGCCTGGTCGGCATGAGCCGCTCCATGGCGCGCGAGCTGGGGCCGCATGGCGTAACGGTCAACGCGGTCCTGCCGGGGTCTGTGGACACCGGCATCCAGCGCGAAACCGTCACGCCCGAGGCCAAATCGCGCATCGTGGCCATGCAGTGCATACCTCGGGGGCAGGTGCCGCAGGACCTGGTGGGCGTGATGCTGTTCCTGGCGTCCGATTCATCCGCCTTCATTACCGGCCAGTCCATCACGGTGGACGGCGGCGCGACACATTCATGAGAGAACCATGACGATCGATTTATCTTTGGCATGCGGCCGCTATGACAGGACCGGAGCGTTGCTGGACGGGCGGGTGGGAATCGAAGGGTGCCGGGTCACCGCCGTGTCGCTCAGGCCCGAAGAAACCTTCTTTCGGGTCTTTACCCAGCATGAATTCGACGTGGCGGAACTGTCGTTCTCCACCTATCTGATCCAGACCGCGCGCGGCGAATGCGAATATATCGCCATCCCGGCATTTGTGTCGCGCGCGTTTCGCCATTCGGGTTTCTATGTGCGCACCGATCGCGTAAGCCGGCCCGGCGACCTGCGCGGAAAGCGCGTGGGAGTGCCCGAATACCAGGTCACGGCGGCGGTCTGGGGACGAGGAATTCTGCAGCACGAATACGGCATTCCACCTTCCGGGATAAGGTGGGTGGTCGGCGGGGTCGAAGAACTGGGACGGCAGGAAAAAGTGTCTTTCGATCATCCGCCCGGCGTGGAGATCGTGCCCGCCACAGACCTGCCTTTGTCGCGCCTGCTCGCATCGGGCGAGATCGATGCGATCCTGGCGCCGCGCACGCCGTCCTGCTTCCGGAACAAGAGCGAGCATGTGGGCCGGCTGTTCCCCGACCCTCGTTCGGTCGAGGCGGACTATTTCAAGCGCACAGGCATTTTCCCCATTATGCACGTGGTGGGTATTCGAAAGTCCCTGGTCCAGAAGCATCCCTGGCTTGTGGCCAGTACCATGAAGGCGTTTCTGCAGGCGCGCGCCGTGGCCCTGCCAAGCCTGGACGACACGACCGCCCTGGCAACCAGCCTGCCCTGGCTGAATCAAGAGGCCGAGTTCACGCGTTCGGTGATGGGCGACGATCCATGGCCGTATGGCGTGGAACAGAACGCCAAGACGCTGGACGCCATGTTGTCCTACCACCATGAAC
>Ga0180220_1000762_pt1 | contig 29308 bp, 39 predicted proteins | sample eDN5th37CBELigBY_FD_151335 | JGI IMG/M metagenome (GOLD analysis project Ga0180220, IMG submission 151335) | Enriched backyard soil microbial communities from Emeryville, California, USA - eDNA 5th pass 37_C BE-Lig BY (version 2) (version 2) | ecosystem: Environmental > Terrestrial > Soil >... | reverse complement strand
GAATTTCACCGTCCACACTTTATAAGTATCTAAAGAAAGGAAACTAAGGGAGACAGTTGAATTGGCATCCATTGAACGAACAGCTTATCCAAGATTTAAGAGAAATCCAACCGTCAAAGAACTTCGTGATATTTACTCCGTAACTCCCGATGAGAATCGATTTGCACATCGTGTAGCTCGTGGTTCCGTACCCGTACTTAGTCTTTTGGTTTTGTTGAAGTCTTTCCATCGTTTAGGATACTTTCCTCGTCCAAAAGATATTCCCGTAGCAGTTATTAACCATGTACGTAGCTGCTTAAATTTGCCTTCGGAGATAGAGCCTAATTTTCAGAGTAAATCCCTATATCGTCATCAAAAGGCCATACGTGAGTATTTAAATGTTACTCCGTACGGTAAAGAGGCTTTGCATATAGCGACATCCGCAATCTATAAAGCAGCACAAGTGATGGATAATCCTGCTGACCTTATCAACGTTGCCATTGCTGAATTGATCAAAGAACAATGTGAACTGCCGGCTTTCAGTACACTGGATCGACTGACCCGCCGGGTAAGGACACTTGTCAACTATCGATTATTTCACACGGTTCTCGCTCGATTATCTAATGAAGAAAAACATAAACTGGATGAACTATTGGAAACCTCTGATCAAAAACGAAAATCTGATTATCATTACCTTAAGGATTTGCCCAAAAGCCCGTCTCTTTCTCATATGAAAGACCTTCAAACCAGATTATCTTGGTTAACGTCCTTTATCGTAGATATACATCGTTTATTGAAGGATATCTCCAATTCAAAGATTAAACATTTTGCTTCAGAAGCTCGGGCATTAGATGCTGCAGAAATCAAGGATTTTTCGCCTCCAAAGCGTTACATGTTGTTATTATGTATGATTCATCGATCACAGGTCACTACCATAGACAATTTGGTAGAGATGTTTATTAAAAGGATCAGAACCATCCATAAGAAAGGCAAAGAAGAATTAGAACTGATTAGAGAACAGCACCGATCAAAGACTGAAAATCTTATTTCCATTTTAACCGAGGTCCTAGAAGCAACAAACATCCATGATGATGATGCTTCAGCTGGTAAAAAGGTGAAGGAATTAATTATGGCCAAAGGCGGTATTGATGCATTGAAAAGCGATTGCGAATCCGTTTCCTCTTATAACGGGAATAATTATTTCCCCTTATTATGGAAGTTTTATAAGAGCCATAGAAAATCTCTATACCGCTTAGTCAAAATGATTGAAATTGATTCTACCACTCAAGATCGTTCTCTTGCCCATGCTTTGCAGTTTCTTCTGGATCATGAAAATCGTAAGATCGAGTATTTTCAATCAGATTTGGATCTTTCTTTTGTTAACGAACAATGGAGAAATACCGTTTATGTTGGGAAAGACACGGGTTTAATCCATCGAAAACATCTTGAAATCTGTATCTTTTCCAGTCTTGCTTCCGAATTAAAAACGGGTGATCTTTGTGTAAAAGGCTCAGAGAACTATGCAGATTATCGGGATCAACTGCTTTCATGGAAAGAATGCGAAGCGATGGTGACTGATTACTGCGAAGAACTGGGCTTTCCATCATCAACTTCAGATTTTGTTGACCAACTAAAACAATGGTTAACCGAAACAGCCGAAACGGTGGATTTGAATTACCCAGATAACGGACAGGTATTGATTAACGAAGCTGGGGAACCTGTTCTGAAACGATTGGTACGCAAGGATCCCTCTCCATCGAGTAAAGAATTAGAATCTACTATTGTTCAACGGTTACCGGAACGAAACATTCTCGATGTATTATGTAATGTGGAACACTGGACTCGATGGACAAGGCACTTTGGTCCGTTATCGGGATCAGATCCTAAACTCGAACAGGCAAAAGAACGATATCTCATCACTTCTTTTGGATATGGGTGCAACCTGGGTCCCGCCCAGACATCTAAACATATGAAGAATGCCGTAACGCCGCATATGATTTCTTTTGTGAATCGTCGCCACGTTTCCGCCCAAAAGATCGATCAAGCTATTCGGGATATTTTAAATCATTACAACCAATTCAGTCTGCCCAAACTTTGGGGAGATGGTACAACTGTTGCCGCGGACGGTACAAAGTATGACTTATACGAAGAAAATTTATTATCTGAATACCATATTCGTTATGGTGGTTATGGCGGCATTGCATATCACCATGTTTCGGATAATTACATTGCATTATTTAGCCACTTCATACCCTGTGGGGTTTGGGAAGCCGTGTACATTATTGATGGACTACTCAAAAATCAATCTGATATACAACCAGACACCTTACATGCCGATACACAAGGTCAATCCACACCCGTTTTCGCTCTAACTCATCTCCTTGGAATCAATCTGATGCCTAGGATTCGCAACTGGAAGGATCTGAAGTTCTTTCGTCCTCATAAAGATGCTCGTTATGAACATATTGATCCGCTATTTAGTGACGTGATTGACTGGGATCTGCTTGAGACACACTGGCAGGATCTCATGCAGGTGGTCTTGTCGATTAAAGCCGGTAAAGTCCTCCCTTCCACTCTACTTAGGAAACTGAGTAATGACAGTAAGAAAAATCGCTTATATCAAGCATTTAGAGAGCTTGGTCGAGTGGTAAGAACCGTGTTTTTGCTCAGATATATCTCTGACATAAAATTAAGAAAACAAATAAACGCAAGTACAAACAAAGTGGAGGCATATAACGGGTTCTCTAAATGGTTTTTCTTTGGTGGAGATGGCGTTATTTCCGAAAATGACCCGGAAGAACAGGAAAAGCGTATTAAATACAATGATCTCGTAGCTAACGCGGTGATTTTCCAAAACGTGGTTGATATGACGATGATCTTGTGGGGATTGATAAACGAAGGATATACGTTCTCACGAGAAGATCTATTCATGCTCAGTCCCTATCTTACCAGACATATTAAACGATTTGGTGAATATGTACTTGATTTAGATAATGTGCCCCCACCGATAGAAGGAGAAATTCCGGTATAAATCAAACAGGGTCACAAACTGGAAATAATATCCACGCTATGACCCATTTTTACACGTATCTCGGCTGAACCCCGCCCCCGGCTGGCGATCGGCTGTAACGGCGCCTGCAATCCGTAAAGCTGGAACAATAAATCTATCTGAACTCACCTATCTGTTCCCTGCCATGCCTTAATGGAGGTGAGGATACCATTAAGGAGTGTGGTAAAACAGAGAACTTCTTCGAATTCTGACCAAATAAAAATGGACTGGAACGAAAAAAGGGAGAGTTAAAAATCATCTCATCTTTTCTTCATTCACAGTCCATTGAACGTCCACTGCACAAAGGCAGTCCTCATTTACACATGGTCTGATTGGTGTACACTGCTTAAAAGCAGACTTCACCTTATCCATTTTTATTGGTCAGTTGGTGTCTTCGTCCGTATGAAATCGTTTATAGCTTCGAGTTTCATAGACGTGCACAACCTTACACCTGTTTGTTTTCCGTTGACCCAAAGGCCCGTCATTTGTTATCGATCCAAAGATCGTTGATCCGAAGCACCCACTTATGCTTCCATAAAAAATGACACAGTTCACACGTTGGAGAATGAGCCTGAATAAGGCTTCGATAACCACAAAGGTCAATGTCCCAAAGGATTAAATGCTACCTGTCGCGTGACTGGTGCTAAGAAAAAGGAAATCAAATTGGTTTTTTTGGCATCTCGCCGTGCTACAGCATCCCGCTAATAGCTTCATACTTCAAAGAAAATAGGTATATCTTGATTATAATCTAACTTTCTGGTAATTGAAAAGAGTCAAATTCATTTTCTGTCAATTCAAGATTGACAGACCATCCGGATTTAGTGGCCCAATGTAACTTATAGCGTCTATATTTTGAGATGTACTCAGAAAATACTCGTTCTACTAAGGTTTTTGCTTGGTTCTTTGCGCTGGGGACAGCAGGTACCGGTAAAGATACGGTGACATATACTTTTGTAGGTTCTTCAACAGCCATATTATGACCTGTAGGACGAAAGTATTCATGTACATAATCCACTAGTATTAGTCGGTATTGTTGATCTTCTCCGGTCAACTTCTTCGCCCACCTGGATGCTTCTTCTGTTTTATTTTTTAACTTATGTTCAATACCTTTAAGGTCAGCATAATTTAGCATTACAAAATCTGCTTGCTCTGTTTTTTGAGTTTCCTGTAATCCTTTTGGGGTTTGAATAAAATATCTCCTCAAATTAATTGCTCCTCATTTTCTAACTATCGATAAGAGAGGCTTATCGTTAATCAAATCTAAATTTATTGAACAGGAAATATCCAAAATCGCGTCAGGAGGCTCCAAGGTCCCGAATGATGGAGTACATGGCCTTTGCGGACATATTAATAACAAAAAGAATGACAGAACTACAATTCCCTTACCGTCTGCGTTGAAATACATTTTTCAAAATCTATATTTGTTTCCACTTCCACTTCGACAACTTTTAAATCTATCGTGAACCATTTTGGATCCTTTTTTATAAACTCTATCTCTTTTAGTGCCTTTTTTTCTGTAGTAAACAGTAGTACACGATTATCCCGATAATGATCTGAAAACCAATGCTCATTATTTATTTTGATCGCGTACATAAAACCAACACCTTCCCAACCCGTTTATTTCTCCCTCTCCTGCCATTTTAATAGATTCCATAATTTATACCACTTTGATTTTAAAAAGCGGTATAAAGGCAAAATCGAGAGTTTATATGCTAATCTAATTCGTACCGGTACTTCTCTATTGCGTTCCTAGCAACCTCTCGCATTTTTTTAGCAGCTGGATCATTTGATTCATACCCGTAATAGGCAATGTACTCCAAAGCCTTTCGAAAAGCCTCATACCTGTCTTTATAACTTCTTAGGTTATGACTAGGGTTATAGCCAGTTTTCTTCATGGTTTTCTTTAAAGCTTCTCCCCTCAGCTCGCTCGCTTTGCATCCACAGCTTTTTGTTTTACCCCCAATCAACCGCTCTCGGGGGACAACCTTCTCTGATCCGCAAACACAACGACATAACCAGTGTGATGTTTTACCGCCCTTCTCTAGCTTTATCACTGTGAGGAAACCGAATGTTTGACCCGTTACGTCTTTAATCATTTGTTTTTATTAAATCTCTCTGGTCATTCTGCAGCTGTTTATATAAATCATCACTACATTTATGGCAAAAGGATAACCACATTACCCCGGTTTCCTTTTTAACACTAATTGTCATTGCTGCTGGTTGATAACATTCGAAGCATTTATCTTTATCCGAGTAAGTAACTTGTATCATCTTTGATTCTCCTTTCAACCAATTGTAAAATGTAAGATCTACAATAATTGTTTTCCAATAGCATTACTGCAAAGAAAACAAAGTTTTATATCGTCTTTTAAGGGAAAATTAATCACTTTGTAGTTTTTAGATGGTTCAAGACACATATCACACAGCCGTTCGCCATCCTTTAGGTCCATAATCGATTTACGAGCCTTTTCTTCCAGCTTTCCTAATTCTAAATGCCATCTATCTAATTCATCTTGAATTTCTCGATCCGTTATTACATCTTTACAAGATTGGCAGGTAATGTCCTTTAAATCACCAAAGTTCGTATAGTAGATATTAGTCAAATCCTTGTTTCTTAAGGAAATGCAATATGTTTTGTTGACTCGATCATCCAGGGCGTGTATTTTTTGTCCTTTTTTGAATTGGATCAACTCAAATGTCTTATCCATTTTCATAACCATCCACATCCTCATAGGCTGCAGCCATTTGTCTCCAAGACTTCATCCGGTGATGGAATATCCCTGTTACATTTTTGTATTCCAGCTCGGTCCATTTACCGTTCTTTTGAGTCCATTTATCATTCATCAGTTCCCTGATTGTAGCCAGCACAATAGGGATTGGGGCCTCTGGGTAATAATGCTGCCATACCTTATAAAATTCAAAGGATTGCACCTTATCAATTCCATGATGTTCACAGTTATCTTTTAATAGATTCCAAGCCAAAGCTTGATCAGAGGAAGGCGGATTATTCTGCGAAGGTGTAACCTCGCCCAACCAACCATTATTAGTTAAATCATTATTAGTACTATTATTTATTAGTAGTGTTGGATTCTCCAGATCTGGATTGTCCAGATGTGGTTTTTCCAGATCCGGAAAATCCGTTTCTGGATCCACATACGGGTTTTCCGTTTCTGGTTCCTGTTCCTTTACCTTTTTACTCTTAGTCTTTTCAATCGGTTCCCAATGCAAGGGTTGCTCGTAGACGATCTTTTCCCATTTCTCAATACGACCCTTCGAATTTCTTATCGCTTCATTGGTAACATATCCGGCTAATTCTAATTCTTTAAATGCTGCTCTTGTGGAGTCCCGTCCATCTTTTGTGTGTTTAGTTAATTCAGTTATGTATATAGTCCAATCATCCGGCAAACTCATCAAATAAGCATGTAACCCTTTAGCTTTCCACGAAAGACGTTGGTCGTGGAGACCTGTTTTATCAAGCATCACATAAGGATTCTCTCTGTTTTTCCTCGTCCTGACCATTGTTTTATCGTTTGACATAATAAAAAATTCCTCCTAGATGTTTTGGTCTAGCAGGATTTTATCGCCCATGATAGAATTGTTATTAATAACAACTTAAAAAAGGGCAGACTTGTCCTACTGTCGTTGAGAAACCCCTGCCGGCCAAAGCAATGGGGTTTTTCTATTTCTACTATTTTCCACGTTAATCGACAAATTCCTTCTTTTAGTCTTTCTGTACAGACTTGATTTCAAAATCAATATTCAAATCCTTTTTAACAGCAAGGGCGGCAGCTCGATACCACACATCAGCTACCTTTTCCTTTAACCGTTGTTTGATTTCTTCCGGTGCGGTATCCAAGGGAAATGTTTCACCAGTTTTCAAGTCGTAAACTAGTGCAGGAAGTTCAATAATGTCTTCTGGTTTTTGTGCTCTCTTCATGGGTTAATACCTCCAAGTATTCAAAAAAAAGGGCTAGTTAAATCTAACCCTTATGTGTATTCCTACTTTTTTTCTGTTCTTCGCTCTCTTCGATAGATCGGCGAATTTTCTCTTTCTCACTCCTGACCAATGCAGGTATTAAATACTTATTGATTGCAGCGGCTAATTTCTCGGCTGGAACATCGATTTTCAATGGTACTCACTCCGTATAGTCTGTTATAGTTATTATTAACGTTTGTCTTACACAGCCGCTTCGTTGGTGCCAGCCACGGAGCGGTTTTTCTTATACGCAGAAACTAAATCCTCAACTTCATGTGTCACATTGCATCCAGGACAGCTCACACCAAAAGGTTTATTAGGTTCCTTCCTCACCTCCATCAACAAGCCCAGGTGAGAGCATGCGGGGCATTGAGTATGATCCAGAATATCCATGCATTCAGCTAATAAGAATTCTGCTAATGGATGCAAACTAATCACCTTCCTTTAAGGATTTTTCGATTGCGGAAAGAACAGGATCAACATGCTCGTAGTAAAAACGGTTATCTAATTCATCTCTAAGGCTTTCAACTTCCGGGTTTGGCCTGTCCGATTGGTAAAACGAAAAACACCAAAACGGGATGCTGATTAAATAGCCCTCCTCCCCTTCGCGTCCTAACCATTTCCAAGTTTCCCGATCGATCCGTTGAATAAACACTTCGATGTTGAAAGGTTGATCAGCTGTATCTATTAGAGTAACGACAAAAGATTTCATAATAGTCCTCCTTTAGATTTCTGGAGTGTGGAAACAGCAACTAAGAGCAAATAACGTTCCTGTTTGGTTAATCTTTTCCAGTCCCTAACTTTATACAACATTTCGACACTCTCCTCGACTAATTTTGTGTTGTTATGTAGTTATGAGCATGTATTTATCATAAAATGTATGTTGTTATGTTGTCAACAACAAGTTAAAATAAAATTATAAAATGTGATAAGGAGCGGATAAAAAATGGCTAGAAAGGCGTTTAATACAACGATAGATGAGGATTTACTAAAGGAATTAAAGTTTCTTGCACTGGAAAAGGATATGAAGGTAAATGATCTAATTGAGGCTGGTATTAGGATGGTATTAGAGAAAGAGAAAGAAAAGTAAATGTGTTTCATGATTTAAAAAGCACCCTTACCAAACGGTAAAGAGGTGCTTTTATTTTTGAATTTTTAAATAGATAATGATAAAAAAAGGAAGGAGAAAACACATGCCAATTAATGCTCATATGTTAATTAAAATGCTACAAAGCAAAAGTGAGCAAGAAATGAAGGTTTTGACTGCACAAGAACCCGATGTAATGCATCAGGTACGCAATACATTAGCGGATACACGGGTTCTTCTCGAGAGTAAATCAATAGACGAATCGATAGAGTTTACATTGTGGAATGGTTTTTGGAATGATTATGGGATCCACGGCCCAAGAAGGGAACAACCCAGAGATTTAGTTTGCAGTAAAGTTCAAAACCGGGGAAGATTACTAAATATTAATTTTGGCCAACACAATATTGGTAGAGAGTTTTCTTATGCTCACATCGGTATTGTGATAGCAAATTTCCAACGCATGGTCGTGGTAGTTCCAGTGACTAGCTCTGGAGGTAAGCAGATACCCAAAGAACTCAAAGATGCAATTATACCAGTTAAATCTAGTGATTATTTTCAATTCCATAATGATTCATGGATTCTGACCCATCAAATTAGAGCAATTGATAAGAATCGAATTAAGAAAGATTTAGGCAAATCAATAGCTTTTACCCCCCTTATGAAGGATATTGAACTTAGGGTGGAAAAACTCTACGCTCCGTACATAGCTAAACTACATCGCGATGAAGTAGTAGATTTGGAAGGAAAAATAGATCAAAAAGATCAACAAATCCTTTCTCTTACTAAAGAAATAGAGCATCTAAAGGAGTTACTGCAATCCCAGGCTGCAACTACGAAGGAAACTGTTGAGTAAAAAGTACAACGGAAATGGCCAAAAAACACACAAAAATGGTTAAAAAACATAACAAAATGGTAATAAAGCGACTCAAATGGTAAATAATGCACTTTGACTGTTTTGTTACATAAGGGTTAATCTATTGTCAGAAAGTTATATACCCTTGCCGAAAGGCTTGAGGCTTAGTTATTTGTTCATATACCCATGTCTAACTTGATCGGTACCATACATATTTTTTGGACATGAGGCTCGCCCCCAGTATATTGCTGGGGGCTTTAAATTTATAAAATAAAAGCAACCAGACCAACAGAGGTAAGTGTGCTTTATTAATACATAATTCAATAGCGTACATAGAGGTGGAAATTATTTGGATGCGATAATCGACTTTATCAATAATTCTTGGGTAGTCAGTATTTTTACAGGTCTGGCCGTCTACTTTATTACTGAATTTATAAAAAAGGTTCGAGATAAAAAGGCATATCTACAGCAAGTTAGACTAGCTAACAAGGAAGTGTTTAATACAATCAAATTGAGCATTCCGGAAGAACATTTGCCTAGTCCTCCAATTTTAAATGCAATTCATAGATCGACAGCCAAAAGATTTAACGTAAGTTTGGATGATATGGAATCCTTACCAATCATTCTGGATGATTTGGTTAAAGAAATTATGGACTCTAATTTCTTAGCCCATCAAAGCAAGTTGAATTATTGTGATACTTTACTGGAACTAAAGACACAGATGTTGCATGTTGAGGTTGAGGAGCAATCACATCATGACGAAAAGTTAGACGCCTTGAAATTAAAACAAAGTAAAGCAATTATATCGAGTGCGATGTCAGTGGTCGTAGCTGTGTTAGGTTCTTTTACGGCCTTTGCAATTTCAACTTTGAGTGATAATAGATCTAGTCTTTTTGGTTCTGATTTTACAATGACTATGTTTGGATTTTTTACGGCCGTTTTGACTATTACAATTGGTTTGGTCAGCCTGATCATATTGAGAGATATCAAGCGAAACAAAGATGCTGAAACTAAAAAGTATGACTAAAGCGAAAGCACCCCCACCTCGAAATGGTAAGGGTGCTTTTATTTATATTCCTATTTTGCTTCCTGTTCGTCTTCATCAAAAAGTGGCCCATCCATACGGTTAATAACGATCAGCATGGTATCTGATATTTGCTTAACCAAATCAGCAGGTAAAACCACAAATTCTTTTCCGTCGTCTTCAATCTTTTGAGCGTTTTCAAGAGTTTTGTACACACTGAACAGAAATTTTCTTTCCCCGTATTTCGATTTCATCTGCGCCATATTCCATCACTCCTCTACCATATTTAGGTAAATTATAGCATTGGTATATAGTTTAGTATTTAAATTACCTTCGTCAAATTTAGACTTGTACTCAACAAAAGCACCCTTACCAAACGGTAAAGAGGTGCTTTTTACATATTTCAAACGGTGCTTCTACTCCGAGTCGTGATATAATTAAAATATTATATTTTTGTACGGGAGGTTTAACCATGAGCGATGAAATTCTAAAGCAGCTGCTTGAAGAGATGAAGGCTATTCGTTCTGAACTTGCTGACGTGAAGGTATCCATGGCCACAAAGGAAGATGTAGAATCCATTCACAGTAAACTGGATATGATCCATCAGCAGGTGGCTGCCAATTCAGAGCAATATACGGATCTGGCTGGAAGGGTATCTGATCACCACACGGACATTAAGTTGATCAAAAAAGCTATTACGAATCAGTGAAAATAAAGCACCTCAGCAATGGTTATAAATCAACAGTTGGGGTGTTTTTTTTGTTTTGATAATAATTAAAATATAAAAATATACGGGTTTGGGAGGCGAAAACCATGCAAGCAGGCAAAGGAGATCAGTTAAGAAGAGAGTGGGGAGATAAACCTTGCGATCACCCATATCTAGAAAAAGAATACCATCTAGGAATGCATACTGGAGATTACATCTGCACTACTTGTGGTGAAGCTGGTTGGGGAAGGGATTGGCCAAAGAAAGAGCGGGAACAAAATAAAATATATGAATAGAGCACCTACTCAAGATGAGGAAGGTGCTTTTTAGGCGTTCTTCAACGTTACCGCTGTATCTTTCGCTAGGCTTCGTTACTGTGTCGTATGCGTTCGCTTAGTAATTGCATGTTATCGTTAGCTTGTGCTAAACTTTGTACGAAGGTGTAAATAAATAAAATATATTAAAACACTACACCAAAAGTGTAAAAATAAGTTTCCTAGATATAAATATAATTAGTTTTAAATAAGTAAAATAAAAAAAGACTGTGATCTCTAAGAGATACACAGCCAAAAATGGTTTGTATTAGTTATGACACCTCAATCAGGTGTCAAGCTCCAGTTAGTCTAGTGTTCTGAAAAAGAAGTAGATCCTTGGGTCGCCAAACTCAAAGGGGGTCTACTTCTTTTTTGTTGCAATGAATGTCAGTATGGCTACGATCAGCGCGATAAACGCAATGGTATACATGCCGAAGTTAAGAGCCAAAGTGATTGCATCGAATACTGACACCATATTCCCACCCCCTTTCTACGGGAGTGAGCTGACACCATTTGAGCGAGCCGTTCACTAATACTCACTTATTGTCACTTTTTTTCCTTTTTCAGTCAACTGAATTTCTAACTTAAACGAACCCCTTTTATAATAAAAAATGACCCCATAAATTTGTGGGAGCTTCCTCTCTCACCTGTAGTTAGAAAGGGCTCAAAGTTATTTCCATTCGAAGTCCATTATATAATGAAATTTTTTAAAAATAGACGTTTAGCAATACTAATTATCGGGAATAATGGAAATATGGGAGTAGAGTGTAAATTTAGAGGAATAAAAGAGTTAATCATGCGTTATTAAAATTACAGCGTATAACGCATGATATTCACGTGATTCCAGTATTTTTAATAGATCATAAAATTATATGAAGTTTGCATAAAACTAAACATTCTCAAATAATTTATTTACCTTTACACCAAGGGCCCGAGAGATCCGATAGGCCACATCGATAGTGGGCTTTGATCTGCCGTTCATTAGTCTTGAAATGGTGTCTTGGCTAACTTTTGCCATATAGCATAACTCTTTTGCCCGAATATCTTTTTCGGCCATATATACCTTAAGCCTTGAAGTACCCATTTCGTTACCCCTCCCAATATAGTTCTATTAGAAGGGTGGACAGGTTTAATAGATTTTAAACATTTGATTTCATCATTTCGTTATTGATCCATTTCTTTTCTTCAATATCTAAAATCATGTCAATCCATACACGTTTCATCGCTTGTACTTCAGGTAGCGAATCATTTTCCTCGAACCATTGCCTCTGTTGTTCATCCGTCATAAATGGAAGAGCAGATCTAATTTTTATTATTGTGTTTCCAATTGTTGTTGTGAAAACGGGTCTTTTATTTATCATAAGCATCAAACCTTTTTGTAGTCTTTGGCACACCATCTTTTCTCAGGCGGATCATTTCTATAAAGTACTCACGGTTCAAGTCCATGTACCGTTGGGATCTCCATAGGCTTAATTTAATAGTTTGTTTCATGTTGTGGCTCCTTTGATTTTACGAAAGTGATTTCACCTACTGTATAGAATATAATTTCTACCCATTTGTCCTTCCACTCTCAATCTTTTGCGTCCATCCCGGTCCATTGAAGGTTATCCCAGGACCACAGTAACCGAGTTACTCAGTAACAAAGTAAACGAATGAATAGAGAGGAGCCCTTTTCCTTTGCTGGTAATAGAACGTGGGACGCAACTGTCAGGTAAGATGACTGATTGGGCGGTCACCCACCCTACCTATGATGTGCTATAATCATTCCATTCCATATTCTTGGGCGAGACGTTCCGGCAAATGAGCGTCTATATAGTCCTGGACAAAACGGTCACGCGCTGCGTGATCTTCTTCTTTTTTTAGGCCGAATAACCCGGTCCGCTTAATCCGTTCTTCCTCTGGTTTAGTTGACCACTGGTGCAAAGCTTCCTTCCTCAATTGCCCCTTTACCCTCTCCATGGTGATCATTTCCGTGATCCGGGACTGCCTCTCTTCTAGCTTTTGATCTACTGTAGAAGCTGCCAGTTGCAAACGAACCTCGTTCATTTCCTTCATCACGTTCATAATCTGTTCATCCCGTGATTTTAAATATTCTACAAGTTGTCTATTGGCCTCAAGTATTTGTTCCATCTTTTCATCGAACGATTCAGGAACGAGTGAATATGTAGAACGAGGGTCGTTAGATGACTGAACGAGGGTCGTTCCATCGGTATCATTTTCATTATTAAGATTAGAAAACACCATACTTATGGCGTTCTCTAATCGAACACCCTTCGTTTTATTTAAATCATGAACCCTTCGCAAGAGGATTAAATCGTGATCGTGGAACGCACGGTTTCCTTGATCATCTTTTGAAAATGTGTAGCCGCTTTTTTCAATGGCAATACACCACTTTCGAAGCGTGCTGTCTGCAAGTCCTAAATTCTCTGCAACCTCTCGATTCCAATAGACTCGGTCTTGTTTGGATGCGTTCATTATACGTTCACCACCTCGTTATTTTTGATTTGAGTTTAACATCCAAAAACAAAAATAAAAAGGCAGTTGTTTAATGGATTCCCCTCAATATCCGCCTAATTAGGGCCATCTCTCTGTTTTAATAGTTAACCCTTATAATTGCCATCCGAAGGATGGAACGTTGCAGAATCGCTTTAATGAATAGGGGTATTCGCATGATTTTGGGGTATCTGAAAGGGCGGGTGCCCCGGTATATTTGATGGGGTAATGTCACCCTTATATCATGGGTTAGACACGTACCCTAATGGTTACTCAATTAAGTCGCGAGGATTAGTTCTAAGCTCTTTTTCCGTTACAACCTTACTTCTATAAGGGTAAGTGTTCAAAACGCGCCACAGCGACCGCTGTCGTGCGTCTGTGGTGGTGATAAAGCAAACAGTCGGGAAAACTCCAAACTTCTTTTGATAGCCACCGGCATCGTATACTGCTTTATAGTGGTCCAACTTCTCCTTGATGGCGTGAAGGGTCTCGGTGGCCCGGTCAACCTCCAGGAACAGCAGCTTAATGGTTTTACCCATCTGATACTCCACAAAGGAATCCGCCTCAATCTCGCCCACCTTGGCATGGATCGCAAAGCGACGCACCTTGCCTCCATCTGCTCTCCGTAACTGCACATAAGCCTCCGTTACAAGGACATGGTGTAGTGTTTGGTTGGATTTCTGGAAGGTTCTCACGTTGTCATAGCCGTGGTAGAACTCCACCTCTTTGGCTCCGGCTTTGGTTAAATAAAAAATCTTGCTTGAGTATTTATCCGGTTGCCAAGACTTCAATAGTCCGTTGTCTACTAATTGCTTGAGTAGTCGCCTGGTTACATTGTCACCATGCTTACCACTATAGCCATGAATGGCGTGAATTTGTTGGGTAGTCATGAAACGCAGGTGGCTAACAGTAGTTAAAATGTCGATCTCGCGGTCTTTCAATAGCATCTTGGTTTTTCTCCTTTCGGATGGGTTTCAGGAGTACATCTGCGTGGTTTTCTTCTAAGAGTAGGGCTTGAATTTGCCGCTCACCCTTGAATTGCACCAGGGCGCGGCCGGGAATAGGTGGAAGGTATTTGGCGTTTTCGTTGTCTAGGATAATGCGGCTGTTCACTCCGTTAATGACTTGGAAACAGATTTTAAGCGGGCAATTCGCTTTTATCTCGCCATCCAAAATTTTGGCTGAAGGGCGTTGAGTACATAGCAGCATATGAATGCCAAGGGCCCTGCCTAGCTTCCCAATCCGTTCTATGGAATCTAGGTCTTTTATTTCGGCTAATTCATCAATAATGAGAAGGTGATAAGGTACGGGCTCTGTTGAACAGAGGGCGTTATACTGTTCGATCTTTCTCACCCCGGAAGCACGGAATAGGCGCCCGCGTTCATCCATCATCTTGTTAACGGAATCAAGGGCTTTTTGAACGTCCTTGGCATCCTCCACAAATCGTTCAACGTGTGGCAGGTGTTCAAACAAGGAAAGCTCCATGCCATATTTCAAATCAATCAAAGTCATGGTTACTTGCTCCGGGGGCCTGAGCAGGGCCACGGTGGTTAAAAACTGCCGAAGGAAAACGGACTTACCGCCCCCGGTCTCCCCAGCATTCACTCCGTGTGGGGCCTTGGCAAAGTCGATCACTTCAATCCCTTTACGGGTCATCCCAAGAGGAAACGGGATAGCCTTGCCATCTTCCTTTTCTCGGATCTTCTCTATGTCGAAGTATTCCAGATCCGGCATGGGTACACGCATGATTTCAATGGTCAATTCGTTACCTTCTCCGTAAATATTGCACTCCCCATTAAAAGCGGCATCCAGGATGTTTTTCTTGTCTATGAATTGTTGAATGCTCAAACCGGGAATCAAACGGTACTGAAAGACAAATCCCCATGGGGTCTGTGCAAAGTTGCTCAACATAGGAGTTGCTTCCCGCTTGGTTTTTCCGTTATCGATCTTGACACAGAGCCCGGCTCGTATAAAGGTTAACCGCATTAACTCCGGGAAGTTTTCTTTGCGGGGGCGTAGCTTCCAAGCGATATGACCCACCACATACCCACCGATAACCTTTAGTCCATGAGCGGCCACTAAACTTAACGGGTCCAACATATTTTTTTCACCTCGATGTATAAGTCTCTCCAAACTTGGCGATACTATAAATAGACGGATGAGCAATCATCATTCGTCCGGTTGGCGTGCTCAAAAATAGCTGGCCGGGACGATGGTAAAAGGAAGGGTAAAAAAAGCCCCACCTTCCAACTTTGATAAAAGTTTTTGAGCATGTTCACTATAATTTAAAAACCACTACAAAGTCAGTCATATCACCAACTTTCAAAGTGTTATCGAGGCGTGTAACCTAAAACACATAGGGCAGACTCGACGTTCATACCTTGCGTTCACACTGCCTATTACACTATTAACGTATGCCTGGGCGTTTGTCCTAGTTGCAAGTCCAATAAAAAAGTATAAGTTAGTTAGCCTGCACTTTAGACACAGTCCTGTCGATTCGTTTTAGCACCTGTTTCATGTTTCCGTTGATCTGCCTCCCGGTAAATCGCAAAACTGTATAACCGTTCTTTCGAAGATACTGATCCTTCTTCCGATCGTGACTCTTCTGTTTTGGGGATGAATGATAAGCAGCTCCATCACATTCAATCGCAATTCTTCCAGGGAGGACAATGTCAATACTGAAGTGGCCACAAGGTACCTGGGTTCGTGGGCTGTACCCAGTAAAGATTAATGTGTCGTACAATCGTCTTTCTATAGGGCTTTGACACTTCATTCGTTCTGCAGTTTCTGGCGAGATGATGGCAGGCTCGGGTTTTCGGAGGAAGTAGAATATTGTGCCAATAGCAAGAAAAAAACCAAATACGATGTATTCGATTAGCATTAGATCACCTGAACTTTTACCGCTAGTTTAGGCATAAAAACAAATTCATAAACAAAAAAATAAGCCCACCATTTAGCTGGTAGGCATCACTTATATATTGTTCTGAGGGGGTTGATGGCTTTATTTTAATTGGTAAATATTTCAACGCTGTTACAGTCTTATTAATTTTAAAATGCACCGAATGATGTTCTCTTTTGTTGGTTTTGATAATCCCTTATCAAGCTATTAAAGCGTTTTTCTATCGTATCCACGGATTGATTGGCCGAGTTAGCATCTGCATTCCCTTGGAAGTTGACGGTGATTGGAGCATGAATGGTAATCGACGAATCTCCAGATCCGGCCCCCATTCCTAATCTTTGCCCGGCACGTTGCCATAATGCTTTAGCCCTCGCTGAACCATCCATAGGAATGATTGCTTCCGGGCCTGCTTCACCCACCATTCCCAAATGAGGGCTGTTTACAAAGCCTCCACGGGCATATTTTTTAGGACTTTCCTCTCTCCAACCTGTATAGCTCGGTTTGGCCCAATTCGGGATAAGATCCCAAAGCCCATTCCCCATTCCCATCGCAATAGATGCAGCTATAGATCCACCCAATTCTGTGAAAGCTGGAAGGTTTTTTTCTACTGATTCTGTTACAAAACGAAGCACATCCGATATTGCCGCATCGATCTTCTCTTGTCCTCCGCTATTCAGCCAATCCTTATAAGATTGAGCCAATCTATCCATTGCTTGATGGATTAATATGCTAAGCCGATCACCGAATCCAGGTATCTTATCCTGAAAATGTTCTAACACTGCTTGACGTCCATTTAAATAGTTTTCAAACGTTGACGTTGAATCAGATTTAATTGCAAATGGATCTTTCGTTTCCTGAGGATATGGGTCAAACAAATACCGTAAAGCATCAGAAAGATTTTCTAATTTAGCCGTTAATGCGGGTGTGTGTTTCTCTGCCATGTCAGCCATCATGAGAGCCAAATCTTTAACCAGTGGCAAAGTAGGGGTGAGAGCCGATATCTGCATGGTCTCTAACGCACCCTTGAACTGTTCCACCGCCCCCGCCGCATTATCCATCTTCTGCTTGGCTACATCAAGTGCAGTGACCTTGCTCATTTCCTGGTAGACATTTCGGATCCCTTCTGCTCCCTCTTTGAAAAGAATGTTGGCGGCACGTACAGCGTCAGATCCAAACATTTCAAAGAATGCTGAGGAACGCTGCTGGTCAGTGAGTTTTTTGAAATTCTTTTGTAGAATTCCAGATACTTCTGCCAAATCCTTTAGTTGTCCATTTGAAAACAGTATATTTTCACCTGTCTTTTTGTTGATCAGTCCGTACTTTTCAAAGAGTTGCGTTGCCTTTTTAGTTCCCGGCTGGACGTTAGCAAGGAACGTCTTCAATGATGTCCCGGCATCGCTTCCTTTAAGCATGTTATTACTAAATGCTGCCAGTACTGCGTTGACTTCTTTGAACGTGATTCCGATCCCCTCTGCCACAGGCCCTACAGCCGCTAACCCGTATTTGATTTGCTGAACGTTTGTGGAGGAAGCATTTGCCGCGCCTGCTAAAATGTTGGCCGCATCAGCAGCGCTCATCCCATCTTTTCTAAATCCGTTAAGAGCATCAGCCATTATTTCCGCTGCTGCCGCTAAGTCTAATCCACCTGCAGTAGCTAAATTGAGGGCTGCCTCCAATGCTCCTGTCTGTACTGTAGCCGGAGTCAGGCCGGATTTTAATAACTCTTCAATTCCTTGGGCTGCTTCAAGCGCACTATATTTTGTATCGGCTCCCAACTTTAATGCTAATTTATTCATTGCATTCATCTGCTCGTTAGTTAAACCTGTCAGAGCCTGGATGCTTGATAGTTGAGACTCATAATCTATGGCTTTTTTCAAGGATGCACCAAGATAAAAAGCAGGGCCTAATGCGGTGACTGCACCCATACCAGCCAACGATACCCGGCTAAGGCTGCCTAGTGCAGAACCTCCACCAAATACACCGCCCGTACCTGTCCGGTATTGATTTTTCATGGACTGATTTAATTTGGTTTGAGCGCGCTGTGCTCGCTCCAGTTGATTTGTTAATCTCCTGTGCTCTTCCTGGTATTTCTGAACAGATATTGCACCTTTAATATATTGATTATTAAGGTCGCGGATATCACCCTTAATGCCCTTCATTTGTGCTGAGGCAAAGTTAAACGTGCTTTTGAAATTACTAGCCATCTTAGCACCAATGGCAAATGATATTTCATGAACTTTACGAGACATTAGTTCTCACCTTTTTCTACCGACATCTGAAGCCAATCTAAGAAATCGACTAGCGGCATTTTGATCCAAAACTCAATCGAAGTAAAAGTGTTCCGGGCCATTGCTAAGAATGTTTTTCTTAAACTTCTGACTGCATCCCCATTAGCAAGGCCCACCCGAATAAAAAATTCCGTACCGTATTCGTTATCACCATGAAATCAGGTGCTGAGGTTTGAAAGATATCTTCCGGTTTTAGTCCGGATGCTTTTGCAGCAATAATGGCCACTCCTGTACTTGAGAACAACACGTTTTCACTTTTATCACCAAAGACCATCGCATCTTGCTCAGCTTTTATCATGTCATACCCTGTTAAGTTTTCCAGGTTCAATTCAAGCTTTGTATGGGTCTGTCCGTCTATCGATAACGGTTTGGTTAATGTAATTTGCATCGTTTTATTCCTCCATTAGTTTGATTTTAAGGATGTACTGTTTTTACAACTTTTTTTGATTAAACGTGAAAGCCATAAAATTCCCTTTGTAACCACCTGTCAAAAATAAAATTCTGACAGACGTTATTGATTTTCATTAAATGTTTCAAAAAGAGGTTCAATTTCATTATTTTCCAACCTCGACCTCAGTCTCCTTTGCGTATAGATTGGATAACTCTTGCAAGCAGGCATAGATTTCCTTCCGAAGAATCTCGTTAATAGCTGCGATGTTGTTTTCAAACTGCAACATAGGCGCTAATTTTGAAGGGAGGGACAAAAACCGAGTTTTTGTAACACTGATCATTTTCGTAAGCTCTCGGCAAACTTCATCAACCTCAATGAGCTGATCCTCCCTCTCTGCCAGATCCAGTTCCGCAATCCGGCGCTTGGCATGTTCATGCAAAGCTTTTTCACGGTTGTAGTCAATTTCTTGGTCCTCAACTTCGTGAATACTTGCTTTATACTGCAAAAATCTTTGAACATTTACTCGGACGTCGAATTTCCCCCGACTAACCTTCTGCAAAATACCCTCTCGTTCTAATCGCCGTATGTAGGAATCAGCCACACCGAGGACTTCTCCAAGCTGGTTTGTGGTTACAATGTAGTCCACACCACTACCTCCTTTTTAAACGGTACTCAATCAAGTCACCGTTTCCGCTTTTTTCGGCATTCTTGATCGGCCACTAAATGAAGCCGAATTTTTGGCGTGTGTCATAAAACGGAAACGGAACTAACTTTTTTTATTTGTATCTAGCCAAAAATCGGGCGCTCGCAGACCCTCAAAAAAAATAAATCCGTAGAAGGACCCATTGTTCAAGGGAAGGGTAGGAGCGCGTCATTTGCGCCCCCGCTTTAATCTCCTAAGCTCCCTTGTCTACTTCTTTGTAAAGAAACACAAAGCCGCTATCTTCACCTCCTTTCAAGTAGGTATATTAGCTATCAAATTTTCTGCGCTCACTCTTCAGCCATTATCTACGGTAATCCAAAGCCTTGTTTTTGCAGTTCTCACTGCATATGAATAAGTCCATCCTCACGTAGACCGAATGGGTGATGGAATCACATATCACGCACTTCCCTTGGTGCGGAACAATATCAAACCGATCTCTTGGATGCCTCTTTCGACCAATAAACAACCGCCTCGCCTTCTGATTTTGTTTCCTATCGCATTTCAAGCAGCAATGAATGATGGATATCAGATCATCGTCAATAGTCATGATTCTCGTGGCACCTTTGGGAATTTCCTTTTTACAGTAAACACATCGATCCAATAGGTTATGCCTCCTCTGTTATGACCACAGCTATCAGGTGCCTAATGTGACCGTCCACATCTCTAGGGAAGTACATCTTCACATCATGCGCTGATAGACCAAACATCTCTAACTCCCTTTCGATTTCTTCTTCCAAGGTTGCTGTATCTTCAGCCACAAATATTTTGACGCCTTTCATATATTCAACTCCTTTTTGATTGGTACCCAGACTTGGTACCCGGACTGTACCCAGACTTTAGAAGGCTTCAGCCCTTGATACATCTGAGGTACCCAGAGTTCCCGGACTTTTTTCACTTACTCTTATATTTTTTATTTCTATTACTCTCTCTACTAACTTCTATTTTTTTCATCAAGTTAATAGAAAAAGTCTGGGTACTCTGGGTACAGCCTTGATATACCTAGAAAAAGTCTGGGTACACTGTGGGTACTTTCTGGGTTCAAGTCTGGGTACCTTACAAAAATTCTGATGGAACACAAATCCCTTTCCATCTCCGTTTACCGCCTTTTTCTTTTTCTTCCAAAACTGTTGGTACAATCTCTTTAAGGCGTTGATTGAATTTAATACTGCTAACAGGTCTGAATCCCATCTCCTGACACCATTTGTCATATTCCCTATAAAGGCCTTGTTTGTACTCCCATACCTCCGGTTTAATCGTGCAGCACTCATCGATAAAGCCTGCCACACTATCACTTTCTTTGCGGTATTCGCCTACCATCCGGTTGACGGTCTCCGATTCACTAAAACCATTCTGCATTTCTAGTCTCCATAGCCCATCTATGGCAAGGTTGAAAAAACCACTTAATTCCTCCGGTGTTGTCATTTTATCGATCAGATTCTTATCTCCTTTCCCTGATCCCCTAAACTTGTGAGGGAAAGGAATGACAATCCATCGATCAAAGAACGCTTCGGTATTCTCTCCCTTTGGTAGTTGGTTCGCTGAAAAGATATGCTTTGCAAAGGGTCTAAACTCGAATGGATCACAGTTCTTTCGTTCTGCGGTCATCTTGTCGCCTGAAACCATCATTTTGAAGTCTGCCCCATCCAGAACCGCCCTGGCGGGTAGATCGGCATAAACGTTGATGAGCCTTCCAAAAATCTCTGCTTTCCTGAATCGGTTGTCTGTCATATCTTGAAGGCTGATGCTGCTGGCGTTCTCCTCTCCGATAAACCGGGAAAGGAGATTGATTAATGTTCCCTTTCCGTTTCCACCACTCCCATAAAGCATAAAGGCTTTGTCATAACCCACTTGGGGAACAAGGGAATACCCTGCAAATTCATAAATCAAGTTCACACAATCCCCCGGCATGATCTCGCTGATAAATCTTTGAATGGTGGGGCATTTGGCGTATCGATCATATTTAACCGGGATTTGAATGGTGCTTAATATGCTTGGGTCATGGGGTTTAAGTTCTAGTTCATCCATATCAAAAAAACCATTTAGCAAATTGATTAGCCGAGGATTTGGGTTCACTTGACTTGGCTGAACCACGGTTTGACTTTTGATCAAGTAGACCGTTTCCTCAACCCTGCTCTTTTTGGCTTTTATCCCCAATACCTCAATGGCTTTCTTTTTGACAAACTCCTCACCGATTGGTTTATATACTCCATCCTGGTAGACATATAGCCTACCCGCCATAGTGAAGAAGTGATATTCCTTCAAAAACCATTCCACCAAAAGCATGGGGATGAATTGATCATCGAAAAAAAAATGACCCCATGAAACGGATCCAAAATCCTCTTTCAAGGTTGAAACGCTATAATCTCTCCCGCTTGGCTTTTGCTGAAAGGCACTTTTTACAGTCTTTTGAAACTCTAAATCAGTCAAAGATGGCTCGAAAAAATACTGGTTGAGGAATTGACATACGGACTTAATATCCTTTTCCTTATAGCCAAATTCGACAAGCCTACAAGCATGGGAATAAAGGGTATTATCACGGCTTCCCTCGTTAACTGGGATGGGGAAAGGTCTATCTTTTTTTCCTATGTTTTTCAAAAACTCGAACATGATAGGCGTTTTAGATAGTTCTTTCTTAGCTGTATGTATCCAGTAGCGCCCTGGCGTCCCCTCAGTCGGGAAAACAATCTGCCCTTTTCCTGCTAGTCGGTAGTCCCCTACAAAGCCTCCTGCCATTAAAACTTTGGCATTCTGCCTTTTCAGTTTCCCGGTACTACGGAAAAAGAATTGATACCCATTTGGAGTCCGTATGGCATGAAACTGAAACCCCTCTCCTTTTAATGCCTGGTAAATCAGTTCACCCTCCTGCGGATCGTCAATATCTATGAGGTCGTAACCATCCGGGATTACCATCCCGATCCAGCCGCCCTGATTGGTCCAGTTATTGATTTCCTCGTGAGACAGCCCGGGTTGATCTACATCCTGCCACTCTTTACCCATTGGCTGCTTGGCGGTGCTATATCGTTTCGCCTCGTTCGTTTCCTTGTTAGCTGAAGAATATCCCCTAAGCTTGATGATTTTCTTTTGCTTTTCCGAACTCGGAAAGTAACGGTCCAGAGTTTTCAGTAGTTGATTTTTTGGTATAATAAAACCAAGTGAATCTCGGGTTATGGGCTGCTCCTCTTGGGGCAGCTTTTCTTTGTCTTCCACATTCTCCCTCCCTTCTAGATGTATTTGACTTTTCATCACCTAAACTATTTGGTGTTTTCGCTTATCCTCTCGGAAGTCGCTTCTTTAACGGAGTCATACCGCCTTCAAAGGCTCAAGCCAGCCTCTCTATTCAGTTTTCAAAGAGCATATTATTTACACTGTTGCTTCCATCGCATCGATGATTTCTTCGCTGTTCACTTTCTCAAAAAGCACGGACTCTGGAACTTGAAACACTTCCGCCAGACGCTTCCTCCATCCCGGATAAATGGGGAACATCCCCCGCTCAATGAGGGATAGATTGGATTTATTGATGCCTGTCCTATCCGCTACTTCTCGGATACTCCAACCTTTCATAACTCGGATAATCCGCATTTGCAGCATCTTTACTCCCTCCTTTTTCTGTTTTTAAATCAAACAACAAATGGCATTTACTGTTTGACAATTTCAGTGTAAAGCACTATCCTAAATATGTGAAGTTTTAGTACGGATACTTTTAACACGTCACCAAAAGGCGGTGTAAAAACTAGTGGGATATGTCTTAGTCATACCGAAGAAACGTGAGGAGGATGAATTTATGCTCGATACAAAGGGGCCCAAGAATACCTTAGTCAAACCGTATTGTTTAACACGGTTTAAAGTATTTAGTGAGTATGAAATGAATGAAGGGGTTTATAAAGTCAAGCAGGAGAGCATAAAAAAGGGTCCAGTAAGTACCTACAACCCTTTAGATGCTGATAACTTATTTATGGAGATATCCAAACTAGATATAGATAACGAGGCGGATCTGCAAGAGTTTTTTAAACGCTTCGGATTGTTAGGAGCATCCTACAAAAATGAAACGACCATGAAGGAAGGAAGAGAGTTTGTAGAGGATTATAAAACGCGTGGCATCATAGAGGATTTGGCCATATCTTGCGCCCGATCGATTGCTGATTTGAAAGAAGCCATTGAAATATGGGAAGTAGTTCAAACCGGGCATGTTCCAGCAGGTAAAATAGAGGAAATTTCTAACGATGTATTGCAAAGTACACGAAAGTACCATCGTTATAGTTCATCTGAAATTGAAAAAGACAAACGTCTAAAACGAGCAATGAACTCTATCGGTATTGCGCCGAATGTTTTTCACTTTTATTTTACGTTGGATGTGAAAGAATACCACAACTACGACAAGATTGATCCCTATATCATGGCTCGTAGGTATCTCCAGTATTTAATCAATTCTAATTTCTCCGGGGTCTACCCAGCCATGCAAGATGTGGATGGTCAATTTGTACCGGCTATAGAATTCGCCACTCCGCTTGATACAGCCTGGTGGCAATTCCAACAAGCGGTTATAGGAGGAGTGGAATTTCGTCGCTGCTTGAATCCAGGTTGCAATCACTCCATTTTCCCTGTACGAGATAACCGTCAGAAGTTCTGCCCGCCGCCATTTGGCAAGAATAAAAGCAACTGTGAAAATGCCTATAATCAGCGAAACCGTAGAGCATTGAAGCGAAATCAGGACAGAGTGATCCAACTCTTTGAAGAAGGAAAAACCGTTGAACAGATCGCGGAAGAAACCGGGATCGTATCTGAATTCATTGCTAAACTTGAGCCTAAAAAATAAGCCGGGGATTCCTCCCTGGCTTATTTCTTTATATTTAATTCGTTCTTAATTGCCTCAATCCACGATAAAATTTGTTCTCTGCAATCCAAATATCGTTGACTACTTTCCTTCAAATCTGGATTATCCATGACTATCTGATAACGTTCTTCGAGCTTCTCTTTAGAACCTAAAGGCATATTAATCCAGGGGATGATATGATCTGGATCAGAGTTATGAATTCTTCCAATCGCGTAAGAAATGTCAATACTAGCGTTTAATTCACCTGTCCTATCAATTGATGCATTATACCTTCGGATTGAATTACCTAATATTGTATCTAGTTTTTCAGCGGAAATTTCAAATTCAGAAACTGATTGTTGAATATTTTTCAACAGTATTAAAAAGTTCTTTCTTTTTGGTAGCATTTCCAACCACAGATCGACGGGATAATTTAATAATAAGTCCATTATTTCTTGTGCAACAACGGGGACAGACCTTTTTGCGTTGGTAATATTTAACGAATCTTCTTTATGAATAATAGCTCTTACGCGTTCTTTTAGGATCGCAAGTTCCCGATCAAACCCATTACGCATTCTCTGTTTCTCCACTTTGAGTTGAACAAACCAAACGGCCAGCCCAACAAAAAGACCGGTCCCTATACTGTAGAGAATCCCGGAATACATAGCAGCCCAAAAAGAAATCCAAAAAGCAACTGCTTCTGGCGTCCCGTCTGAAGGGATACCGGGCAAAAAATCCATCATGATTTCACGCCTTTACACAAAATTTTATTCATTTGTATATTTAACATATTTAAGTTGGATTTGATCTCGATATCTAGCTAACTTATTCAATCTATCTCTAATATCTTCTTTTACTTCTTCGGACAATTCTTCTCGAGCTGCACGCGATTCATCCGTATAACCAGACCATAGCCCCATCTGCTTAGTGTCTTCCACATAGTTATATCTGGGTTCTTTCAACGTACGCCCAACATTTATAACTTCTTCTTCAAAATGTTTTACAAGGGTGTAGACTGTTCCATCAACATCTATTGAGTAATTTAACATCTCTTTTATTGTTTTGATTAAATCCGGTATAGGATCAACATTGCTATTCCTAAACTCCAAAAGGCGATTGCTGTTTAAGATATGTTCAAACCGCTCAGTTATTAAATCTAAATTTTTTAGTTTTACAGGAAACACATCAATAAATCTTTCTTTTGCCTGGCGGTTTAAAGTATACCTCACCCCAACCAAAGTGAGTCCTCCACCTATAATAGCCCCTGTCCAGGTGAAGACATCACCGACGAACGATGCTTGATTTGGAAAGAAGTACATTAACATAAAAGGTATAAGAGCAATATCTAAAACTAACCAAAAAGCTATCATCAGCCAATTTATTAAACGACGTTCAAAATCCTCTTGTTTCACGGAATCACTTGCTCCTTCTAGCCTGTTTTCCATGGATGAGCTTCTCCACCATGGATATTTTATGCAGATTTTTATTCATTCACTGGAAAACACAATCCTTGATATAATGCGGATTTAGATCATGCATAAATTTTGCATAATATAGAATCATAAGCAACCTAATAGGTAAACGCCACAAAGCTTAACAATACTTGATTTTTAGGGAAAAGGCACATCTAGATAATTTCGTAAAATAGAGTGATTATGAAATAAATAGGTGCGTTATCCCCAATTCAATGCATACGATATACATTTTATAAAGCTTTATTTAAATCCACATCTATGCCAGCTCCTTTTACCAAAAAAATCCTATAGGCTTTATGTATTATGACATATAAACCGCCACCAGTGCCCAACGACTTTTCCCATGGCCCAACTCCCCGTGAACAATGTTCACGCAATCTTGCACCCACCCAAACAATTGGCGGTCGGGATCCATGGCATCTTTCGATATTCCGTCATCCATTCTTCGGCCGCGCTCCCTGTTTTTTAAGATATAATCAATCATTATTTTCCCCTCAGAAAATCGATCCCCCATAATTTGTTCTAATCTCCTTCTTGCATATGTGTGTCTGAATCCATGAAATCCGGCAGACTCAACACCAGAAGCTTCACAGGCGCGTTTTAAGCCCTGTCTGAGCGTGTTTTCTTTGAGTGGGAGTATTTTATCCTTTGGCCCTTTGTTTTTAATCAAATCAAGCAATTCTGGAACGTAGGAAGAGGGTACATTCAGGTATAGAAAACGTCCGCCTTTGGTGATCCCCTTACCGTCCGGAATTTCAATTCGTAGACTTCCATCCTCCTGGGTAACTACGTGTTCCACTCGGATATTACAAATTGTGACCGTCCGAAACCCAAGGTTCACGGACAGACGCATGGCAGTAGCCACTCGTTTTGACATGTGACTTTCTAATTTATCGATTTCCTCCTGGGTGTAGCTCCGATCCTTCGGCATCTCCTTTTTCCTCCAGTCAATTAAACGCTCCTGCATAAAGGTGACAGGCTTTCGGTGGTTTTTCTCAGAAATCAATCTCATGGCGGTTTGGAGCTTCAGCAAATGGCTTTCCACATTGGTTAAATAACCGTTGGTAACCCGTTGACCTTGTAACCAATGAATGTAAGCTGCATGATGTTCTGGCTTTAGATCAAAAATACTCTTCACACCAAATTCGCGCCTGGCATACTGAGCAAAAAGGATGCAGCTCCCCAAGACCTTTCGAAAATATTTGATGCTGTAAATACCGGTCACTTTATTGCTGCCACCGATCTTCTTCTTCGCTTCATGCTTGGACTGACCGATATAGTTAATGACATTGAGCACACTTTCCACCTGGTATTTCATTGATCCTAATTTTTGCATGACAAAAAAGACTCCTCCCTAATTATTTTTCAAAAGCTGATGGGGTGAGGGTCTCCCTCTAATCCGTGACGCAACGTGCCAATAATGGGACACATAGAAGGTAATCGTAAAAACGTATTTCAGCTAAAGACCTTTCGGCTCGCATGCCCATTCTGGACAGCAGATGACGATTGGCCTCCTACGTTTCCCGATATCGCATCGTCGCATCTCTTCTAAAAGAAGTGCTCTTGGTATTTATAAACCGCCCCGGGGTTCAGCCGAGATACGTGTAAAAATGGGTCATAGGATGGATTTTAATTCCAGTCATGACCCATTTTTATGATGTAGCTGAATTTTCTTTTCAACTCTCGAATCCCGATAGCTGAATAAAAAACCATTCGTTGGAAACCATAAATTTGTAAAATTGCTAAGGAGGTATTTTCTATGTCCCTAATTCCTTATGAACCATTCCGTCATCTTGAAAACATGAGAAGAGAATTAGATCGCTTCTTTACAACTGATCTTCCAACATTCAGAGCTAATTTTGGGCATAACTTTGGTACACCAAATATTGATATCCATGAAACTGAAAATGAAGTGGTAGCAACGTGTGATATTCCGGGCTTAGAAAAGAAGGAAGATGTGAATATTGAAATTGAGAACAACATGCTTACCATTAGTGGCACTATCAATAGGGTTAATGAGGTAAAAGAAGAAAATATGCATAGAAAAGAGCGCTTTGTTGGTCGTTTCCAGCGTGCTGTTGCTTTGCCAAGTCGAGTTAATTCAGAAGGTGTAAAAGCAACATATAAGAATGGTGTTCTAGAAATTCGGATGCCTAAAATGCAAGGCGGAAATAAGAAAAGAATTGATATTGACTTCCACTAAAAATTTATGCCTTTATTAGCCGACATCATATACGAAAATAAGGAAGATTTCTTGGATAAATTGACTGATGATTGTCCAGTTTTTACAGACCTTTTAATTCTAACGCTTCAATTACCCGATTCAGAGAAGAAAGCTATTTTAGAGGTTCTAACTTCATGTATTAAAGATTGTTATGCTTCACGACTCTATATGTAAGACCAATCGTTGATTGGTCTATTTTATTGCGCTTATTGAAGATAACTTCCCGAGAGTTGAATAACCATTATCCTAAAAACGACCGTTTTTCGCATTGTTGATCACGAACATATTTTGTGGTCTTTTTTTGTTGAATTTCAATGCGAAAACTTATATGAAAATCTATATTCAAAAAGCATCCGTTTTTAGTATGATATTGATATAAAAACGAGTAAGTAAGGATGATAGATCTTGAAAATTGGTTATGCTCGGGTTTCTACCCATGAACAGAATTTGGAAATGCAGATTGATGCTTTGAAACAATACGGGTGTGAGGAGATTTTTACAGAAAAGGTGTCCGGTACAAAGGATGATCGGCCACAATTGGGGATAGCACTGAAGACTTTAAGGTCTGGTGATATATTTGTTTGTTACAAACTAGATCGAATTGCTCGATCGACTAAAAAATTAATCGAGATATCTGAGACCTTAGAACAACGAAAGGTAGAGCTGGTTAGCTTACAGGACCACATTGATACAAGTACGGCAATTGGAAAGGCCATGTTTAAAATGTTGGCTGTTATTGCAGAGTTAGAGGCGGATATTATACGGGAAAGAACGTTGGCCGGACTTGCTTCGGCACGTGCTAGGGGAAGAAAGGGCGGCCGGCCCGCAGTTGGTTCGAAACAAATTGAAAAGGCTGTGAAACTATACGAGTCCAAAACGGTTACACTGCGTGAAATTAAGGATATGACTGGAATTTCACCGTCCACACTTTATAAGTATCTAAAGAAAGGAAACTAAGGGAGACAGTTGAATTGGCATCCATTGAACGAACAGCTTATCCAAGATTTAAGAGAAATCCAACCGTCAAAGAACTTCGT
>Ga0180220_1000761_pt1 | contig 29321 bp, 34 predicted proteins | sample eDN5th37CBELigBY_FD_151335 | JGI IMG/M metagenome (GOLD analysis project Ga0180220, IMG submission 151335) | Enriched backyard soil microbial communities from Emeryville, California, USA - eDNA 5th pass 37_C BE-Lig BY (version 2) (version 2) | ecosystem: Environmental > Terrestrial > Soil >... | reverse complement strand
CTGCTGGGTAATGATTTCCCGGATTTTAATATGTCGTTGTCCTTTCATACATACCTCCTGGTAAAAGCTTATATTTATTCATCATATCCATTAGCGTCCTCTTCATCCCAGTCGAAATGGATGCAGGCAACCTCGTCGTTGTCCACGTCGACGTATAACACGCCGCCGCAGCCCGGATACAGGAGAAAATAAGGAAGCAGCCTGTCCCGGATCGAACTGCCCGTCCATTCCATCGGAAGCCGGCTTCGGGCCACCTTGACCAGATAAAGAACGTTCTCGTCATTTCTTGCGATAAAATCGATGAAGAGCCGGCTGTGGAAATCTTCCCCGTCCACATCGAACAGCAGCGGGATTTTGATCTTTCCGCCCAGCACTTCATAACCTGCATTCTCCAGCATGTCCACCGCCGGATGATCAGGGATGTTCTCATTTATGGGCATGTCCGGCACGCGGGCGGGAAGGGGCCTAAAGAGCCACGTCCGAAGCCCGTGCGCGATCCAAACCAACAACAGCAATCCAATAAGAAGCATGACGAGCCAATCCGCCCGTTCCTCCATTTCGATCACCTCGATGGTTTATTTCGCGGCAGCCGGAAGAAAATCCTTTATAACCGTGAATGAACCGCATAAATATCAATTTCAAGTCCATTATATACCAAACATACGTTCTTCTCAATTCACTTTTTGCGAATCTTCGGTCATGAACGAAAAGAAACTCATCCCTTGGATGAGTTTCCCGTAAACGTATGCGAGGCTTCCGCCACGATGTCATGGACGAGCGGCTGCAGCACGGCTTCAAACTCTTCGGTGGATGTCTCGTTTGCACCGCCCTCTTGATCGCTCACATGCCAGTGGGCCAAAAATTCGATGTTGCCTTCCCCGCCGGTGATCGGCGAATACGTCAGCCCCTTCAACTCGAATCCGAGTTCATGGGCAAAGCTCAAAATGTTCACGAGCACTTCGCGATGAACGGCCGCCTCCCGGACGACGCCCGATTTTCCGACCTTCTCCCTTCCGGCTTCGAACTGCGGCTTGATGAGCGCCGCAACGTCCCCGGGGCGCTGCAGCAGCGCCTTTAACGGAGGCAAAATGATCCGAAGCGAAATGAAGGATACGTCTATGCTCGCAAAATCGGGCGCGGGTCCTTTCAAATCTTCAGGCGTCATATAACGGAAATTGGTTTTCTCCATCACGCAAACGCGCTCGTCGTTGCGCAGCGACCAGTCCAGCTGGTTCGAACCCACGTCGATCGCGTAAACGTATGCGGCCCCGTGCTGAAGGGCGCAATCCGTAAATCCGCCCGTGGAGGAGCCGATGTCCAGCATCGTTTTGCCCGCCAGATCAAGGCCGAATGTCCGAATGGCTTTCTCCAGCTTTAATCCGCCGCGGCTTACGTACGGATGAACGGCTCCTTTGACGCGGATGACCGTGTCCCTCGGAACCTTCATGCCCGCTTTTTCGATGCGTTCCTCGTTGGCGAGCACCAGGCCCGCCATGATGGCGGCCTTGGCTTTCTCGCGGCTATCGTAAAATCCCTGCTCCACCAGCAGGACATCAATCCGTTCTTTTGGCGAATTCATGATTATCTCCTGACTGTACGTTCCGCCTAGGAGGAGTACCCGGTTCTTCCGATCCCGAATGCATGCAGAGACATCAGCTTTTTGATCTCCGTGCATACGTTCTCGGCGGTCAATCCGGTTTCCTGGCGCTGTTCTTTGACGCTGCCGTGTTCGATAAAACGGTCCGGCACGCCCATCAAGGACACTCTCGTATCAAAAATATGCTTGGAAGCGTAAAATTCGAGCACGGCGCTGCCAAGGCTGCCTTTTTCGCTGGCCTCTTCCAGCACGATCATGTTCGTGTGGCTGTCGGCGAATTCGATCAGCATCTCTTCGTCAAGCGGCTTGAGGAAACGCGCGTTGACCACGCGCAGGTTAATGCCTTCCCGCTTCAGCTGTTCGGCGGCTTCCAGCGCCACCTGCACCATAGGACCCGATGCCAAAACGGCGTAACCTTCGCCTTCGCGAACGGTTTCCCAGGAGCCGATCGGTATCGGCACAAGCTTTTCGTCCAAAGGAACGCCCAGCCCGTTAATCCGCGGATAGCGGTACGCGATCGGTCCGTCATCGTAATCCAGCGCCGTCTTCATCATGTGCCGCAGCTCGTTTTCATCCTTCGGCATCATCAGCACGAGATTCGGAATATGGCGCAAGAAAGCCACGTCGAACACGCCCTGATGCGTTTCGCCGTCGGCTCCCACGAAACCGGCGCGGTCGATGGCGAACATGACATTGGCGTTTTGGCGGCAAATGTCATGGACGATCTGGTCGTACGCCCGCTGCATGAACGTCGAGTAGACGGCGAACACCGGCTTCATCCCCTCCATGGCGAGAGCCGCGCACATCGTTGCCGCATGCTGTTCGGCGATGCCGACGTCGATCATTCGGCTCGGGAATTTTTCGCTGAATTCGATCAGCCCCGAACCTTTCGGCATGGCCGGGGTCACCGCCACGATGCGCGGATCCTTTTCCCCGAGCTCGATGAGCGTTTTGCCGAAGACGTCCGTGTACATCGGATTGCCGACGGACTTCAGCTCTTTTCCGGATTCGATTTTGTACGGCGAAATGCCGTGCCATTTATGGGAATCGGCTTCGGCCGGCTTGTAGCCTTTGCCCTTGGTCGTCAACACATGGACAAATACCGGGCCGCGCACGTTATCTGCCTGTTTGAAGGTTTCGATCAGCTTCTGGATGTCATGCCCGTCGACAGGGCCGAGATACGTAAGCCCGAGCTCCTCGAACAGCACGCCCGGCACCATCATGTATTTCAGGCTGTCTTTCAGGCGGGAACCGGTTTTAGCCAGCATGCCTCCGATGGCCGGAATTTTTTTGAGCAGCACCTCGAGTTCGTCCTTCGCCCGCAAATAATGGCGGTCGGAACGAATTTTGCTCAAATAATTATGCATGGCCCCGACGTTCGGTGCGATGGACATTTCATTGTCGTTCAAGACGACCATCAAATCTTTTTGCTCATGGCCGATATGGTTCAACGCCTCGAAAGCCATGCCGCCCGTCAAAGCGCCGTCGCCGATGACGGCGATGACCTTGTTTTTTTCGCCCTTCAAGTCGCGGGCGACGGCCATGCCGATCGCTGCGGACAGCGAGGTGCTGCTATGCCCCGCTTCCCACACGTCGTGCTCGCTTTCATTGCGTTTCACGAACCCGCACAATCCTTTGTACTTGCGCAGCGTATCGAATTGGTCCATGCGCCCTGTCAACATTTTATGGACGTAGGCCTGGTGGCCGACGTCGAAAATGAATTTATCACGTGGACTGTCATAACAGTAATGCAGGGCCAGCGTGAGTTCCACCACTCCCAGGTTTGAAGCCAGATGACCTCCCGTCACGGACAGCTTTTCGATCAGAAATCGACGGATTTCAGCCGAAAGAAGGCCCAATTGTTCAACCGATAGAGATTTGATTTGTTCTGGCTGTTTAATTTGTGGAAGCAGCACGACAATCTCCCCGCTTTCCTCTATAGAATGGAATAATTTCTTCAAGTCCGGCTTCCATGTAAAAAGCCTCTTTTCATTATATATATGGTTAGCGCTTTCCTTGCAGAAAGACGATTCTTTTCGTCATTATATCACAAAACTTTACGCAATCCTAAGCACGGCGTCAATGATCGCGATTCATCAGGTAGTCGGCGATCTCCAGCAGGCGCGACGGGTCGGCCAAGCCGGCTTCGATCACCGCAGATTTCGCTTCGGCCGTCAATCTTTCGACCTCGCCCCGCGAAGCTTCAAGCCCGATAAAATAGGGATATGTTACCTTTTCCTGCTTCATGTCGCTCTGCGTTTTTTTGCCGAGTTTCGCCTCGTCGCCGATGATATCGAGGATATCGTCCTGAATTTGGAACGCCAGCCCGAGCTTTTGTCCGAACGTGCGGAGCGCTTCGAGTTTTTGTTCATCCGCCCCGGCGATCCTTCCCCCGGCAAGAAGCGAAAACGTGATCAAATCGCTCGTTTTGTGAAGATGGATGTATTCAAGCTGGGACAATTCGGTCAGCCCCTGCTCGCCTTCCATATCGGCCGCCTGGCCTCCGACCATGCCTTTAGGCCCCGCAAGCTCCGCCAAATCCATGGTGATGTTGACCACCTGCTCGGCCGGAACGCCATGGACCTGTGACAACCGGGCCACCAAATAAAAAGCGTGGGTAAGCAGCGCATCGCCTGCCAAAATCGCCGCCGCTTCGCCGAATACTTTATGGTTCGTCAGTTTGCCCCGACGGTAATCGTCATTGTCCATCGCGGGCAAATCATCGTGAATGAGGGAGTAGGTGTGCACCATCTCGACCGCGCACGCGGCGTCAAGCGCCGCATCCGCATTGCCGTCCAGCGCTTCGCAGGCAGCCATGACGAGCAGCGGCCGCATCCGCTTACCGCCGGCCATCAAAGAATAAAGCATCGCCTCCCGCAGCGAAGACGGGATTTGCCACTGCGCGGGAAGGCTCTCCTCCAGTCGCGTCGCGACCCGCTCGATGATGTTCTGATGATATTCCCTGAAGGAGGCACGTTCAGTCAATCGAGTCACCGCCATCCGGATCGAGCGGGCTGCCGAAAGGCTTTTTGCGCAATTCGCCGTTTTCTTCCACGATCATTTCGATTTTCCGTTCCACCTGCTCCAGCTTCTGGCTGCAAAGCTGCGAAAGCTTCATTCCCTGCTGGAACAACTCGATCGCCTTCTCCAAAGGCACGTCGCCATGTTCGAGTTCACCGACGATATCCTCGAGCTGGATCATGGCGTCTTCGAATTTCAATTCATTTTCCTTTTCCGTCAATTTGCCCATCCTCCTTCATTCCCCATACCTGGCATGAAAGCTGACCGTCGCTTACTTTGATTTGGACCAAATCCCCAGGCTGTACGTCGTTTATAGATTTGATGAGATGCTGCTCTTTTTCGTCGTATACGAGGCTGTATCCCCGCGCCATCACTTTCAGCGGGCTTAACGCGTCCAGATGGCGCACCGATTCGCGCAGCTGCGACTGTTTGTGCTTCAAAATGGACTGCATCAGCGCAACCAGCTGTTTGCGGCTCGCCTCGTTTCGTTTTTTGGCATAGGAAAGCTGTTCCTGCGGATGGTACCGCATCAGGCCGTGGTGAATCCGGAGCCGTTTCTCGCGGCTCTGGTTCAGCGCCGCGCGCATGCTGCCGTTTAACCGCATATGCAGCATGTCCAAGCGTTCGGCATGCTGCAGCAAATATCGCCGCGGGTGCATGAGCACCGGGGAACGCTGCAGCGACGCAAGCTGCTGGCGGCTGCGTTTGACCCGGTCGAGCAGCAGTTGTTTGAGCAGCCGCTCGAATTGACGCAAACGATCCTGCAGCTCGGCCGCATGGGGAACCGCCAGCTCGGCGGCCGCCGTCGGCGTCGCGGCCCTGAGATCGGCCGCAAAATCGGCGATCGTAAAGTCCGTTTCGTGGCCTACGGCGGATATGACCGGGATCCGCGACTCGCGGATCGCCCGTGCCACCGGCTCCTCGTTAAACGCCCACAGTTCCTCGAGCGAACCGCCGCCGCGGCCGACGATCAGCACGTCCGCCTCGTCCATCTCGTTCATGCTGCGGATGGCGCGAACGATCGATGCGGCCGCTCCTTTCCCCTGCACGAGCACCGGATAGAGCACCACCTTCGCTTGGGGATATCGCCGTCCGAGCGTAATGATGATATCCCGTACGGCCGCGCCCGTCGGCGAAGTGATGACGCCGACCGTCTCCGGGAATTCGGGAATCGGCCTTTTGCGTTCCGCGGCAAACAGCCCTTCTTCTTCGAGCTTTTTTTTCAGCTGCTCAAATGCCAAATACAAACTGCCGATGCCGTCCGGCTGCATATGCGTCGCGTAAAACTGGTACTGACCATCGCGTTCGTATACCGTGACGTTGCCACGGGCAATGACTTTGGCGCCTTCCTTCGGCTTGAAGGGCAGCCTTTGGTTATGGGACGCAAACATGATGGCGCGAATCCGGCTGCCCTCATCCTTCAAAGTAAAGTACATATGCCCGCTCGAATGGTGCGTGAAATTCGAAATTTCGCCGCGAATCCACACGTCGGACAACAGGCGGTCCGAGTCGAGCTTCATCCGGATATACCGGTTCAAATCCTTGATCGATAAAATTCGCTGCGGTTCCATGGCCATGCCCCCGCTTACACAAGCCCGTGATGGCGCTTTGCCGCGATGAGGGTGTTCTGCATGAGCATCGTAATGGTCATCGGACCGACGCCGCCCGGCACAGGCGTAATCGGACCGGACACTTCCTTCACGCTTTCGAAGTCGACGTCTCCCGCAAGCTTGCCGTTTTCGAGCCGGTTCATGCCCACGTCGATGACCACGGCTCCGGGTTTCACGTAGCTGGCGTCAATGAAATTGGCACGGCCGATCGCAACGACCAGCACATCGGCTTGGCGCGCGATTTCCGCCATCCGCTCCGTACGGGAATGGCACATCGTCACGGTCGCGTTTTCCCGCTGAAGAAGAAGGGAAACCGGTTTGCCGACGATATTGCTTCGTCCGATGACGACCGCATGTTTGCCGGACAAAGAGATCCCCGCCCGTTTGATAAGCTCGATCACGCCGGCCGGCGTGCACGGAAGCAGGCTGTCGTCGCCGATGACGAGGTTCCCGACGTTCACCGGATGGAAACCGTCGACGTCCTTGTCTACGGCAATCGCGTTGATCACGGCTTTTTCATCGATATGTCCGGGCAGGGGCAGCTGCACCAAGATGCCGTCGATGTCGCCCTTGCGGTTCAGCCGGTCCACCAAAGCAAGCAAATCGGCTTGCGAGGTTTCGGCGGGCAGGCGGTGAACCTCGGAGTAAAACCCTAAATCGTGGCAAGCTTTTTCCTTGTTCCGAACGTACACCTGAGATGCCGGATCTTCCCCGACCAGCACGACGGCGAGGCCCGGAACGACGCCTTTGGCCGCCAATGCCCGCACTTCGCCGGCGATGCTGCCCCGGATCTCTTCGGATACCTGTTTTCCGCTGATGATGGTTGCTGTCATTTTACTCTCTCCCCCGTAATTAGAATGGTCAAATCGATATGTGGGCTTCGGTAACGCCAAGCGGAAGCGGCAAGGTCAGGAAAGGGTGTTTTTCAGCTTGTCCACTTCGCGGATCATGTTCCCCAGCACGCCGTTGACGAATTTGCCGGATTCCTCGGTGCCGAAATGTTTGGACAGCTCGATCGCCTCGTTGACGGCCACTTTCGCCGGAACGTCGCTCGAATAGAGCAGCTCGTAAGCCGCCAAACGCAAAATTTGCCGGTCGACCCGCGACAAACGGCTGATTTGCCAGCCTTTCAAATAATTTTCGAGCAGGCCGTCGATGGCTTGTTTCTGGCTCCATACGCCGTTGACCAGAGTCAGCACGTAATTTTTCAGCTCGATTTCGTTCGTGATGACGCGTTCCGTATCGTTTTCCTCGGCGGCCTCATCCAGCAGCATATTGACGGCTTCTTCGCTGCCCACTTCATTCATTTCCATTTGGTACAGACTTTGCACGACGATTTCCCTTGCCAAACGTCTTTTCATTTTGTTCCTCCTGAACCTGTCATTTATGGCACTTATCTTTATTATGGGTTACTGCGGATTGTTGCAATCTCCTATGGCAAAGGTTTTTCAAAGCATTTCCGCAAAAAAACCGCGATACGTTTCACCAGAAAATGGGCGTTATGAAGCTGCAGCTCTTTTTTCCGGAGAAAGCATATCACGGTTCATTTAAAAGGACGCCAGCGCTCGGAAAGCCATTTCCGCATCTCATCCCAGCGAAAAACGGACTCCATGCGCAAGTCTTTCCGCTTGCCGACGGCATATCCTATGAACACAACCAATGCAAAGAACAACATATCCCAAAATCCCGCGATCAAATAAATAAAACCAAAGAAAATCCCGCCGGCGATGCCGACGATCCGTCCTCTGTGACTCTCCCATACTTCCTTCAAGAATGCCATGGAAGACCACCCCTATTCCACTCTGCTCTTCATGGCCGTCGACTGGGCCACATTCGCGATATATACCGCCACATTCGATACCGGAATGCCCGTCGTCTCCTGAAGATAATCATGTACCTGCTTTTGAATGTCGGTCGTCATGGTCGGAATCGAAACGTCGCCTTCGACCACCGCCCGGATCTTGATTTCAAGCCCGGCTTCGGACACGCGGATCCGCGCCTTCAAATCTTTGGCTCCCCGGATGCGGGCTGCCGCCTTCAGGCATAAATTCTCGATCGTTTCCACCGATATTTGGATGTCCCCGTATTCGGTGCGTTGGTCGATCGAAGGAATTTGCGTACGATCTCGGCGGATCGAGATATAGAAAAATCGGACGCTAAGCAAAAACAAGACGGCGGCAATGACCAGCAGCGTGATTTCCAGCGTGGACGCATCCATGTATTCTCCCAAACCGGGAACCAAGCCGCTTAACCGGAGGAGGGCAAATACGCTTATGATTCCGATGCTCAAGCTGTAAATAAAGAGCAAAAATCTATCCAGTATTTTAGCCACGAACGGCGCAGCCTCCTTAAATTAGAGTAAACCCTCGACGTTCGTCGGGGGTTACGGATACGGAATGAACCCGGAAGCACGGCATGTTTCCAGGGCTCATTCCTTCGGTCATCTCTTATTTCACGCGTTGTTGCGTCAAATCGATTTCTTCCGTTCTTTCGGCGCTTTTGAAATGAACGTCATGAATATGCACGTTCACTTCCACGACGTTCAAGCCGGTCATCATTTCGATCGATCGTTTGACGTTGCGCTGAATTTCGGTAGCGACTTGAGGCAGCCGGTTCCCGTATTCGATGATAACGGAAACGTCAACGGCCGCTTCGCGCTGCCCGACTTCCACCTTTACGCCTTTGGACAGGTTTTTGCGTCCAAGCAGCTCGGCGATGCCTCCGGCAAAACCGCCGCTCATGCCGGCTACGCCTTTGACCTCGACGGTCGCCAGTCCCGCAATCACTTCAATGACTTCGGGCGCAATCTGGATTTCGCCGATTTCGGTACGTTCAAACTCATTCGGTTCCGTGCTCATTATGGCTTAACACACCTTTCGGATAAGATGGATAAGAAGCACACCTTTCTGGACGCCGCATAATCACTCATACTATAACATTCGGGGCGATTCGTGACAAACGTCCGCGGAGGCTTATATCTCGTTTTCCTCTAAAAATTTGATATCGAAGTCGCCTCTGTTGAAGGTCGGATGATCCAGAAGCTTCATATGGAAAGGAATCGTCGTGTGAATTCCCTCCACGGCGAACTCGGATAACGCGCGTTTCATCTTGGCGATCGCTTCGTCGCGCGTCGGCGCCCATACGATCAGCTTGGCGATCATCGAATCGTAGAAAGGAGGAATCGTATATCCCTGATACGCGGCGCTGTCGACCCGCACCCCGGGTCCTCCCGGAGGAAGATAAAACTGGATTTTACCCGGTGCAGGCATAAAGTTGCGATCCGGATCCTCCGCGTTGATGCGGCATTCGATGGAGCTTCCGCTGATCACGACGTCTTCTTGGGCAAAGGAAAGCGGGTTGCCCTCCGCCACCGAAATCATTTCCTTGATCAGATCCACGCCCGTCACCATCTCCGTAACCGGATGCTCTACCTGGATACGCGTATTCATTTCCATAAAGTAGAACTGCCCGTCCGGACCGAGAAGAAACTCCAGCGTGCCCGCGCCGGAATAGTTCACGGCCTTGGCTGCGCGTACGGCGGCTTCGCCCATGCGCTGGCGGACTTCCGGAGAAATCACCGGGCACGGGGATTCCTCGACGAGTTTTTGTCTGCGGCGCTGCACGGAGCAGTCGCGTTCGCCCAAATGGACGGCATTGCCGTGATTGTCGGCCATCACCTGGATTTCGACGTGCTTCATGCCGGTCAGGAATTTCTCCAAATATACGCCCGCGTTGCCGAAAGCTTTTTGCGCTTCCTGCTGCGCGGCCGTGATTTGCTTGATCAGGGCCTCTTCGTCTTCGGCGATGCGGATGCCTTTGCCCCCGCCGCCGGCCGTCGCTTTGATGATCAATGGATAACCGATATCCCGGCCGATCATCACGGCCTCCTCGATGTTTTCGACCAAGCCGTCCGAGCCGGGGATGACCGGCACGCCGGCCGCTTTCATCGTTTGCTTGGCGACCGATTTATCGCCCATCTTGTTGATGGCATCCGCCGACGGGCCGATGAACGTAATGTTGCAGGATTCGCAAATTTCGGCGAAGTCGGCGTTTTCGGCAAGGAATCCGTAACCCGGATGTACCGCGTCGCACTCCGTCAACGTCGCCACGCTCATGATGTTCGTAATGTTCAAGTAGCTGTCTTTGGACGTGGTAGGTCCGATACAGTAAGCTTCGTCCGCAAGACGGACGTGAAGCGCATCCTTGTCCGCTTCGGAATAGACCGCAACCGTCGAAATGCCCAGCTCTCGGCAAGCGCGAATGATACGGACGGCAATTTCGCCGCGGTTGGCGATCAGGATTTTTTGGAATTTCATGCAGATAACCTCCCTTTCGAATGCGGTGTTATTCCGTTTTCACCAGAAACAGAGGCTGCCCGTATTCAACCAATTGTCCGTTTTCCACGAGAATTTCGACGATTTCGCCTTTCACTTCGGCTTCGAGTTCGTTCATCAGCTTCATGGCTTCGAGAATGCAGACGACCGTTTTTTCATTGACCTTGTCCCCTACGTTCACGAACGGACCCTTTTCAGGGGAAGGCGATCTGTAGAACGTGCCGACCATCGGGGATACGATTTTATGTAGGTTGGGATCGGCTGCTTTCGCTTCGGCTGCCGGCTGCTGGGCGGCTTCCGCTGCCGCAGCAGGGTTCTGGAATTGGGGAGCGGCCTGCTGCGGAACCTGAACGTACTGCGCAGGTACGGACGGCGCTGCAACAACCTCGGTTTTGTTTGCTTTGCGGATCGTTAAATGAGTTCCTTCCAATTCAATATCCAGTTCATGTACAGAGGTCTGATCGACCAATTGTATCAACTCTTTAATCTCGCTTAACTTCAACATGTACAATTCACTCCTTCGAGGGAAGCTTTCGGAAGCTTCCGGACATACATACACATAACGATAAGTATTATATCATAAACAAGCAAAATGGAAAGAGTCCGGGGAAATCCGGACTCTTTCGACATATTCCGTGCTTACCGCATCTTATGGCGCCATGTATTGAACGCTCACTTTGTCCTGGGTGACGTTCAGCTCTTTCATCACCAGTTCAACGATGCTGACGGCCTGCTTCACGTCCGGTTTGTCGCTGAGGACAAGCACTTGGTATTTATCATTTTCTTCTTTGATAAACGCGTTGGCGAAGGAATATTTATGCTCCAGCTCTTCCTCGATGCCCGTGATTTTGTCTGCTTTCGTTTCCAGCGCGTTCAGTTCTTCGCTTGCTTTCGCGGTTTCGGAAGGATCCTTGCTCATGTCGTTCATGGCAGCCAGAAGATCGTTATATTTGGACTGGTTTTTTTGCTCCCGCTCCATCAGGAAGGAGTCGAACTGACTGGAAGCGGTGCTTTTTTGCGCGGCCACTTCCTTCAGCACTTCATCGTCGCTTTTTCCGGCTTGCGCTTCCTTGCCGCTATCCGTTTTTCCTGCCGAAGCCGATTTATCCTCTGCGGCCGTATCCTTGGCGGCGTCCTTGCCGTCCGTCTTAGCGGTCGTTTTGTCCCCGCTTTCTTTCGACGAGTCCTTGGCCGTATCCTTTGTCGTGTCCTTGGCGGAATCCTTCGCGGCATCCTTGGAAGCGTCGGCGCTGTTTGTGTTTGCGTCCGTTTTGGCGGCTGCCGCATTGTCGTTGACTTTGCCGTCGGTGATCACTTCGGTAATTTCGACTCCGTTTTCCGTCGATTTGGACGCGGTTTCCTTGGAAGAAGACTTATCCGTGCCGTTCACCTGCTGGCTGTCGGCAACCGGTGTTTTAGGCGTTTTCGACGAGCCCGAATCCTCCGTAAACAGGTAGTAAGCGGATAACACAACCATCAAGCTCAGCATGGACACTAACCAAATCGTTTGTCTTTTACTGTTCATTCGATAAATCCTCCTCAAATTTGAACTCGTTATTTGAAATGCTGCCTACCCCTGTTTGCGCGGCACGACCGAGATCCGGTATTCGGGCACGTTCAGCCCTTTTTCCACCGCATCGACGATGAGCTGCTTGACGACTTCGTTTTCGGCGCCTTTGGCGACGATCAGAACGCCGCGGATCTGCGGTTTTACCCTCTTGGTTACGATCGGTGCTTGGGTGCCTGACTGTTCGTATGTAACCACTTCCCCGTCCCGCGTATACTGCGTCGTGCGGCGTTTGCCTCCGTTTGCGTCGTTTTCGTCCGACTGCTGCTGGGAATCTTTCATGTTTTTTTGGTACACGACCTCTTCCGTGGAGTCCACGTTGACCAGGACGTCAACCGTGCCTACGCCGACGATTTTTTCGAGGATCTCCTTCATCTTGTTTTCCGCGTCTTCTTCGATGCTGCTGAAGGCGTTTCTCTCCCCGCCGGCATTTTGCGCGCTTTCGTTGACGGTGGGTTGCGCCGGCGGTTCCCGCCCGATATTTTCGTTGTCCAGTTTTTTGACGTTGACGAAGGAGTTGAAGAGGATGATCGCCACCCCGATCAGTCCCACGATGATCAGCCAGCGGAAGGTGTTGATCCTGCTGCCGCCGCCCTGCCCGCCTCCTCCGATCCACTGCTCCAGCTTCTTGAACCATTTCCCCACTTTTTTATCACCTCTTTTATAGCTTCCGGTTTTCGCTTGTCCCGTTTCGGACGACGACGATAGCCGGATCGATTCCCCATGCGCTTCCGAGTATTTTTTTGATGGCTTCCTCATCCGCTCCGCTGCCGCTTTCCTTGCTGTCGGCGCCTGCCTTCGAGCTACCTTCCTTACCGGGCCGGTCCTGCCCGGCCGTGCCGCCGATTTCGACCTGTACGGGAAGCACCGGATCGATCCGGATTTCATCGGTTGTTTGCGTGCCCCCTGCCGCTTCTTGCGGCGCAGGGTCCGCTTTGATCGTGACCGTTACGCTTTTGATATAAGGCGTCTGATTCGCTTCCTTCGCCCCTTCGGGCAAAGCCAGGACCACCGCCACTTCGGCGCCCTGTTCGCCGCTTTCCTTGCGGATCTGATCTTTCATCTCCGCGGCGACTTCGCGAGCGGCCCATTCGAGGGACTGCTTCTGCTGCCGGGTTTGCAGCTGCCTCGCTTCGTTCATGATTTGCTGCAGGCTTCCTTCTCCCCCGGCCTCGTGGGTTTCATTCATGCTGTTGAACACCGCCGCAATCTTGACGTCGGCCGCATCCGTCAGTATTTTGATCAGCGGCCCGAGGAGCGTAAGCAGGATCAGCAAGCTCAGCACCAGCTTGACGTAACGCTCCATGGAGCGGCTTGGAAGGATGAGATCCACGAAGGAGGCCAGCAGAACCACCATAATGACTTCCTTTAACCAACTGCTCAGCCAGGCCATCTTAAGCCTCCTTCCTTACCTCATCATCACGGTGACATTCCCGGCCGTGAGCATGATCGTGATTGCCAGGAAAAACATCAGCCCGACGACGGCCAGAGCCGCAAACACGTAAAGCATGCTTTTCCCGATCGTTTCAAGGCAGGTGGTGATCGGCGAGTCTCCCAGCGGCTGCATGACAGCGGCGGAAATGTTGTAGATCAAGGCCAAAACCAATATTTTGATCGCCGGGAAAGCGCACAGGAACAGGATGACGATGACGCCGACCAAGCCGATGGAGTTTTTGATGAGCAGCGAGGCCGAAATGACGGTGTCCGTTGCGTCGGCGAACATTTTCCCTACCACCGGAATAAAGCTTCCGGACACGTATTTGGCTGCCCGGATCGTCACCCCGTCCGTTACCGAGCTGGTGATGCCCTGAACCGAAATGACGCCCAAAAAGATCGTAAGCAGCACCCCCAAAAACCCGACGCTGATGTTGCGAAGCAGATTGGCCAGCTGCGTCAGCTTGTACTTGTCGGATAGGGAGCTGACCAGATGAAGCACCGCCGAAAAGAAAAGGAGCGGAAAGATGAGCGTGTGAATGAGCGTTCCGACGGTGTTGATCATGAATATGATCAGCGGATGCGTGACCGAAACCGTGATGACGTTTCCCATCGATGCCAGAAGCGCAAACAGCAGCGGCACCATGGCCATCATAAAATCGATCATGCGGTCGATCGCTTCTTTGGCGTATCCGATCGCGACGTTGAAGCTGTTGATCGCCAGGACGATTATCACCATGTAACATAGGGCGTAAGCGACCTTGCTGACTGTTTTTCGTTCGAATGCCGATTGCAGCGTCTCCAAAATCATGCTCATGATGCTCAACATGACGATGGTCACGAGCAGCTTCCCGTTGTACAGCACTTCATGCCACATGAAGGAGCCGAGTGCCGCCAGGACGTTTTTAAGGCTGAAGCTTTCTCCTCCGGGAAGCAGAACGTCCATGAAGGAAGGCACTTTCTGATCCGGGAAAAACCCGCCGTAATCCTTCATCAGGTTTTGCCAGTACGATTCGACCTGGTCCTTCGGCAGCGACTCCGCCTGATGTTTGATCCATTCGTCCGTCGGCGAATCGGCAAAAACCCGGGTCGCGCCTACCAGCAAAAACAGGATGAAAATCAGGATGACATGCCGTTTATCCCGCCGCTGATTTAAAAGCATGGGTATTCCCACTTTCTTCTACGATGGCAGCAATTTCAGCACGGTTTCGATGATGATGCCGATGATCGGTACTGCAAGCACCATGATCAGCATTTTGCCTGCCAATTCGATTTTTGAGGCGATATTCTCCTGCCCGGCGTCCCGTACGACCTGCGCTCCGAATTCGGCGATGTAGGCAATGCCGATGATTTTCAGAATCGTTTTGAGGTAGATCAGTTCGACGCCGGCCGATTTGGCCATCCGCTCCAGTTCCGTGACGACGGTACCGATTTTGCCCATCAGGAACATGAAGATCAGCACGCCGGTCGCGGCGGCCAGCAGAAAAGCAAACATCGGCTTTTGTTCTTTAACGATCAGGATCAGAATTGTCGCTATGAGTCCAAGACCCACCACCTGTATAATTTCCATAAGCAACCCCTAATGGAACAGAAAAATGGTTTTGATCTCCTGCAGCAGGTTATCGAGCAGCCGGACGACCATGAACAGCACCACGACAAAGCCGATGACCGTCACCCAATGAGCCATATCTTCTTTTCCCATTTGCTTGAGTACCGTATGAATCATCGCAATGATGATGCCGATTCCCGCAATCTGGAAAATTGCGTTCACTTCAAAGTTCATTCCTTGGCACCTCGCTAAAAGATCAAAATGACGATCAATGCTCCAATCAATAACCCGAGACTCCTGCTGATCTTTTCGTATTTCGCCTGCTCGTCTCTTGCCAATGCTTCTTCATGCTTTAACTGCTGGGCGGCCAAGGCGATATGCTTGATCTGGTCCTGCCTGTCGCTTGTCCCAAGCGTAAAGCTGAGTTGATGGAGAATATCGCGCTCCGGCGCTTTCATCGCGGTCCGCTTCCAGTTGTCGTGAAGGGAGCGCTGGATGCTTTCCTGAGCCGTAATCCCGCTTCCCGACGCCATGTGGCTCGCCGCGCTTCTAAAAATGCTTCGCAGCGGCTCGCCAAGCTGCCCTGCCAATCTGCGGAATGCATCGGGAAGCGGGGTAAAGCCGTAAGATATTTCCGTTTCGAGCCTTTGCATCGCGAGAATGAGTTCGCGGATTTGCTTCGGTCTTGCCGCAAACCGGGCGGCCTGGTGAAACCCTGCGAGCGTGCCGGAAAGCAGGATGAGCACCGCCCCGAAAAGCTTAAGCATGGTGGGCTTCCCCCTTTGCCTGAAGCTGAAGCAACCGCATCTGCCGGTCCATCACCCGGAAAACGGTTTTGCCGCGGCTGCGGTGAAGCATGACGTACGCTTCGAACATCCGATCGTCCATCAGCCGCTTCATCGCCGGACGGTTTCGCAGTTCCTCCGGGCCGCTGCCGTGGGCCGAAGCGATGACGGAGATTCCGGCATGAAGCGCTTCGGTAACCGCTTCTGCATCTTCTTCCCTGCCGATCTCGTCCACGATGAGGACGTCGGGCGACATCGAGCGGATCATCATCATCATGCCTTCGGCTTTCGGGCAAGCATCCATCACGTCCGTTCGAGATCCGACATCAAAGCTGGGCACCCCGTTTACGCTGCCGGCAATTTCCGAACGCTCGTCGATGATGGCGACCTTCATGCCCGCAGCCTTCGCGAACGTGGCCCCGATGCTGCCGGAACTGATTTGCCTGGCCAAATCCCTAAGCAAAGTCGTTTTGCCATGCTGCGGCGGCGAGAGGATGAGGGCGTGCTTCATTCGTCGCTCCCTTTCGTCGTATAGAAACGGCAGAACGGCGTTCGCTGCACCCCTTATTTCCCGGGCGATCCGGATGTTGAATCCGCTGATGTCCCGGATATGCTCCACCTTCCCTCCGGCCAAGACCGTTCTCCCGGCAAGCCCGATGCGGTGCCCGCCCGGAACCGTAATAAAACCTTTCCGCAGCTCTTCCTCCAGGGTATACAAGGAATGGTTGCTGATCAGATCGAGGAATCTGCGGCTATCGTCGCGGTTAGGCCTGTACGCCTTGTCCTCGTCCAGCGTAAGCTGCCCTTGTCCGGTAACGAACCGATGCCCGCCCGATTCATTCACTTCAAGCGGCCTTCCTTCGCGGATCCGAACCTCTTCCAGCTTCCCGAGGAGTTCCCTCGGCAATGCAAGCAGGATCGACTTGATCCGGTCGGGAAACAGTTCTAGCCAGTTTGGATTCGTAATACGACCACCCCCAAGCTGTCTTCTCTTAAGTCCGTGAGCTTTTCGTTTATAGACTAGTAGATGTTTTTTATACCACATGTTTATGCTTGGACTTCAAAATTATGACGACCGAATCTATCATTTTTTTAAAATTCCGATTAAGAGACAGGATACCCCCACGAATATCCAAGCGATCTTGCCCCATGAGAGCTTGTCGGCCAGGCCGATGAGCCCGATGGAAGTGGTCAGGATCAGCACGGTCGGCCCGACGAAAGCAAGGAGCGAATTTACCGCGAGCGCCTTATCGACCTGGGCAAGCCTCAGCATGAACAGGGCGGCGACGATTTCGATGCCGCCCGAGAGCATGCGCAGCGAAGCCATACTTAACACGAACTTGTCCAATCAAAAAACCTCCTTCGATAGAATGTTCATCTTTTATATGGATATGCCGCACTCTCTCTTTTTAGTTATCTTTTGCGAGAAAAGCGTCCGGCACATTTCCGCGTCTGCTGCATATATTAGTTTTGAAGTTACAATTCTCTGCAGCGTTACGTGCTGATAGAGATTTGCACACATAAAGAGAAGGGCTTAAGGAGGATTTGACCCATGCGGGTGGATGTGATTGCCAATGTGGACGATATCAGATCGGAGGATTTTATACAGAAAAGCGCTGCCGTCATCGATGTGCTGCGTGCGACAAGCACGATGATCACGGCGTTAGCCAAGGGCGCTTGCGGCCTGCTTCCCGTTGAAACCGTCCCTCAAGCCCAAAGCAAGCGAAGCGAACATACCTTTGTCGGCGGAGAACGATACTACAAGAAGATTCCGGGTTTTCAGGCCGGCAATTCGCCTCACGATTACATGACGGAAGAAGTGGCGGGCAAACTCGTCGTGCTGACGACTTCCAACGGAACAAGAGGACTTCTCAAGTCACAGCGGGCAGCCAGGCTGCTTGCCGCCTCCTTCATCAACGGCACGGCAGTCGCTTCCGCGCTGGCGTCCTTTGAACGAGACGTAATCCTGCTTTGCGCGGGGTGCAAGAACGAATTCTCGCTGGAAGACGGTTTATGTGCAGGCATGATTATCGACGCGATGGAATCCATGCTGGAGAGCCCGTTGCGCCTCAACGATTTGGGGTTGGCCATGAAGCTCGCCTACAGGCAGTGCCGCACCAATCTGTACGAAACGGTCATGGAGGGAACATCGGCGAAACAGCTGGTCAAGCTGGGGTACGCCCATGACGTGGAATATTGCACGGGAGTCGATACCGTGCCGGTCGTCCCCATCGTCAAACATGATTTTATCTTGACGCCGCTCTATTCCCTGCTGACTGCGGAAACCTAATCGATTGCAAACAAAAAGGCCCTGAAGCCGAAGCTTCGGGCCTTTTTCTTCATTAGTAAAATAAAAGCACGGGATAATGCTTAGCGTCTGACCTGCGGTCCGCCGACGAAAACCTGCGCGTCCGTATCCAGGTTGTAAGCCGTATGAAGCGCTTGAACCACCTGTTCCAGATTGCCGTTTTCGATCACGCAGGATGTTTTGATTTCCGACGTGCTGACCATCTTGATGCTGACGCCTTGTTTGGAGATGACGTCGAACATTTGGGCCGCGACGCCCGGATGGCTGATCATCCCCGCACCGACGATCGAAACTTTCACCAGGTCGCGTTCAGAGGTTACGTCACGGTACGGCAGTTTCGATTTGAGGCCTCGAATGACCTCCAGCGCCAAATCGCATTCGGCCAGCGACGTCGTAAAGGAGAAATCAGCCTTGCCGTCCTGCACGCCGCTTTGAACGATGATGTCGACGTTGATTTGTGCTTCGGCAAGCGCTCCGAACACTTGGGCCAGAACGCCCGGAATGTCCTCCACGCCAAGAATGCTGATTCTGGCCACATTTTTATCGTAAGCGATGCCGCTTACTACAACTCCCTGTTCCACGCTTGTTTCCTCCTTAACCACTGTGCCTTCATTATAGTTAAAGCTGGATCTCACCACCAGCCGCACGTTGTGATGCTTGGCGTATTCCACTGCCCGCGGATGCAGGACAGCCGCTCCCAAATTGGCGAGCTCCAGCATTTCGTCATAAGAGATTTCCGCAAGTTTGCGCGCGCATTTGACCATCCGCGGATCCGTCGAATAAATGCCGTCCACGTCCGTGTAAATTTCGCACACATCTGCTTTGATCGCCGCAGCCAGCGCTACAGCGGTCGTATCCGATCCGCCCCGGCCCAGCGTCGTAATTTCCCCTTCGTCCGTCATCCCTTGAAAACCCGCCACGATGACGATGTGATTCCCGCTCAGGGCAGATTGAACCCGTTCGGGCGAAATGTCGGTAATCCGCGCTTTCCCATGCACCGGCTCGGTCCGGAAACCGGCCTGCCATCCGGTCAGCGAAACGGCGCTCCGTCCCAGACCGTGAATGGCCATCGATAACAGGGCGATGGAGATTTGCTCCCCCGTCGTCATCAACATATCCATTTCCCGCGCCGGAGGATTCGGATTCAGCAGCTTCGCCTGATCTATGAGATCGTCCGTCGTGTCTCCCATCGCGGAAACGACCACGACGCATTGATGCCCTTCATTCTGTTTTTCGACGATGCGTTTGGCTACGCGCTTCATTCGCTCCGTATCTCCTACGGAACTGCCTCCGAATTTCATGACGTACAGTGACAACTTCGATTCACTCCCCACTCGTTTGAGGATCCCGCAAAAATCCGAAAAGCGGTTTCCAATCCGCTGCGATCTGCCGATTGGAATCGAATTTCGCGAAAATCCCGTTTTAAGCAAACCCATTGCGAAACGGATTTATGCAAATGTCTTTTTACGCTTTAACATAGTATAATACGAAAGTTCGCCGGGTAGGTAGACTTTTTTTCCCGCGCCCGCATATATAAAAATCCCCCTCACCGATCGTGAGGGGAATCCCGATTACAAACCGCTTCTCGTTTTTTGTCGGAAACTACGCGCGGGAAATGTATTTGCCTTCGCGGGTATCGATCAGGAGCACATCGCCTTCGTTGATGAAGAGCGGTACCTGCACGTTAAGGCCCGTTTCGAGCTTCGCGTTCTTGGTCGCGCCGGTAGCCGTGTTGCCTTTGATGCCCGGCTCGGTTTCAACGACCTTCAATTCGACGCTGGTCGGCAGGTTGATTCCGAGAATTTCGCCCTGGTAGCTGACGATGTTTACATTCATGTTTTCTTTCAGGAAGTTCAGTTCCCACTCCAGCTGATCGCTGTTCAGGGTGAATTGGTCGTAAGTCTCGTTGTCCATGAACGTATGCTCTTGGCCGCTGGCATACAGGTAGGAGACGCCGCGGTTTTCGATGATGGCACGCCCGATGGTTTCGCCCGCACGGAACGTGCGCTCAACCGTGTTGCCGTTGCGCAGGTTTTTAAGTTTGGAGCGAACGAACGCCGCGCCTTTGCCCGGTTTTACGTGTTGGAAATCAAGAACGGTAAAAATATCTCCATCCACTTCTACCGTAAGTCCTGTTTTAAAGTCGTTTACTGAAATCACAAAAATGCCTCCTAAAATTAAGTATATATTGCTTCAATCACGCCGGTAATACGGTATATTCTTTCGGCGAATGCGTCAAGACAGCATTTCCCGTTTCCGTGATCACAATATCGTCTTCAATGCGCACGCCGCCAAGGCCCGGTATGTAGATGCCCGGTTCGACGGTCACGACCATGCCCGGCTTCAAAATATCGTCGCTAAGCTTGGACAGGCGCGGATTTTCATGAACTTCCATGCCGAGTCCGTGGCCCGTGCTGTGGCCGAATTGGTCGCCGTAGCCGTATTTCGCGATGATGTCGCGGGCCAAAGCGTCGGCTTCCCGGCCGGTCATGCCCGGTTTGATGTTAGCAACCGCATGCAGTTGGGCTTCCAGCACGATGTCGTAAATTTCCTTCAGCTTCGGATCGGGCTTCCCGATCGCGATCGTACGGGTCAAGTCGGAGCAATATCCGTCGAGCAGCGCTCCGAAATCGAACGTGATCAGTTCATTCCCCGCGATCACGCGCTCGCTTGCGACGCCGTGCGGCATGGCGGAACGTTCTCCCGAAGCGACGATCGTATCGAACGAAGAACTGGTTGCGCCGTTCTTGCGCATGAAAAATTCCATCTCCAAGTCGACTTCGCGTTCGGTGATGCCCGGCTTGATAAAGCCCAAAACGTGTTTGAACGTTGCGTCGGCCAGATCTGCGGCACGCTGCATCACCTTCAGCTCTTCGGCATCCTTGATGATGCGAAGCTGCTCAACGAGTCCGGAAACCGGCACCAGTTCCGCAGGTTTAAGCTGTTCGGCATAAGCGCTGTAGGCGGCGAACGTCAGGTCATCCTGTTCAAACGCAAGCTTGCCGACGTTTGCGGCAGCCAGCAGTTCCTTCACGGTATCCATCACCCGCTGGGCATGCTCGACGACCTGGAAACCCTTCGTTTGTTCGGCCGCCTGAGTCATATAACGGAAGTCGGTCAGCAGGTAAGCATCGTTCATCGTAACCAAACAATAGCCCGAGGAGCCCGTAAACCCGGTCAAATAACGACGGTTGATCGCACTCGTAACGAAAAGTGCCTCCACATTTTTTTGCTGCATCGCTTCACGCAGTTTAAGCACACGATCTTTGCTCATTCGTTCTCGTCTCCTCTCTCTCGCAGGCTTCATCTCCTTGAAAAAAGCAGCGCTATTTTCCTTGGCTTTCCAAGTGACGAAGCAAGGCGATCAATCCCAACTCGTAGCTGACAGCCCCGAATCCGGCAATTTGTCCGACAGCCACCGGAGCAATGACCGATGTGTGGCGGAATTCCTCCCGCGCGTGAATGTTCGACAAATGAACTTCCACGGTCGGGATCCGGACAGAGCTGATGGCGTCACGGACGGCATAGCTGTAATGGGTAAGCGCCCCCGGATTCAGGACGATTCCGTCGGCATTCCCCAGAGCTCCGTGGATCCGGTCGATGATGCCGCCTTCATGATTGGATTGGTAAAACGCCAGCGTTACGCCGAGCGCTTCGGCTTTTTGGCTCAAGCCTTCCTCAATCGATTGCAGGCTTTGAGATCCGTATACGCCGGGCTCTCGAAGCCCCAGCAGATTCAGATTCGGTCCGTTGATCACCCAAATGGTTCTCAAAATGGTATTCCCACCCTTACTGTCAAATAACCATCTGCTATTTTAACATAGGGAATGTCTACTTGAGAAGTTTTTTTGATGCCTCAAGCCTTTGCCCGCTTCGGTTCCCGCATGCGTTCATCCGTAAATTCGAATGCGATCGTGTAGCCGATAAACAATCCCCAGAGCAAAAACAGGCAAAATTCGCTGACGATGGAATTCCAGCCGAGCTGATTCAGCGGCTTCGCCATGTGCAGCGGCGGCCCGGCGGCCGCAAAAATGACGCACCACCATACGATTCCGTATATGATCCCTGGCCAGGGCCCTTTGAGTTTGCGAAACAACAGCACGTATATGACGGATGCGATCACCGAGAGAGCGATAAACAGGAGCCAGCCGGCAAGCTGCCCCGCACCGCTTTTCAGGAAGGCATCGTTAAAAAACGGCCCCCCGAGAAAGCCCGGAATCACTTTCGTGAATTTCAGCGTATAAAACAGCCAATGGATCGCGCCCCAGATGAACCCCGCGAAACAGCCAAGCTGGAGCCCGAACCCCAGCGGGTCGGTGGGACCTTCCTGCGACTTCTGACGGAACGGCGCGGCATAGGTTGACATCTTCATCCGCCTCCTTTTGTTTTCCTTAGTATGGTTCATTTCCCTTCCGCCTAAACCAACTAGAAATCGGGCCTGAAATTCGATACAATGGTAATAATCAAACCTGACTTTCATGCCGCATTTGCGCGCTGAAGGTCGGAGGCAATCACGGGATGAATGAAAAATCCTGAATCCATTTACTCAGGGAAGGTGAACTGGTTGTCGCAACAATCGAAACCCGTCAGCTACGGCGGCCAAGCTGTCATCGAAGGCGTGATGTTTGGCGGCAAGCATGTCAATGTGACAGCCGTGCGTCGGAAGAATCAGGAAATTACGTTTTTGGAAGTACCCAAGCAGGACAAGGATTGGATCCGGAAGCTGCGTAAAATCCCGCTCTTGCGCGGCATCGTAAGCATTATAGATTCAAGCGCCAAAGGGACGAAGCACCTGAACTACTCCGCGGACGCTTTCGCGGACGATACGCTGGAACCCGAGGAACGCGAAAAGCTGAAACAGAAGGAAGAATCCAAATGGAGCCTCGGCATGATCATCGGCGTTTCCGCCGTCGGCGTCCTTTCTTTTGTGGTCGGCAAGCTGGTGCTCACGCTGCTCCCCGTCTTTTTGGAAAAATTTCTGTTCGGGGCGCTGTTCGAGAACTATATATTGCATAACCTGATAGAAGGAGTCATCAAGCTGCTGCTCCTGCTCGCTTATCTTTGGGGAATATCCCAAACTCCCGTCATCAAGCGGCTGTTTCAGTACCACGGCGCGGAGCACAAGGTGATCACCACCTATGAAGCCGGCGAAGAGCTGACCGTCGAAAACGTGCAAAAGCACAGCCGCCTTCATTACCGGTGCGGAAGCAGCTTCATGATGCTCACCATCGTCCTGGGCGTGCTTATTTATTCCCTCGTGCCGTGGGACAACATGACCCAGCGCGTGCTGCAGCGGATCATTCTTCTCCCCGTCGTCATTGCCGTTTCTTTCGAATTTTTGAAAATGACCAATGCGCTGCGGGACGTGCCGGTGCTTCGATTCCTTGGTTACCCGGGCTTATGGCTGCAGCTCCTGACGACCAAAGAGCCCAAAGACGATCAAGTGGAAGTTTCGATCGCTTCCTTCAAACGAATGCTTGAACTGGATGCGCAGATGGAAAAAGCGCCCGAACCGAACCAGCCTGTCAGAACAGGAGTCTTGGATCCCCTGAAAGGATGAGGATAAGATGAAAAGGCATGCTATTATCTTTTGGACCGCCATCGCTCTTGCCGTACTCGGGATGATAATCATGGTCTCCTCCGGTCCCTCCGGTCTTGGCCGCATTCTCGTTCCGTTATGCGTCGTGGGCGTCGTATTCCTGCTTTACAAATTTCCGCCTGCCCGTTTCCGCAAAAGACCGAAGGTGAAGCCTTCCGCCCGAACGATGGAAAAGGTGGCGGCAGCAAAACGGTCCCAATCGAATGGCAAACGAAAGCATTATCCTTTTCAGGTCATTGAAGGTTCCAAAGGCAAAAACGATGACCAGCAGCCGAAATATCATTGACTTCCTCCCGTTTAGTGACGGGCATTCGCACTGCATAGGTTAAAAAGGCGTTCATCTCTCCTTAGGAGAATGAACGCCTTTCGTATTTTTTCACCATGAAACTGGTCCGGTTCAGCCGATTGGAGCAAAAGTGTTCTAGCGAACGGAGTTGCCGTTAAACCTTGCAAAAAATTTCGTTCCCGCCTGAACTCCCGAATCGTACAGCTCCTTCGTTTCTTCCGGGGTGATGTGGAACTGCGTCGTGCCTACGCCAAGCGTCGGGATTTTGATCGTCCGAAAGCGGTTCACCTGCTCGATGTACCGTTCGTCATGCGCGGAAAGCATCGTCTCGAACATGGCCGTCAGCATGCTGACCGGTCCCCGGATGACGTGCGGGCGGCCCGAGCTGCGCCCCACCATTTGGAAACCGATCGTTTGGATCGGAGGCTGTCCGGGGTTTTCGGCGGAATCATCGAACAGCCACAGCGGAAGGTTGCTGAGCAGCCCGCCGTCCACCACGTACACGAACTGGTCCTTGAAGGCTTTGCCGCGCGCGGCTTTTCCGCACATCCGCAAAATGACGGGATCGAAAAAATACGGAATGCTGGTGCTCATCCGGATCGCTTTGGACACTTCGAACGTGGCCGGATTGATGCCAAGCTTCGCCAAATCGCCGGGAAGGACCAAAATTTTGCCGTTCGTAATATCCGAAGCGATGATCATCAGCTTGCCTGCCGGAATATCCGAAAACGTGCGGATTCCTTTCGATTTTAAAATTTGATGAATCCAATATTCGAGCGCTTCGCCGGAATACAGCCCCTTTTTCAATAGAAGGCGGACGGCCGGTCCGATGATTTTGACGTTGAAAATGGGCGCCCGATGGAGGAATGATTCAAAAGGAGTCGTTTGGATGATGTCGCTCATTTCGTCGGCGGTAAAACCGGCGGCAATCAGGGCCGCCACAATGGACCCCGAAGAGGTGCCTGCAACCCGGTTAAAGACCACTCCGGCATTTTCCGCCGCTTTGACGGCTCCCGCCAGCGAGATGCCTTTGACGCCGCCGCCCTCGAAAACCGCATTCATGAGCATAGGAAAACCCCCGTCCTCATCATCTATTCAACATAAATGTATGAGAACGGGGGTCGATTCATGACTTATGATGATCGTATTATTGCTGATAAAACGCGGTTAGTGCCGGAACGAGTCCGAGCGGATTGTTGATCAGGTTAGCGGCCCTGAAAAAGATGCTGCCTTTGACTTCAACATGCTGCGCATTGTACTTTAACTGGTTGATGATCTCCTGTGCGCTCTGCCAGCCGGCTTCCGAAGTGCCCAGTTTATATGCTGCATGGCCGATGTAAAGATCGACCCCGGTGCCTGCCACCTCATGGGACCACCAATCGACAAGCTTATCATATTGGGCGTTTTTGAACGACATGCTCCAATAGATTTGCGGAGCCACGTAGTCGATCCAGTCGTGCTCGATCCACGTTCTGACGTCGGCGTAATAAGAATCGTATGCGGTAATGCCTGCATTGGTATCCGATCCGGTCGGATCCTTCGCTTTATTGCGCCAGACGCCGAACGGGCTGATCCCGAACGATACCGCAGGTTTGGCCGCATGGACCGATTGGCCGAGCCGTTCGACGAACTCGTTAATATTGCCGCGCCGCCAATCGGCTTTCGAAAGTCCGGACGTGTTGTACATGTTATAAGTGGCATCGTCACCGAACGTTCCGCTTGTCGGATAGAAGTAGTCGTCGAGGTGAACGCCGTCGATATCGTATTTGTTGACGACCTCCATGATGACGTCGATGACATGCTGACGAGCTTCCGGAATGCCGGGATCGATGATCAGCTGGTTGTTCGATTTCACGATCCAATCGGGATGCTCGATGGCCACATGGTTTGTTGCCAGCTTGCTTGTCGCGGAGTCCATGCTTGCCCGGAACGGATTGAACCAGGCATGGAACTGCATGCCCCGCTTATGCGCTTCTTCAATCATGAAGCCAAGCGGATCGTAGCCGGGATCCGCGCCTTGCGTGCCGGTCAAATATTTGGACCATGGCACCAAATCGGACGGATAGAAGGCATCTCCTGCCGGACGCACCTGAACGAATACGGCATTGATGCCCATCGCTTGCAGTTTGTCCAGCATCGCGGTGAACTCCTGCTTTTGCTGGTCTACTTTTCCATAGGATTTCGCAGTCGGCCAATCGAGATTGGTGACGGTCGAGATCCATGCCCCGCGCAGATCCTGTGCCTGCTGTCCGCCTCCATTGCCGGGAACGGCCGGATCAGGTATGTATGCGCCCGAAATCAAGGCGATGTTTTGCACCGTTTGGTTCCATAACACCTGCAGTCCCAGGTTTTCGCCGATAAAACGCAGCGGCACCATGATTCTGCCGTTTTTGATTTGGACCGAAGCGTCGAGCGCCACATCGGCGCCGTTGACCAGTGCCGTTTTTTTGCCGTTTGTGAGCGACATCGACGAACCGTTTTGGTTGATCGTGACCGTTTTCGTGGTCTGCTCCCAATTGACGAATGCTCCCAAACCTTCGCTGATGACCCCGAGCGGAACCATCGTCACGTAAACTTTCGGTAGGATGTAAGGCTCTACGTCGCTGGTGACCGGATTGCCGTCCAACGTGATCGTGATCGACGGTTTCGAGGATTTGGCTTGAACGTTGGTAACGGGTAACAGCAGAATCAATACAAGTGCCAGGATCATCCATCGTTGAAACTTCCAATACCTCATTCTACGAATCCTCCAAAAATAATAGATTTGCAGGCATAAAGCACCGCGCCGGAAACGGCCGGCGTCTGCCTTGTGCTGCATGGGCTTCTCCTAAAAACGAAGAGGCATCCGTCTCTTTTTAGAAGGGACAGATGCCTTTTTTACGAATCGCCCACTAGTTCGTTATGAATGTTCCGCAATTCTTGAAGACGCTGCTCATCCCGGCGGAAATATTCTACAAGCGTTTCGATATGCGTAATGGAATCCCAGCTCAAATGATGCTCGATTCCTTCGACGTCGGTGTAGATATGCTCATCGGATACGCCGATCATGGTCAAAAACTCTTCCAAAAGTTTATGGCGGTCAACCAGGCGTTTACCCATTTTTTTGCCTTTGCTGGTTAATACGAGTCCCCGGTATTTTTCGTAAATCAGATACTCGTCCTTATCCAGTTTTTGAATCATTTTCGTTACGGATGAAGGATGAACCTCCAGGCCTTCGGCAATGTCCGAAACGCGAGCATATCCTTTCTCGTCAATCAGCTTGTAGATGCGCTCCAAATAATCCTCCATGCTGGGCGTTGGCATCTTCTTCCCTCTTTTCTCTTTTTAAGCATGACACTAAATACCTGCTCTTGTAATGATACATGTTTCCGAGAGCTCTTGGCAAGTCCTGCCGGGGAACCTCTCTTTTCCATGACTGCCCTGAAACGCTTCTGGCCGCGCAAACGAAAAGGAGTCCGGATCCGGATGGGGCGGGAAGACGCCGGCGAAGAAACGTCCGGACAAAATGCAGCGCCGATGAAGCGGTTCGAACCGCTCCTTGTTTATTTTGAACCGTAGGCACTGAACTATTCCGGAGGCCAAAAAGCCATGAAACGCCGCCGTTTCTTATCTCAAGTTACGCTGGCAGACATGCCTTTGTGCGTGTCTACGCCAATATATTGAAAGAAGCCAATGCTGCATCTCCGGCCCGACGGCAATTTGCATCATATCCGCTCGATTATTCATTCGCCGATTGAGCGTCCATCACAGCCCCCTGTAAAAGCCCCCCAGGCCGGAAATCCGCTCGGGTTCAGCATTGTCCCGATCTTTGGTTAAGACAGTTGGAAAAACGGCTATGCCGAGCTTCTGGCGCTTTTGGACGCGACGGGACGGGACGGACTTAACCCTAGGGACCGATTAAAAACAAAACGCCCTGCGCGAATTAGGCGCAAAGCGTATGTTAAGAAATTTTTTATGGCTGCGATCCATTTTTCCACCTAGAACTTCATCCATTCCGGGGTGATCGCCTGCAGCCAGATCGTGATTTTCGTCATTTGGTTCGTAAACAGCAGCACGCCCATCAGCAGCATCAACGCCCCGCCGATTTTCATCATGATGCCGGAATATTTCACGATCCAGCGGGTCGACCCGATAAAAAACGCGAGCACGAAAAACGGAATCGCAAACCCGAGCGAATAAGCGGTAATGAGCGGGAACCAAGCACCGGGCTCCGTGGCCGCGAGCGCGATAATGGCAGCCAATATCGGTCCGACGCAAGGCGACCAACCGGCGGAAAAACCGATTCCGAAAATAAACGAGCCTATGTAACCGGCAGGTTTGAATTTGAAATCCATTTTAAAATCGCGCATCAAAAACTTCGGCTGAAAAATGCCGACAAGGAACAAGCCCATTAAAATAATCAAAATGGCGGACAACTGGCGGATCAAATCCCGATTGTCGTTAAAGAAGCTTCCGAACAATCCCGCCCCGACGCCAAGCGTGTAAAATACCGCGGAAAAACCCAAAATAAATGCAAGCGTATGCGTCATCGTCCGGAACCGGACTTCCCTTTTGTTTTGCTCCGTCTTCAGCTGCTGCACCGACATGCCCGTGATATAAGACAAGTAGGACGGATAAAGCGGCAAGCAGCACGGAGAAATAAAAGAAGCCAGTCCCGCCAAAAACGCGATACCGATGTTCAAGTTCGACAAGGCCGTACCCCCTAATCTAAGTTAAACCGAAAGTCCTTTTTTGCCGGCCATGGTTAAAACGAGAAGAAGGATCAAAAGGAGCACGATGGTGGCCCCAGGCGCTAAATTCCAAATGCCGGCGATGACGAGTCCGATAATGACGGCGATTTCGGAGATGACCACGGATAAAATGACGGAGGATTTGAAGCTGCGAGCGATCAGCAGGCTGATGGCCACCGGGATGGTCAGCAACGCCGACACGAGCAGCGCCCCGACGATTTTGATGGCCGTGCTGATGACCAGCGCGGTCAAAACCGTGATCAGCATGTTAAGCAAACGCACGGGCAGGCCGTTGACGCTTGCGGCGTCTTCCTCGAAGCTGAGCAGAAAAAACTCTTTGAAAAACAGGCCCACCACCGCGACCACAACCAGCGTAACGGCTCCGACCACGTACAAATCCTGCGTATCCAGCGTATATATGCTTCCGAACAAATAACTCATCACATCTGTATTGTAACCCATACCGAGCGTAAAAAACAAAGAAGCCAGCGCGACGCCGCC
>Ga0180220_1000759_pt1 | contig 29430 bp, 34 predicted proteins | sample eDN5th37CBELigBY_FD_151335 | JGI IMG/M metagenome (GOLD analysis project Ga0180220, IMG submission 151335) | Enriched backyard soil microbial communities from Emeryville, California, USA - eDNA 5th pass 37_C BE-Lig BY (version 2) (version 2) | ecosystem: Environmental > Terrestrial > Soil >... | reverse complement strand
CCCCTTCCTCTCGTTGCTTCTACGAGAGGGACGGCATTCCAGCCGTCGGTCGAAAATCAGCAAAGCTGAGAGGGTTTTGATTATGTCATTTCACCCTCCCGCGCCGTCACGGCGCACCGATGTCTTCCGAAAATCGACGGATTAGTCCATGCGCCTTGAGCAAGCATGTGCCGCCGGAAAAGACAGGCGTGAAGTCATCGCTGGCGAGGCTCAAAATCTCGCGGATCGCGGCGACAACATACCAGTCCTTTTCGACGAAAGCTTCGTCGACCGCAAGCGCACCGGCGACCCGGCCCAGGAGCGCCTCAGCCGGCGCGTTCGAGAATGACATATTTGCCGTCGTAGCCGATCCGCCGGCGAACACGGTCCTTCACCTGGATCGTTCGGCCCGTCGGCACCTGCGTCGAGCGACCGCGATTATAGGCGTCGTCGAATGAGGAGGCGGCTGTCCTCTTACCCAGCCGCGCGAGCGCTTCGCTTGCCAACCGTCTGATCCCGATGACGGGCGCCGGGCGCCCGGTAAACGTCGAGCGCTCAGCCTTCGCATACAGACCGTAACCGATCTGAACGACAATACCCGACGCCTCGGCGCGTCGTAGCGCGCGCCCGACGGCGTCATAACTGCCCAGCTTTTCGAAATCCTTGCGCAGAAAAACATTGCGCTTAGATCGCCGGATTTTGGCCGCGACAGCTTCGGCGATCGTTTTGGCGGGCGGCGAAGATTTGTTGCCGACCTTACGATAACGGCCGCGCCCCACCCGCACGATTTTCTTCTCGGCGACGAGCTTACGTAGGACACGTCCGACGGAATCGTCGGCCGCATTCAACCTAAGCTCCGCTCGCCGAAGCTCGCGGCCGCTGTTCAAACGATCCATGATCTGCGATGTGAGCGATGTCATTCTGATTGCCAAAATACGACCTTACCGACATCATATATAGGAGAATTGCGCCGCGGTCCAACCTATAGCGTCAGCCATGGCGAGCAAGGACCGGCACAGGCTAGTCAGTCGACCTTCGGGCAAAGCTGAAAGTCTGCCGAGGCACGCTGCCCCGTTACGACCGCCTCCGCCTACTAAAATGCTGTTGTCCCGCGCGGCCCCCGCCGGCGCTGCCGCGAACAGCAGGGCCCAAAACAGAAATACACCACCTTCCTCTCGCCCGACGCGAAGAAACTATCAGCTTGGAGGGAAAGGTGACGCGCCCGCACCGCCGATCCGCTCGGCCCGTCAATCGACCCCGCCGAAGGTCAGCCCCACGACGCGCGCGACCATGTCCTCGTCCCATGCGACGCGCCGATCGAGGATCAGCATCGCAAGGCCGTGAACGAGCGCCCAGGCGTGCAGGGCGGCGGTGTCGACCGATTCCGCGGGGAACACCTCGCCCACGCCAGCGCGCAAGAGATTGTAGGCGACCTCGCCGCCGTCGCCCTCCTCCTCGCCCTTGCGCTCGGGCATCTGGCGCGTGAAGCTCAAACGGAAGAGCGCAGGTTCGTCGTGCGCGAAGCGGACATAGGCGATGCCGGTCGCCTTGAACCCCGCGCGCGCGCCGCCGGCCTTCAGCCAGGCTTGCGCCTGGAGGGCGCCGAGCCGCCGCAGTCCTTCGTCGGCGAGCGCGTCGAGCAGCGCCTCCTTGTCAGGAAAATGCCGATAGAGCGCGGTCGCGCTCACCCCGACGTCGCGCGCCAGCGCGCGCAGCCCGAGCTCGCCCGCATCGCCCTCGCCGAGCCGCTTCAGGCCCGCCGCAATCACCGCCGCGCGCAAGTCACCATGATGATAGCTGCGCGCGGGCTTCGCGGGCGCATCTTTTATGTTGACACTGTTATCTTTGCTTGCCATCATGTTTCCACTGTAAACATAGCGAGTCGGTTCCGCAACCCACGCATCGCGGCACCGCCAACCTCGGGCTTAAGGAGAAGTGCCATGGCCAGCAACGTCGAAACCCTGATCCGCAGCGCGGTCACCAAAGGCATCGGCAAGGTCGCAGGCTTTAACCGAAAGCGCCTCCCGCGCCCGGTCGACGCCCATCCCTATCTCACCGGCATCCATCGGCCGATGGAGGAGGAGATGACGCTCGAGGAATTGCGGGTCGAGGGCGAAATCCCCGCGGCGCTCTCGGGCCGCTATCTGCGCAATGGCCCCAACCCGGCTCTCCCCCCCGACCCGGCAAGCTATCACTGGTTCACCGGCGCCGGCATGGTCCACGGCATCCGCATCGAGGGCGGCGCCGCGCGCTGGTATCGCAATCGCTGGGTGCGCGGCGCGGAGGCGTGCGCAAAGCTCGGCGAGGATATCCCTCCCGGCCCGCGCACCGAGGGATCCGATGCGCCCAACACCAATGTCGTCGGCCTCGCAGGGCGCACCTTTGCGATCGTCGAGGCAGGCGGCAAGCCCGTTGAACTGTCGGAGACGCTCGACACCATCGCGCACAATCCTTTCGATGCGACGCTCGCGGGCCCCTATACCGCCCACCCCCACCACGATCCCTTCACGAACGAAACCCACGCCATCACCTATCAGGGCGACCAGCTGAACACCGTCTGGCACGTCGTCCTCGATGCCGACGCGCATGTCATCCGCGAGGAAGCCATTGCGGTCGCGGATGGTCCCTCGATCCATGACTGCGCGATCACCGAAAACCATGTCCTCGTCTTCGATCTGCCCGTGACCTTCTCGATGAAGTCGCTGCTCGCAGGTTACCGCTTCCCCTATGCATGGAACCCGGCGCATCCCGCACGCGTCGGCCTTCTCCCCCGGACGGGCGCGGGAAGCGAGGTCATCTGGGTACCGGTCGAACCCTGCTACGTCTTTCATCCCGCCAATGCTTTTGAAACGGGGGACGGCAAGGTGATCGTCGATGTCGCAGCGCATGAGACGATGTTTGCCGAATCGAAACGCGGCCCCGACAGCCCGCGCTCGCGCCTGGAGCGCTGGACGATCGATCCCGTCCAAGGGGTGACAACCCGCACCGTCATCCACGATCATAACCAGGAGTTCCCCCGTTATGACGAACGGCGCACGACGCGTCCCTATCGCTATATCTACAGTGTCGCCCTCCCCGATGGGCCGGGCGAGCTCGAAATCGCCGACACGCGGCTTTTCCGCCACGACCTCGACCGGGGCGTCACCGACACCCGCGACTTCGGTCCCGGGCGCCACCCCGGCGAATTTGTCTTCGTCCCGCGCTCGGCCGAAGGCGCCGAAGACGATGGCTGGCTGATCGGACTGGTCGTCGACATGAACGATGAAACGACGGACCTGGTGATCCTCAACGCCGACGAATTTACGGGACCGCCGCAAGCCATCGTTCACCTTCCACACCGGGTCCCGCCCGGCTTTCACGGCAATTGGGTGGCCGACTGATGCTGGCCGGGCCTTCCCCAGGGCCCGGCTATCCCCGACCCGGGCTCTAAACCGGGCCTGCGGAGCGGCCCGCTTCGCAAAAGCGCCCCCTCGCGAGCTTTTGCGACGGCGCATTTCTTCATCATGCCGTCCGGTAGCCACCGCTCACCGTGAAATCTGCAGGTTTTGAGCAGCGCTTTGGGCGCGCTGCCCGTTTCTCCTTCACTATGAGCAAGAATATTCCCCTCTCCCGTCCCGCCACGAGCGCGATTGCCGCGTTCCTGGCTATCACCGCTCCTGCCGCTTTTGCGCAGGACGCCCCCAATGTTCCGATGACCTCGCCCGTGGCCGCGCCGCCGCCCGTCATCGTACCAGCCCCGGCGCCGGCCCCGACGACCCCGACGGTCGAGGAGACCGCGCCGGCTCCCAAGCCCGTGATCCGCGTCCCACTCGATCTTCCGGCGCCAGCCGAGCCCGCGGCCAAGGCCGAAGCCCAGGTGGCCCCGGTCCCCAAGCGCGCTGAACGCCCTGTCGCGGCGGAGCGCAGCGAGCGCGCGGCTCCCGCGGCTCCCAGGACTGCGGCACCGGCGCCGGCTGAGGCCTCGCCCGCCGCAGCCCCCGCGGACACCGCCGTCGAGCCGCTCCCCGTCCCCATGACGAGCGAGCCCGAGCCGGTAGCGGATACCGCGCCGCTCGCAACAGATGAGCGCGCCGCCGCGGACGATGGTTTTCCCTGGGAGCTTGTCGGCGGGGCCGCTGCGCTGCTCCTTGCGGGCGGCGCGGGTCTTGCCTTCGCTCGCCGCCGCCGCGGCGGTGAAAATAGCGCGCCTGGTATGAGCTATGAGGAGATGGCAGCGGCCGAGGCGATGCCCTATAATCCGCCGGTCGCACCGAAGCGTACCCCGCCTCGTGCGCCGCAGGCAATCCCCGCCTTCCCGGCATCGCACGGTAGCATGGGCCGCCATCAGGCGCTCGCAATGGCGGGCCCAACGCCCGACAATCCCTTCGCGACGCTCTCCAAGCGGATGAAGCGTGCGCGCTTCCTCGACCAGAAGGAGCGCCAGGCCTATGCGGACACGCTCGCGGACCAGAAGGATCTGCGCCGCAAGCCCGCGAGCGCCTGGGAGGTGTCGCAGCGCGCCGAGCCTGCTCCCCTTGAGCAGGAGGTCCGTCGCCCTGAAGCGGGGCCCGGCCGCAAGGGCGCGCTCCGCCCGGGATGGAATCGTCCCTGATTTTGCGAGCAGAGCATGAAAAAGGGCGGCGCCGCGTGGCACCGCCCTTTTTTCTTGTCGGAAAAGCGAGGGCCGGCGAACCGGCCCCGTCCCGTGAGCTGAATTACTTCAGTTCGACGGTCGCGCCGGCCGCTTCGAGCTTCTTCTTCAGCTCTTCGGCTTCGGCCTTGTTCACGCCTTCCTTGACGGCCTTCGGCGCGCCTTCGACGAGCGCCTTGGCTTCGCCAAGACCCAGGCCGGTGATCGCGCGGACTTCCTTGATGACGTTGATCTTCTGACCACCGTCGCCCGTCAGGATGACGTCGAACTCGTCCTTCTCTTCAGCGGCGGGAGCAGCAGCACCCGCACCGCCCGGAGCGGCAACCGCCACGGCAGCGGCGGCCGAAACGCCCCACTTTTCTTCGAGCAGCTTCGAAAGCTCGGCAGCTTCCAGAACGGTCAGCGCCGACAGGTCGTCAACGATCTTAGCAAGATCAGCCATTTTCATTCTCCATCAGAACCGGGGAAAGCCCGGTGAATTGTTAGGGGTAGGTAAAAATTATGCCGCTTCCTTGGCGCCATAGGCACCAAAGACCCGCGCCAGCTGACCAGCCGGGGCCGCCGCAATCTGGGCAACCTTGGTGGCCGGAGCCTGGAGCAGGCCAACGAGCTTGCCGCGCAGTTCGTCGAGCGACGGCAGCGCCGCGAGCGCCTTCACGCCTTCCACGTCGAGAACCACGTCCCCCATGCCGCCACCGACGATCTCAAGCTTGTCGTTGGTCTTGGCAAATTCCACCGCGACCTTCGCCGCCGCCACCGCATCGGTGGAAGCCGCAATGGCCGTGGGGCCGGTCAGCAGGTCGCCGATGCCGGTGTAGGGCGTGCCATCGAGCGCGATCTTGGCCAGGCGGTTCTTCGTGACCTTGAAGCTCGCCCCGGCGTCGCGCATCTGCTGACGAAGCACCGTCGACTGAGCGACGGTAAGACCGAGGTTGCGAACAATCACAACCGAGGCAGCATTCGACAACGTAGCGTTCAGCGCAGATACGGCTTCGGCCTTTTCAGCACGATCCATGCCTGTTTCTCCACTCTTGCCCGAATGCGAGCGTGCACAAGGCACGCGCGCCGCCGGGCGGCTAACACACGCAGGCAGACGCGGGACGGATCCCGCCTCAACCTGCGCAACGATGTCCGATGGGGTCGGTCAAGCCGCGACGCCGTCTGGGGCGGGCGACCGATAAAGACTGTTCCCCGTCTCGGCTGGAAATTAAGAAGGGCAAAGTCCCTTCACCAACTGTCTCGGACGGAATCGCCGGGACCGAGGCCACGGCGACACGGGCCGCCTCATAGCGGTGGGCGCCGCAAAGTCAAGGCCGTGTCCGGGTTCAGTACATATGAGACTGCTGGAGATTTCCGCAGCGGATGGCCTGGAGACACTCGGCGCGAGCTTAAAAGGCGCGGGCGATCCCGAGCATTGCCTGTCCATAATCATAGGCGCCGCTGTTTTGCGGGATATTGTTGTACTGGACGCTCGCCTTCCCATACCAGCCGCGGCCGACCTCGGGGCTCGTGACCTCGGCGGCCGCAAAATAGGAGGCACGCCAGTCGCTGATCGCATCGCGCTGCGCGCCAACTCCGCCCGCGGCCATGTACCGCCAGCCGCCGCTGAAGCGCCGCACCTGGAGGACGGGGAGAATCTGGGCGTACCAGCGCGGCGAATAATAATCATATTCGCCAGGCCTGGTGCTGCGGAAATAGCGCGTGCGAAGCTGAGCGCTCAGCCCCCATTCGGGATTCACCACATGCACATAGTTCGCGCGCGCGTGGAGGCGAACATTCTTGCCGGTGAACTCCTGCGCACCCGCGACGAGGGTAAAGCTATTGCGATCATCGACCGGCAGGTCGAGCGCCGCGCCCGCGAACGTGTAATAAATGCCCTCTTTTACCCCCCGCGGCGTCTCGACGACGTCGCGTTCGATGAAGAACTCCTTCCGGAAGGCAGCATCGTCGTGGACCGAGGCCGACCCGATCACGGTGTCGCCGTCGGTGCCGACCTGGCTATTCCACGCCCAATGTCCGCGGCTATCGGCATAGCGCAGGAAGACGCGCTCCTTGCCGACCGTCTTCTGTCCGAGCGGCCGGTACCAGGCCTTTTCGGCGCGCACGCCGAGATAGTCCTGCTGGCCGCGATAGCGAAGGTCCAGATTGACGCCTGCGCGGTAGACGTCGGTGTTGTCGGCGTCGGTGGAGACAAAAAGGTCCATCCCCACCGCGCGGCTCGCCGGGGCTTCCGCTTCGGCCGGCACCTGCGCACCCTCCTGCGCTGATGCTGGCAGGCCCGCCGAGGCGAGGATTACGGCCGCGGCGATGATCGATGTCCGTTTCACTTGGTATCCCATTTCTTTTTCATCCCGATGATCTCGGCGGCATAGCCCCACACACAAACCGGCTGCATCAGGAGGCTGTACGCCAGAGCGTAAAAGAGAAATCCCATCGGATTGCGCCGGACCTTCAGGTCCTGGCCCTCGAAGACGCCGCGCTGAATGCGGAAGATGACGATGTTCCAGAGCGCTGCGAGCGGCAGCACCGCGAGCGTCAGTGGCCCCGCGATATAGTAATAGCCGAACATCGCGAGGATGATCCCCGGAATGAAGATGAAGCTGTAGACAAGGTCGAGCGGCAGGAAGCAGACGTTCCACCAGATGAACAGCGTCGACATCCGCCGCTTGAAGAGCAGGCGCCAATGCGCCTTGAACGCCTCCATAAGACCGCGCGACCAGCGCTTGCGCTGCAGCGCGAACTGGCGGAAGCCTTCGGGCACGTTGGTGAAGGCCAGCGCATTGTCGGCGTAGCCGATACGATAGTCGCGCTCGAGCAGCGCCCATGAGACCACAATGTCCTCGCCGACGCATTCGGGCCAGCCGCCGACCTCTTCGAGCGCATCGCGGCGATAGAGCGAGAAGGCACCCTGCGCGACGAGCGTGCCGTGATACATGCCCTGCATCCGCTTCACCGACGCAATGCCGTGGAAATAGTCCCACTCCTGCGCGCGGGTCAAAAGGTTGGTCCGTGAATTGCGGACCATCACCGCCCCAGCCACCGCGACCGTATTGTCGGGGTCGGAAAGATAGCGACTGACGATCTGGGTGAGCGCGTTGCTCCGCATCCAGCAGTCTCCGTCGACCGTCACGACCAAGTCGTGCGCTGCCGCGCGCAGACCGTCGTTCAGCACGGCCGACTTGCCGCGGTTGACGGTGAAGTCATGGAGCGTGAAGACCGCGTCCCTTGGCAGCGGGAGCGAGGCGAGCTCTTCGCGCACGATGCTCGCGGTTTCGTCCGACGAGCCGTCGTTGAGGATGAGGACCTCAAGCGGTCCCCCATAATCCTGGCGCGCGAGGCTCGTCAGCGTGTCACGGATACCACCCGCTTCATTGTAAGCCGCGACGAGGACGGTAACGCCGGGCAGCGTTTTCGCGGGAGCCCGGGCAAGAGGCCTGCGATCGAGCGACAGCGTCGCGATCAGAAAGGCATTCATGAACCCCGGCACGTAGGCGATGAAGATGATCGAGACGAGCGCGAACGCCCAGTTCGTGACCGCGGCAAGATCAATGAGCCAGCGCCGCGACAGCCAGACGCTGAGCGCCGTCCAACTCGCCGCGATCAGCAGCGCCAGCAGGAACTTGCCCCGCACGCCCAGATAGATGCGGCGCCATTCCTCTTCGCCCGCCGAGCCGCTGGGCATTGCGCGGTCGTTCGCGGCGACGGCAATACGCCCTCGCGCCGTGGTTGTCCCCGACATGATTTGAGTCCCACAATCTCGTTTTCTGGTCCAATACGAGAGGCCTCGGTCGTTAACGGCGCACCGTTAAAATCCGATAAACCACCCGCAAAGGGGCCGATGGATATTCAAAACGAAAATCTCTGCATTCGCCCAAGGGCCGTCGCGTGACGCGAACGAGGCCCGGGCCCTGCAGATTTCTTGCGGCCGCATCTTTTCCGCGGTCTCAGCGATGCGGGCTCCTAGTTTCAAATGAAAACTAGTCAAGTCATGGCGACGTTCAGAATCGACGAACCGAGTGGTGCCTCCCGGCTTTCACCGCCGGCCCTTTTTTCGTCGCGAACGAAAAGCCCCTTGAAGAAATGTTTGTAAGATATATCTTAGAGCCATCTTGAAACACACTAAGGAAGATAAATGCGCAATCACATGGATGTCACTGGCCGCTGCGGCCACCGCCACGCAATGCATCGCGGCGGCCGGGGTCACGGTTTCGGCCATGGTTTCGGGCGTGGTTTTGGCGGGCGCCACGGCGATGACAGCCCCGGCCGCGGTCCAAGGCGGCGGATGTTCGACAGCGGCGAGCTCCGGCTCGTCCTGTTAAAGCTGATCGCCGACGAGCCGCGGCACGGCTACGACCTCATCCGCCAGATCGAGGAACTGACAGGCGGCGCCTATGCACCGAGCCCCGGGGTCATCTACCCCACCCTCACCCTGCTCGATGACATGGGCCAGATCGCTGCGCAGCAGAGCGAGGGTTCAAAGAAGCTCTTCGCAATCACCCCCGAGGGCCAGGCAGAGCTCGACGCCAATCAGGACCGCATCGCGGCCCTCATCGCGCGCCTGACTGCAATCGGCGAAGAACGCCAGCGCACCGATGCAGCCTCCGTCCGCCGCGCCATGGGAAATTTGCGTCAGGTGCTGATCAACCGGCTGGGCGGCCGCGAGGTGGATACCGAAACGCTCAACGCCATCGTCGCCCTCATCGACGAGGCAGCGCAGAAGATCGAGCGACTGTGAGCGAGGGCAGCATCGCCATATCCGCCGCAGCGCATGTTCCCACCCTTAATGCAGGCAAATATCTGCACCAGCTCTGCAAGCATTGGCAGCATAATCTGGCCGTCGAATTCACCTCCGAGGGCGGCAAGATATGCTTTCCCAGGGACACGCGCGGGGCCGACTGGCCGGGCGATGCGATCGTGGCCTTCGAGGCCGCTCCGGACGCGCTCGCCGTGCGGATCGAGGCGAGCGCGGAGGGACAGCTCGAAGCGCCGAAAGGCGCTGTCGCGCGCCACCTCGATCGCTTTGCATTCCGCGAAGCCCCGCTCGCATTTGACTGGCGAGCGCTGCCGAGCGGCTAGGCCGATCCGGCCAGCCGCTCGATGGCTTCGGCAAAACGGGCGTCGCGCTCCGACAGGCCATCGCAATCATGTGTGGTCAGCAGGATATCGACGCGGTTGTAGACGTTCGCCCATTCGGGGTGATGGTCCATCTTCTCCGCGATGATCGCGACGCTCGTCATGAAGCCGAAGGCCTGCGCGAAATCGGCGAACTGGAAACGCCGCCGGATCGCATCGCGATCAGGATCATGCGTCCAGTCGGGAAAACGGGCGAGGAGCGCGGCGCGCGCCTCGTCGCTGAGTTTCTGAACCACCGCTTCTTCTCCCGCTGGTCAAGCCGTGCCGCCCGCCATAAGGAAGGGCGCGATGAGCGACAAGTCCGCCCTCCTCGACCTTCCCGACGGCTGGACCGGCCGCGCGCCCGATGCACAAGCCTTCCAGGCGATGGCAGACACCGCGCTGGCAACGCTTCCGGCGGTTTTCACGCCGCATGTCGCGAACCTTGTCATCGCGATCGAGGAGATCGCCGACGACGAAATACTCGCCTCGCTCGGCATTGACCATCCCTATGAACTCACCGGTCTTTACGAAGGCCGCCCACTTACCGAGCGCAGCATCGACGAGAGCGGGGGCATGCCCGACCGCGTCACCCTCTACCGAATCCCGATTCTCGTCGAGTGGATCGAGGAAGGCGAGCGGCTCGACCGGCTCGTACGCCACGTCCTGATCCACGAGATCGGCCATCATTTCGGTTTCTCGGACGCCGATATGCACGCCCTGGAAGACATGGCATGACCGAGCTGCTCGGGTTCGATCGGGTAGCCTGTATCCGCGGCGACCGGCTGCTGTTCGAAGGGCTGTCGCTGACGCTGGCCCGCGGCGGCGCGCTATGGCTTCGCGGCCCCAATGGCGCAGGCAAGTCGAGCCTCATCCGCCTCGCTGCCGAGCTCCTGCGTCCTGCTGCAGGCACGATAACGCGCCGTGAGCGCGCTGCGCTGGTCGACGAGGCGGCGGCGCTCGATCCGGAGTTGCCGCTGCGCCGCGCGCTCGACTTCTGGGCGCGGGTCGACACGGTCGACGGGCACGCGGTCGACCGGGCGATGGACGCGATGGCGCTTGCCAGTCTCAGTGACGTGCCGGTCTCGATGCTTTCGACCGGGCAGCGCAAGCGCGCGGCCCTCGTGCGCGTGATCGCGAGCGGTGCACCGATCTGGCTGCTCGACGAGCCTGCCAACGGCATGGATGATGCAGCGCAGGCACGTCTCGTTGCTGCGATTGCTGCGCACCGCGCGAATGGCGGCGCGGTGCTGCTCGCGTCGCATTTCGAGCTGGGGATCCCTGACATGGCCGAGCTCGACATGGGGGCGCTCGCATGACCGCTCTCCTTGCGCTTTTCTGGCGCGACCTGCGCCGCGCATGGGGTAGCGGGGCGCTGTGGCTGCCGATTGTCTTCTTCCTCCTCGTCGCGACGGCTTTTCCTTTCGCAGTCGGTCCTGACGCGCCGCTGCTCGCCAAGACCGGCGGCGGCATGGTCTGGGTTGCGGCGCTTCTTGCGGCGCTGCTGCCGATCGACCGGCTTGTGCGGCCCGATCGCGACGCCGGGGTTCTCGACCAGCTCGCCGTACGCGGCTTTGCCGACGAGCTGATCGCAGCGGTGAAGATCGCGGCGCACACGATCGGCTTTGGCCTGCCGCTGCTTGCCGCGCTGCTTCCCGCCGCGGCGCTCCTCGCCCAGGACGGCGCCCGCGTCGCGGTGCTCGCGACTGGGCTCGCCATGGCCATCCCCGCGCTCGCGGCGCTCGCCGTGCTTAGCGCTGCGCTCACCGCGAACCTCAAGGGTGGGAGCGCGATCGGGGGCCTTCTCGTGCTCCCGCTCGCCGTCCCGCTCCTGATCTTCGGCGCCGGAATGCTCGATCCCTCGGGGCGCGGGGCGCTGAAGCTGCTCGCAGCCTCAAGCCTGCTGCTCACCGCGATCGGCCCCTTCGCCGCGGGCGCCGCGCTGAGGGGGCTAAGGGAATGACCTTGGGCGAGATAGAGGCCCGTCCGACGAAACCGCTCCTGACCAGGTGACCCCCTGCGGCAAATGAGAAAAGGGCCGGAGTTTCCCCCGGCCCTTCCCTTGATTCCTGTGCGCTTCGATCAGGCGCCGATTTCAGCCGTGTCGACCTTCACGCCGGGGCCCATCGACGAGGACAGCGCGATCTTGCGGACATATTTGCCCTTAGCACCGGCCGGCTTCGCCTTGACGATCGCATCGACGAAGGCGTCGAAGTTCTGGCGGAGCTTTTCCTCGCCGAACGACAGCTTGCCGAGGCCAGCGTGGATGATACCCGCCTTTTCGACGCGGAATTCGATCTGACCGCCCTTGGCGGCCTTCACGGCTTCGGCGACATTCGGGGTCACGGTGCCGAGCTTCGGGTTCGGCATCAGCCCCTTGGGGCCGAGCGTCTTGCCGAGGCGGCCGACGATGCCCATCATGTCCGGCGTCGCGATGACGCGGCCATAGTCGAGGTTGCCCGCGAGCATGTCTTCCATCAGGTCTTCAGCGCCGACCTTGTCGGCTCCGGCAGCCAGCGCCTTCTCGGCATTGTCACCGCGGGCGAACACGGCGACCTTGACGTCCTTGCCGGTACCGGCGGGCAGCGTGACGACGCCGCGGACCATCTGGTCGGCGTGACGCGGATCGACACCCAGGTTCATCGCGATTTCGAGCGTCTCGTCGAACTTGGCCGAGGCCAGCTCGCGAACGGTCTTCAGCGCTTCATCAACGCTGTGCAGCTTGAGGCTGTCAACCTTGCCCTCGAGGGCCTTCTGCTTCTTGGTCAGCTTTGCCATCGGTTCAGCCCTCCGTCACTTCGAGGCCCATCGAGCGGGCGCTGCCTTCGATGATCTTCGTCGCCTGCTCGATGTCGTTGGCGTTCAGATCCTTCATCTTGATCTCGGCGATCTCGGCGAGCTTCGAGCGCGAGATCTTGCCGCTGCTGATCTTGCCCGGCTCCTTCGAACCCGACTTCAGGTTCGCGGCCTTCTTGATCAGATAGGTCGCCGGGGGCGTCTTGGTGACGAAGGAAAAGCTCTTGTCGGCATAGACGGTGATGATGGTGGGGGTCGGCGTGCCCTTGTCGAGCCCGTCGGTCGCGGCGTTGAACGCCTTGCAGAATTCCATGATGTTGACGCCGCGCTGACCCAGCGCCGGGCCGAGCGGCGGCGAGGGGTTGGCAGTGCCGGCAGGCACCTGCAGCTTGATGTAGCCGCTAATCTTCTTGGCCATGATGGCCTCCTTTCTTTCTATCGCCCCGGACGGGTCCGAGGCTCAAAATAAGCGGTCAAACAGAAGGGCATCACCCCTTCCTCCCGCGCGGACTCGCGCCCTTTTGCGACGCGAAGCGGCGCCCCTAGCGGGAAGACCGTACAAAAGCAAGCAATTTGGCGGGTTTTCAGTCCTGCGGCACGAGCCGCAGCAACCCCTCCTGCACTGCCGAGGCGATGAGCGTCCCGTCGCGGTGATAAATGGAGCCGCGATTGAGGCCGCGGCTTCCCCCCGACCAGTCGCTGTCCATCACATAGACGAACCACTCGTCGACGCGAATATCGTCATGGAACCACATCGCATGATCGAGGCTGGTCGAAAAAAGACCCGGCGTCGACCAATTGAGACCATGCGGCAGCATTGCCGACGAAAGAAGTCCCATGTCCGAGGCGAAAGCGAGAAAGGCGCGGTGTATCAGCGGATCGTCGCCGATTGGCGCGGCGACCCGAAACCATTGATAATGCTGCGTCGCGCCGGCGGGACGGTGATTTCGAAGCTCGAAGGCGCGGCGGCGCGCCATATGATCGAACGCCTCTTCCGACACGCTGGGATCAGCAGCGATCGTCTCGAGAAAATCGACGCACGCTTCGGGCGGCAGGAGGTCCGGCATCGGCACCTGGTGCGCAAGACCCGGCGTCGGCCGCTGAAAAGAGGCCGTCAGGTTGAAGATGACCTTGCCGTCCTGGCGCACCACGACGCGGCGATTGGCGAAGCTTCGGCCATCGAAATCGCGGTGGACGCGAAAATGGAGCGGCTTGGTTTCGTCGCCTCCGCGCAGGAAATAGGCATGAAGCGAATGCACCGCCTTGTCCGTCTCGACGGTGCGCGCGGCGGCAATCATCGCCTGAGCGATGACCTGGCCGCCAAAGATGCGGTCGCGCGCGGTTGTTGCAAGCGCGGGGAAGACGAACTCATCCTCGACGCCCGGAACCGGTTCGAGCGTGAACAGCCGCGCAACATCCTGAACAACGGCTTCGGCCGACACTTTGGCATTGATTGCACGTGCCCGCGCCATGCGAGCCTCAATCTCGGCGGGAGAGAGAGATGTCACGGGTGGCCCCTTTGTATGTCACCCCCGGGCAAGCCGGGATCGCTCACCGTCACCTGTGCCAGCCATCCCGGCTTTCGCCGGGCTGAGGCTTACTTCATGCGTTCGACCTGCTCGAAATCGAGCTCGACGGGCGTCGCACGGCCGAAGATCGACACCGACACCTTGACCCGCGCCTTGTCGAAGTCGAGTTCCTCGACCACGCCATTGAAGCTCGCGAACGGGCCTTCGAGCACCTTGACCTGGTCGCCGATCTCATAGTCGACCCGGATTTCGGTCTTGGGACGCGCTGCAGCCTCTTCCTTGCTGTTGAGGATCCGGGCGGCCTCGGCCTCGCTGATCGCCTGGGGCTTGCCTGACGAGCCCAGAAAGCCCGTTACCTTCGGCGTGTTCTTGACGAGGTGATAGACATCGTCGGTCATCGTGAGCTTGGCGAGAACATAGCCGGGGAAGAATTTCCGTTCGGCCTGCACCTTCTTGCCGCGCTTGACCTCGGTGACGGTCTCGACCGGCACCTCGACCGCTTCGACGAAATCGGTAAGCCCCATGCGTTCCGCTTCGGCAAGAACCGAATCGCGAACCTTGTTTTCGAAACCCGAATAGGCGTGAATGATGTACCAGCGCGCCATATGTCTGCGTATCCCTGTGTGAGTGCGCTTAGCGCGCGAGCGACGTCAGCCAGCCGACGATCGCGTTGAAAACCGTGTCGACGCCCAGGAAGAACAGCGACAGCAACGTCGTCATGATCAGCACCATGATCGTCGTCTGCATCGTCTGGCGGCCGGTCGGCCACACGATCTTGGTGGCTTCGGTCTTCACCTGGTTGACGAATTCGCCAATCTTCGGCCTCGCCATGTCGATCGTCCTGTTCCTGCCTGTCCAATGGTTTCGGCCAGATGGGTTGCCGCCCCGTCCGCGTCAAGCGCGTTTCGGGCAATAGTCCGCCCACCCTCCCCGGGCATGCCGGCGAAAGGCGGAAGGAAAAACGGCGCATCTGTCCGAATGAAAGGGGCCTTTAGCCGGGCCCCCAGCCCTTGGCAAGCAATTGCCGCACCCAGCCGGCTTTCTCACGTCGTCCGGCGAAGGCCAGGCGCCCTCGCCTCCCCTTTTCGCATCCTGGCTTGTCCCTCTTTGCGCCAAGAGGCCGAAAGGATCGCGACCAAATCGGCAGCGCCGTCCATCATCCAACTGAAAAATCTTGATAAATTTTATTGCTGCGAGCGGCCGATGATTAACATTAGATTAGGGATGTTGCGGCGATAAGCTTTCGAAATTTACATCAGGGGCAATCGGCGCCACATGTTAGCCAACCATAACATTCGCTGGCTCTGTCTGGGCGCACAGTCTTTGATACGGAGAATGGCATGAATGTATCCCGGGCCCCCCACCCTACGGGACTCACGTCGGACCTCGCCGACAGCGACAGGCGGATCAGCAACCGCCACTGCACCGTCTATCGCATCGCGGCGGTCGAGCGAGAGGGCGACGCAGGCTTCTGGCGCGTCCGCAATATTTCGGACAATGGCATGATGCTCGCCGCGAGCGTCGAGGTCACACCCGGCGAGCGCCTCCAGATCGCCCTTTCAGACACCGCGCGCCTGACAGGTGAAGTCGTCTGGGCCGAAAGCGGGCGCTGCGGCGTCGCGTTCGACACGCCAATCAATGCCGCCGAACTGCTCAAGCAGCTCGCCGCCGAGCAGAAGGCGTCGAGCTATCGCGCGCCCCGACTGGCCGTGCGCAGCCACGCCACCATCGTGACCGACGAGGGCAGCCGAGAGGTCGACGTGGTCAACCTTTCGCAACAGGGCGCGGGGCTCGCTCACGAGGGCGAGCTTCCCGTCGGAACCAAGCTCGAGCTGATCCTCGAGGGCGGCATCCGCCGCCGCGGTATCGTGCGCTGGTCGCGCAAGGGGCAAACCGGCGTCTGGCTGACCGCCCCGCTCGAGCAGGCTGACCTTGAGAGCATCCGGCGCTTCGAGGACTGACCTGGGATAAAGCGATCGGTTCAGGTCTGCGACGAGAGCTTCATCAGCGCGAGCCCGGCGAGGATCAGCAGCGCGGCGGCGATGCGCCCCGCGCTCGCTCCCTCGCCGAGAACCCAGATGCCGACGAGAAAGGCTCCCACCGCCCCGATGCCGGTCCACACGGCATAGGCGGTGCCGAGCGGAAGCGTCTTCATCGATAGCGCCAGCAAAGCAAAGCTGGCGAGCATGGCGATAATCGTGACGAGCGACGGGCCGAGCCGGGTGAAGCCGTCCGACTGCTTCATGGCAAAGGCCCAGACGATTTCGAGAAGTCCGGCGATAACAAGATAAATCCACGCCACGGGGGCAGCCTCCTTCCAGGGCCGCCGGGCCGTCCCGGACTTCAAACCCGCAAGCCAGGCGGGCGGGGACGTGGCCCCGGCGCGGCCCCAAGCAAGGGCCGCGGCGACGCCTCTAGCCCGGACGCGGCCGACCGGCAATGCCGAAGCGGCTCGCGCGTCAGGCCGTCTTCTTCGCCTGCCGGAACTTGTGGAGCAAGGGCTCGGTATAGCCCGAAGGCTGCGCGGCGCCCTCGAAGATCAGCGCGCGCGCTGCCTGCCAGGCGATGCCGGCAGGGGTGAGCTTTTCATAGAGGGGGTCGCCCGCATTCTGCGCATCGACCTTCGCTGCCATCCGCGCAAGCGCTGCATCGACCTGCGCTTCGGTGCAGACGCCGTGGAGCAGCCAGTTGGCGAGCGCCTGCGAGCTGATACGGAGCGTTGCCCGGTCCTCCATCAGACCGACGTCATCGATGTCGGGGACTTTCGAGCAGCCGACACCCTGGTCGATCCAGCGCACGACATAGCCCAATATGCCCTGGCAATTATTGTCGAGCTCGCGGGTCACCTCCGCTTCGCTCCAGTTGCGACCATTTGCGACGGGAATGGCGAGCAAGCGGTCGAGCGCGGGCGCCGCCTCGCCGGCAATCTCCCTCTGGCGCTGAAAGACGTCGACCTGGTGATAGTGGAGCGCGTGCAGCGTCGCGGCGGTCGGCGAGGGCACCCATGCGGTGTTCGCCCCCGATTTGGGATGGCCGATCTTCGCGTCCAGCATCGCGCGCATCATGTCGGGCATCGCCCACATGCCCTTGCCGATCTGCGCCTTGCCGCTGAGCCCGCAGGCAAGCCCGATGCGCACGTTGCGATCCTCATAGGCGGCGATCCAGTCCGATGCCTTCATCTCGCCCTTGGGGATCATGGGCCCGGCGTGCATCGAGGTATGGATCTCGTCGCCGGTGCGGTCGAGAAAGCCTGTATTGATGAAGACGATCCGGTCCTTCACCGCTTCGATGCACGCGGCAAGATTGGCGCTCGTGCGCCGCTCCTCATCCATCACGCCCACCTTGATCGTGTGACGCGCAAGGCCCAGCATATCCTCGACCGCGTCAAAGAGCCGGTCGGTGAACCCGCATTCCTCGGGCCCATGCTGCTTGGGCTTGACGATGTAGATGCTTCCCGCGCGGCTGTTCGTGAGCTGGCCAAGGCCCTTGAGGTCATGCAGCGCACACAGGCTGGTGATGACCGCGTCGCAAATTCCCTCCGGCGCCTCCGCGCCACCGGGCAGCCGGATCATTGGCGTTGTCATGAGGTGGCCGACATTGCGCACGAACATCACGCTGCGCCCATGCAGCGTGAAGGGCTCGCCCGAAGGCGAGGCCCATTCGCGGTCCGCCGCCATCGCGCGCGTCACCGTCTTGCCGCCCTTCTCGAAGCTCTCGACGAGATCGCCGCGCATCAGCCCAAGCCAGTTGGAATAGCCGAGCACCTTGTCCTCGCCGTCGACCGCGGCAACACTGTCTTCCAGATCGATGATCGTCGTCAGCGCGGCCTCGAGGAGCACGTCGGCGATCCCCGCAGGGTCCGTCTTGCCGATCGCGCTGTCCGGATCGATCACCAATTCGATATGGAGGCCGTTATGGCGCAGGAGAATGCCTCCGGGCTTCTTCCCCACCCACTGCGAGGGATCAGCGAGCTGCGGATCCCCGCCCTGCCAATTGGCCCAGCTCCCCGACGCGAGCGGCACCGCCTCGTCGAGAAACGCCTTGGCGCGCGCGATCACCGCCGCGCCGCGCTCGGCGTCATAGCCGCCGGGCCGCGCCGGGGGCGCATCGAGCGCGTCGGTACCGTAAAAGGCGTCGTAGAGACTGCCCCAGCGCGCATTGGCGGCGTTGAGGGCAAAGCGCGCGTTAAGCGCAGGCACGACGAGCTGCGGGCCTGCCATTGCCGCGATCTCGGGGTCGACATTCGCCGTGCCCACCGCAAAGGGCGCGGGCTCGGGAACCAGATAACCGATCTCGCGCAGGAAGGCCTCATAGGCCGCGCTATCGTGCGGCTGGCCGGCGCGCGCCTGGTGCCAGGCATCGATCTTCGACTGCAAATCCTCGCGTTTTGCGAGCAGCGTCGCATTCTCGGGCGCGAAGTTGGCGAGAAGGCCTGCGAAATCCGACCAGAAGGCGGCCGCATCGACCCCGGTTCGAGGGATCGCCCGTTCCTCGATGAAGGAGACGAGACGCGAATCGACCGACAGACCGCCACGATCGAGAAATTCAGTCATGCAAACACCCTTTGGTCAGCGCGAGCGCGCGTGGGACCCGGGGAGGAAAGGGCCCGCGCCCTATGACGCGAATAGCGCAAGATGGCAACTGCCTCGCGGAGGGTTTCACGCACGGCTCTGGCCCGATGCCGTCCGGACTCCGAGCGGCGTCGGGGTTGGCGGCAACTCGTGGAGCGCAACGCACACCTGGTTCCGTCCGCTCGCCTTTGCCCGGTAGAGCGCCGTGTCGGCGCGCCGCGACAGATCAAACAGCGTGTCGCCGGGCATGACCTGCGCGACGCCGAAGGAGGCCGAGACGGTGGCATCGATCCCGAGATCGGCGAGCGAGGCAGCGCTGAAGGCAGTGCGCGCAGCCTCGGCCTGCCGGCGCCCCTCGGAAAGATCGGCGCCTGTGATCAGGACTGCGAACTCCTCGCCCCCCAACCGGCTCACGACCGCGCTCTCGCTCACGGTCTCGCGAAGCACGTCGGCAAAATGCGCGATCACGCCGTCGCCTGCTGCATGGCCAAAGCTGTCGTTGATTGCCTTGAAATGGTCGAGGTCAGCGGCGATCATCACCGCAGGCGTGCCGGTGCGCAGCGCGCGGGCGATGCGCCGCTCGGCATGCCGGTCGAAGCCGCGCCGGTTGAGCAGCCCTGAGAGCGAATCGGTTTCGGAGCGCACGAGCATCTCCGCAGTTGCATCGCGCATCATCACGAGCAGTAGCACGAGCGCGAGCGCCACCAGCGTCACAGCGCCCATGCTCTGCGAAATCGCGGCATAGGTCGAGGCCATGTAGGATTGAGGCGTGTTTGCCGCACCGATCGTCGCAGCGATGAAGGGCTTGATCGCATAGAGAAGCGCCGACAGCACGGTCAGCCCGACCAGCAGCAGGTCGAGCGCCTGCCGCCTGCGCGACTGGAGCACGACGACGCCGACGAGCAATTGCGCCGCGACATAGGGCAGTTGATAAAGGACACGCCGCAGCATCGACGGGCCCGGCATGGTGAAGAGAAAAGGCACCGCAAGCAGGGTGAGCAGCCAGATCGCGGCGAGCGTCCTGAAAGGCGGTGGCACGCCATAGTGGCGCGCGATCCCGATTACGCAGAGCGTCAGCGCGAGCAGATAGGTCAGGAATATGCCGATGCCCACCAGCGTCGGGTCCGACTGGAGCGGCAGCAGAAATTCGAGGGCGACGTCGAGGATGCCCATCGCATAACCCGACGCAATCCATGCAGCGCCCCGCGCCCGCCGCTGCGTCGCGGCGACCACGCCAAAGGCGATCGCGAAAATTCCCGCGATAACCATGTTGATAACCAGAATGAACGCCGCCGTCATATTGCGCCCTGCTTAGCGAATTTTACTGCGGCGTGCGCTGTGAATCTTTCAAGGATCGGCAATCCTCTGCATCGGTTCCAGGCGAGCAAGCACTGGGGAGCGCCCCCATCCTTGTCGCATCCCCCTGATCTGCGCCGGGTTTCCGCTCGGGCCTTTTCTGGCAAATTCGGCTCTTTCCGGCAGGATCGAGCGATTCAGGATATCGGTGATGCCCAGCGCCGTCTGCCCCCCCTCCGACCCCAAGGCCACGCCCATCCGACGTCCCCGCAACGCCTGACTATTCCCCCGCCCCTTCCCCCCCGAAGCGTGCCCGCGATGTCTCCATCTGGCGGTGACTGTGGCGTGCTTTCAAAAGATCATGGCGGGACAACAAGCCCACGACCCGGCGCGTTACGGGATCGACGATCGGAATGCGCCCGACCCCCGATTCGACGATCAGGTCAGCAACATGCCCGACCGGGGTTTCGGCATAGGCGACGGGCTGCGCCGCATCGGAGACAAGGTCGGCGAGCGTCCGGTCGGCGGGCATGTCGGCGACGCGCCAGCCGAGCGCATCGGTGCGCGAGGCGAGGCCGAGCAGCCGCCCCGCAGCATCGACGACGGGATAGCTGCGATGATCGGCCTCTTCGGCAAAGAAGCGCAGTGCGGCGCCGGCGGTCAGCGTTCCCGGCAGCGTCGCGGGGTCTTTCGTCATCAGGTCGCGCGCCTGCATCAGGTCCATCGGGTCGACGACATATTCCTGGCGGATATGGCGGCCGCGACGCGCGATCTTTTCGGTGAGGATCGACCGGCGCATGATGAGGACGCTGACGGCGTAGGCGGTGCCCGCACTCGCCACCGACAGCGGCAGCGCCTCGAACAGGCCCGTCACCTCGGCTGCAAAAAACGCGCCGGTGAGCGGCGCGCGCATCGCCCCGCTCAGGATTCCCGCCATGCCGGCAAGCGCCCATAAACCCGGCCCGCCGAACCACAAGTGGCCCGCGAGCGCTCCTGCCGCGCCGCCGAGGATGAGCAGCGGGGCCAATATGCCGCCCGACGTCCCCGACCCCAGCGCGACGAGCCAGACGACCCCTTTGACGATCAGCAATGCGAGCACGACGCGCAGCCCCAGCGATCCGTCGAGCAGAGCCTGAATACTGCCATAGCCTGCGCCAAGCACATGCGCATCAACAAGACCGCCCAGCCCGACGACGATACCGCCGATCGCTGGCCACCACATCCAGTGAAGGGGGAGCCGGTGGAACAGGTCCTCGATGCGATAAAGGAGCGCCGACAGCAGCGTCGCCTGAAGTCCGACCGCAATGCCGAGCAGCCCCGCCGCCGCGAGCGCAGGCCCCATCGCAGGCAAATCGGCTCGCATCGGGAACATCGGTCCGCTGCCAACGAGCGCGGGCCGGAACGCGACCGCGACGAGCACCGCGACAACGACGGGAACGAAGCTGCGCGGTTTCCATTCGAACAGGAGCACTTCGAGTGCGAGCAGGATCGCGGCGATCGGGGTGCCGAAGATCGCCGTCATTCCCGCGGCGGCGCCCGCAACGAGGAGGGTCTTGCGCTCGGCGGAGCTCAGGCGAAAGCATTGGGCGAACAGCGACCCGATCGCCCCGCCGGTCATGATGATCGGCCCTTCGGCGCCGAAGGGCCCGCCGCTCCCGATCGAGATCGCCGAGGAAATCGGCTTCAGGATCGCAACCTTGAGCGAAAGGCGGCTCTGCCCGTAGAGGATGGCCTCGATCGCCTCGGGGATGCCGTGGCCGCGGATCTTGTCCGATCCGAAACGCGCCATCAGCCCGACGATCAGGCTGCCAAGAGCGGGGATCGCCACTATGAAGAGTCCGACCGACGCGTCGGTGATCGCTGCATGATCCGCCGACAGGCGAGCGAACCAGAAGAGGTTGGTCGCCAGCGCAATCAGCTTCAGCAGAACCCACGCACCGAGAGCGCCGCCCGCGCCGACGACGATCGCCATCGCGGCGAGCAGCAGCATGCGCTTGTCGGCGCTATGGTCCGAGAGTTTGGGGGCGGCGGCGGTGGATTGCGATGACACGGCTTGTCCGGCATGGGTGAAAAGGGGCGCTGGGCCAATATATCGCAATGCGACATAATTCAATTCCGAGAGTGATGATGCCGAAAATCGACGATTCCCTGACCGACGCGGACTATGCCGCGCTCGCCGATTTTCGCCATGCGCTGCGCCAGTTCCTCGCCTTCAGCGAAGCGCGAGCGGCTGAAAAGGGGCTGACGCCGCAGCAGCATCAGGCCTTGCTCGCGATCCGCGGCGCGGCGCCCGAGGCGCCGACGATCGGCACCGTCGCGCAGCGACTGATGCTGAAACCGCACAGCGCAAGCGGCCTGATCGATCGGCTCGAGCTTCTGGGCCTCGTCCGCCGCGAGGTCGCGGCAGACGACCGCCGGCGCGCGACCCTCTATCTCACCCAAAAGGCGCACGCGGTGCTGCAATCCCTCTCGGCGGTGCACCGCGAGGAGATCCGCCGCCTTCGCCCGGCACTCGAAGACATGCTGCGCCATATCGGCTGAGACGCGCGCTTCAGGCCGCGCCGCGCGCCGCGCGCTGCTCGGCGGCGACGCTCGCGAGTTCGCCGCGCGCCTGGCGGATGATCTGCCACCCGCCGCTGATTCCGAGGCTTGCGAGGATGCCCGCGACGACCAGGTCGGGCCAACCGGAGCCGGTACCAAACACGCCGAGCGCCGCCGCCACCACGGCAATATTGCCGATCGCGTCGTTGCGCGAGCAGATCCAGACCGAGCGGCGGTTTGCGTCGCCCTCGCGGTGGCGCCAGAGCATGAGAGCGCAGCTGATATTCGCCGCAAGTGCGAGGAGGCCAATCACGCCCATGGTCTCAGCGTGCGGCAGCGAGCCCGCGAGCGCCATCCACACCGTGCTTGCCAGCACCCAGAAGCCGAGGAGGAGGAGCGAGGCGCCCTTGAACCAGGCGGCCCGGGCGCGCCACTTGAGCGCGAGTCCCGCGACGCCGAGACTGATCGCATAATTGGCACTGTCGCCGAGGAAATCGAGCGCGTCGGCCTGGAGCGCGGCCGACGCTGCGGCGACGCCGCCCACGATCTCGACCGCGAACATGCCGGCGTTGATCGCAAGCGCAATCCACAACACCCGCCGCCACGCCTTGTCGTCGGGGGGCGGGCTCGTCTCGCATCCGCAGCAACCAGCAGCCATGTTCGCGTCCTCGACTCGCCGCTCGGCCATCGAGTGAACCGCGCCCCGGACGCGGGGTCAAGCATGGGGGCGCCCGCAACAAAATGACAAGACGGGGTGCAAAAGCATCGCGGGCCCCGCTATAGCCGTGCGATGATCAGCCCCACCGCCACCGAGACCGCGACGCTGGAGCGCGCCGCCGACGCGCCGATGCTGGCGCAGGTCGAGCGCTGGGCAGCAGTCAACAGCGGCACCGGCAACCTTTCAGGGCTGAAGACGGTTGCGGGGCTCCTCGCTGACGCCTTTGCCGCGCTCCCGGGCGAGGTGCGGCTCGTCCCGCCGGCGCCAGTGGAAAGCGTCGACGCTAAAGGCACGGTGCAAGCGATCGAGCGGGGCGAGCATCTCCACGTGCGCGTGCGCCCTGATGCTCCCGTGCAGCTGCTTCTTACCGGGCATATGGACACGGTGTTTGCCGCGGACCATCCCTTCCAGTCGCTCCGCTGGCTTGAAGAGGGGATTCTCAACGGACCGGGCACCGCGGACATGAAGGGCGGCATCGCGGTCATCCTCGCGGCGCTTTCGGCGCTTGAGACCTCTCCGCTCAGCGGCCGCGTCGGCTATGACGTGATGATCAACAGCGATGAAGAAACGGGCAGCCACGCCTCGGCTCCGCTCATCGCCGAGCTCGCCGCGGGCAAGACCGCCGCGCTGACCTTCGAACCCGCGCTTCCCGACGGCACGCTTGCAGGGGCACGGCCAGGAAGCGGAAACTTCAGCATTCTCATCCACGGCCGCTCCGCCCATGCGGGCCGCAACCCTGACGAGGGGCGCAATGCCCTCGTCGCCGCTGCGGACCTCGCGCTACGCCTCAATGCGCTCAAATCTGCGAAGCTCAAGGTCAACCCGGCGAAGATCGACGGGGGCGGCCCCAACAATGTCGTCCCCGACCAGGCTATCCTGCGCGTCAATCTTCGCCCTGAGAGCCCTGAAGCCATGGCCGCCGCCGAGGCCGCGCTGCACAGCAATATTGCCGGCATCGAACGCGACCATGACGTTCACTGCCATCTTTACGGCGGCTTCAACCGCCCGCCCAAGCCGCTCGACCCCGCTGCGGCGCGGCTCTTTGAACTCGTGCGCGAATGCGGCGGGGCGCTTGGCATCGACATCGCGTGGAAAGCGACCGGCGGCGTGTGCGACGGCAACAATATCGCGGCCTGCGGCATCCCGGTCGTCGACACAATGGGTCCACGCGGCGGCGCCATTCACAGCGCGGATGAATTTCTGATCACCGGCAGCCTCGCCGAGCGGGCACAGCTGTCGGCGCTCGTCATGATGAGACTAGCAGAACGGGGGACGGTGTGAATCATGTGATCCGGGCGGCCAGGCCGGGCGATTTGCAGAGCATCTACGAGATGGCGAAGCTGACAGGCGGCGGCTTCACCAATCTTCCTCCCGACAAGAAGGCGCTTCGCGCCAAGCTCGAGCGCGCCGAGGCAAGCTTTGCCTCGGACAGGGAATATCCCTCCGACGAGCTTTACCTGCTCGTACTTGAAGACCGCGAAACGGGGGAAGTTCGCGGCACCTGTCAGATTTTCGGGCAGGTGGGCCAACGCTGGCCTTTCTATTCCTACCGTATCGGCACCGACAGCAAGCATAGCGAGCAGCTCGGCCGCACCTTCCACGCGCAGATCCTGATGCTCAGCAATGATCTAAACGGCTCAAGCGAGGTCGGCGGGCTCTTCCTTCACCCCGCGGCGCGCGCCGGCGGGCTCGGGCTGCTTCTCGCGCGTTCGCGCTATCTCTTCATCGCGCGCCACCGCGCGCGCTTTGGCGACCGCATCCTTGCCGAGCTGCGCGGGGTGATCGACGAAGCCGGCGGATCGCCCTTCTGGGACGGCGTCGCGGGCAAGTTCTTCGGGATGAGTTTTCAGGAGGCCGACCAGTTCAACGCGGTGCACGGGAACCAGTTCATCGCCGACCTCATGCCCAAGCACCCCGTCTATATCGCGATGCTCCCCGAAAGCGCGCGCGCGGTCATCGGCGTACCCCACCCGAGCGGGCGCGCTGCAATGCGGATGCTCGAGAATGAGGGATTCGCCTTTGAAAATTATGTCGACATCTTCGATGGCGGCCCCACGATGACCGCGCGCACCGATCAGGTGATGAGCGTGCGCGATGCGAAACATATCGAGGTCACGGGGATCGGCGAAGAGGGCGAGGACGCTCTGATCGCGACCGGGCGGCTCGCAGACTTCCGCTGCTGTTTCGGAAAGGTCGGCGCCGATGGCACGATCGATGCCGACAGCGCCCGTTTGCTCGGCGTTGGCGCGGGCGATGCGATCAGCTGGATCGGACGCTAGATGCTCACCGAAATCAACTTCGATGGCATCATCGGCCCGACGCACAATTATGCAGGGCTCAGCCGCGGCAATATCGCGTCGGCGAGCCACGCCGGCGACATCTCGCAGCCACGCGCCGCAGCGCTGCAGGGCATCGAGAAAATGCGCCACAATCTCGCGCTCGGCTTGCTGCAGGGCTTTTTGGTCCCGCTCGATCGCCCCGACGTCGCCTGGCTCGAGACGCTCGAAACGAGCCTCGACGGCGCCGAACCGCATCTCAGAGCGCAGGCCTGGTCAGCCTCCTCGATGTGGGCCGCCAATGCCGCGACCGTCTCGCCCGCGCCCGATAGCGGCGACGGGAAATGTCATCTCACCGTCGCCAATCTCGTCACCATGCCGCACCGTAGCCACGAGTGGCAAGGCACGCTCGCCCAGCTCCGCATCGCCTTTGCCGACCCCGCCTTTGCGGTACACGGCCCCGTCCCTGCCCCCTTCGGCGACGAGGGTGCGGCAAACCACATGCGGCTTTGCAGGGGGCACGGCGCGCCGGGGCTCGAGATTTTCGTCTATGGCGTCGGCGGCGGGCGTTTCCCGGCACGCCAGCATCTCGATGCCTCAAAAGCGATCGCGCGCCGCCACCGCCTCGATCCTGCGCGCACGCTGTTCCTCCGCCAGTCGGACGTTGCGATCCAGGGCGGGGCCTTTCACAACGACGTCGTCGCGGTAGCGAACGAGCATGTGCTCTTCACCCACCAGAGCGCGTTTCACGACCGCGAAGCGGCGCACGCCGAGATCCGGGCTGCCTTTCCCGAGGTCGAAATTGTCGAGGTACCGACCGCCGCGGTGAGCCTTGCAGACGCGGTCAAATCCTATCTCTTCAACGCCCAGCTTGTGAGTCTCCCCGAAAGCGGGGGCATGGGCCTCGTGTTGCCGACCGAGGCGAAGGAAACGCCCGCGGTATGGAGCTGGCTTGAGACCATGGTCGCTGGGAACGGCCCGATCCGCCAGCTTTTCCCGGTCGACGTCCGCCAGTCGATGGCGAACGGCGGCGGCCCTGCCTGCCTCAGGCTGCGCGTCGTGGCCGATCCCGCGAGCGTCGACCCGCGCTTTCTCGCCGATGAAGCGAAGCTCGACCGGGTCGCAGCCGTGGTTGCAACCCATTGGCCCGAGGCGATTGCGCCGGGCGATCTCGCATCGGCCGCGCTTGTTGCAGATGTGCGCAAGGCGCGGGCTGCCCTTCTCGAGGCGCTCGAACTTACCGCTCTCCTCTGACACGGGCGTTGAGGCAGAAGGGGGCGCTTGCCCCCGCCCCGTGCCATGCCTACATCGTGAGCATGACAACGCCGCCCATCACCGAACTCACCACGCGCGCGCGCGACGTGTTCCGGCTGGTCGTCGATGCCTATCTCGAGACCGGACAGCCGGTCGGATCGCGCACGCTCTCCAAGCTTGCAGCGCTCAATCTCTCGCCGGCCTCGATCCGCAATGTGATGCAGGATCTCGAAGAACTCGGCCTACTCGCCAGCCCCCACACGAGCGCCGGACGGCTCCCCACCGAGCAGGGACTGCGGCTCTTTGTCGACGGGATGATGCAGGTCGCCGAACCGAGCGCAGAGGACCGGGCGCAGATCGAGGCGAGTCTCGCCGACGCCGGCCCGATCGAAAGCGCGCTCGCCCAGGCGACCGCCGCACTTTCCGGGCTCTCGGCCTGCGCCGGGCTCGTCCTCGTACCCAAGCATGAGCGGGTGCTGAAGCAGGTCGCCTTCGTGCCGATGTCGGCGAACCAGGCGCTTGTCGTCCTCGTTGCGGGCGACGGCACGGTCGAGAACCGGGTCATCGACATCCCGGCCGGACTTCAGCCCTCGGCGCTGGTCGAGGCGGGCAATTATATCTCGGCGATGCTTTCGGGAATGACACTCGCCGAAGCGCAGGCGCGCGTGCGGCGCGAGATCGAGGCCGAGCGCATCGCGGTCGACCGCGCCGCCGCCGATCTCGTGTCGCGCGGGCTCGCGGTCTGGTCGTCGGACGGCGCCGACCGTCCGGTGCTGATCGTGCGCGGGCAGGCCAACCTGCTCGACGAAAATGCGGTCGGCGACCTCGACCGGGTACGGCAACTCCTCGACGAGCTCGAGACCAAGCAGGACATTGCGCAGCTTCTCGACAGCGCGCGCGATGGCAGTGCGACCCGTATCTTCATCGGGTCGGAGAATAAGCTCTTTTCGCTCTCGGGCTCGTCGGTTATCGCCGCGCCCTATCGCGGATCGGATGGGCGCGTCGTCGGCGTCGTCGGGGTTATCGGCCCGACGCGCTTGAACTACGCGCGCATCGTACCCATGGTGGATTTCACCGCACAATCGCTCTCCAGACTGATACGATAGGTTTATGACAAACACCGAAAACGAGACGCCCGTCGAAGACGGAACGCCCCTTGACGCTGAAACTGCCGAAGCCGCTGCGACCGATGCCCCTGCGGGCGAAGCCGAGCCGCAGGACGAGGCGGCAAAGCTTGCTGAACAGATCGCATCGCTGCAGCAGGAACTTCTCTATGCGCGCGCCGAGACGCAGAATGTGACCCGGCGCAAGGACAAGGAAATCGCCGACGCGCATGCCTATGCCGCGACCAAATTTGCGCGCGACATCCTGTCGGTCGCGGACAATCTCGGCCGTGCGCTCTCCGCGATCGGGGACGAGCAGCGCGAGGACGAGAAGTTCAAGCCCTTTGTGGCAGGTCTCGAAGCGACCGAACGCGAGCTGATGAGCGTTTTCGAACGCCACGGAATTACCCGCATTGCAGCGATCGGCCTGCCGCTCGACCCAAACCAGCATCAGGCGATGCTCGAGATTCCAAGCGACAAGGAGCCCGGCACGATCGTGCAGGAGATGCAGGCGGGATACATGATGAAGGACCGCCTGCTGCGCCCCGCGATGGTCGGCGTCGCAAAGAAGGCGGACTAAGCGCGACGCGTCGCCCCAGCGAAAGCTGGGGCGGCTATTCTTCTGTCAGGGATGGTGAGCAGCGGAGGCTTCGCCGACAACGCCGGTCAGGCCGCCTTGCGCATTTTGGCGAGCTTCTTCAGCACCATTTCGCGCTTCAGACGCGAGAGATGATCGATGAAGAGAATGCCTTCCAGATGATCATGTTCGTGCTGGATGCACGTTGCCATGAGGCCGGTCATGCGTTCGCGGTGATGATTGCCGTCCGCGTCCTGCCAGTCGACCGTGACTTCAGCAGGGCGCGTTACCTCGGCATATTGCTCGGGGACCGACAGACAGCCTTCCTGATAGACGCTATGCTCTTCTGAAAAATCGGAGAAGACAGGATTGATGAAGACGCGCGGATTGCGGATCACGCGCTTGCCCTCTTCATCCTCCGGATCGGTTTCCTGAAGGTCGATCACGAGGATGCGCTTTGCCACCCCGACCTGAATCGCGGCTAGCCCGATTCCGGGCGCATCGTACATCGTCTCGAACATGTCGGCGACGAGCTGCTTCAACTCGGCGTCAAACGTCTCCACGGGCTTCGAGATGACGCGCAGCCGGGGGTCCGGGGTCTCTATGATCGGTAATAGGGCCATGAGGGTCAGGTATGATCGCAGGGGCGCGGGGTCAAGGGGCCCTCTTTTGAGCTCACTTGCGCGCTTTCCTCGCCTTTGTCGCACTCTCGGTGCCGGCAGATTTGGGGGGAAAGGCAAATTTGCCTGCGCGATCAAGCCCCGCGCGAGACATTACGCACGCGTACCTTGCGATCCGCATTTAGAGCATCGCGCTGGAAATGGGAATCGGGGGATTCCCAAATGGTCTGAGTTGTGATTCACCGGGTTAGATCTACTTTGGCAGATTATTCGGATCGGTCGCTGTAACCAGTTTATTGCAGTGAGGGCAGATCGTCGGTGGCGGTCTTGCGAAGAGGTTGATTATCGCCTGCCTGACGGCAGGCATGGTCGGTTGCGGCGGCGGTCCCGAGTTTCTTTTTTTTTCGCCCCGCTGCGCTTAGACGGCG
>Ga0180220_1000757_pt1 | contig 29465 bp, 25 predicted proteins | sample eDN5th37CBELigBY_FD_151335 | JGI IMG/M metagenome (GOLD analysis project Ga0180220, IMG submission 151335) | Enriched backyard soil microbial communities from Emeryville, California, USA - eDNA 5th pass 37_C BE-Lig BY (version 2) (version 2) | ecosystem: Environmental > Terrestrial > Soil >... | reverse complement strand
GACAACCGGTACAATCCGACCGACCCGACGCGGGCGCGCAAGCTGCTGCTGCATAAGGAACAGATCCATAAGCTCCTGGGTCAGACCAAGCAGGAAGGTTACACGATCGTTCCGCTCAAAATTTATATTCGCAATGGCTACGCCAAGCTGCTGTTAGGCCTTGGCCGCGGTAAAAAGCAATACGACAAACGCGAATCCGCAGCCAAACGCGATGCACAGCGCGATATCCAGCGTGCTTTGCGCGAAAAGCAGAAAATTGCGCGTTAATAACCGGTTACGCGAAATCTTAGCAAGTTTCACCTGCGTTTCCTTGCATCATCTGTGTCATTTTGGCCGGATGGTGTGATATAATAAATGATGTAAGAGACGCGGAGTGCCGCGATTCTTTTACGGAACCAACGAATTGCTTCTGATCGTCCTTTCTTATGGAGGGAAAGGATGCGGAATTAGATTGCTTCTTGTGCTGCAGAGCAGCTCATCTAATCCGAAGAAGCCCTTTATAACAAGGGGGCGTTCTTGGATTCGACGGGGACAGTTCGAGCATGAGTAGCGGGTAGTGGGGACGCGTCCGCTTCATCAACGCTAACGCCAATAATAACTGGCAAACAACAAAACAACTACGCTCTCGCAGCTTAATAACCTGCAGACGTGCTCTCGCTCTGCATCGCCCATGTGCCGGGATGAGGGCTCACTCTTAGTGGGATACGCTGTCTAGTCTCCGCCTGCGGCTAGCTGAAGAAGACAAACAGGCTGACCCTTTCGGGATCCGGTGACGGGGAGCCTGACTGGGTGACATCAAAACTGTCACTACACCCGTAGAAGCTTATGTGGCGTTGTCTTCGGACAGGGGTTCGACTCCCCTCGCCTCCATTGATACCATCAAAAAAGCGACCGTCTTAGGTCGTTTTTTTGCGTTTTCTTATGCGTTGTGCTGTAAAACTTCGTGGAACGCGGTCTAGTCTCTGCCTGGGGCTAGCTGAAGAAGACAATCAGATTGTGGTTTTTGCTGTGTTCGATTTAAATATGTAGAATCCTGAGCTATAAGTTTGCAAAGCAAGACACCCCAATCAAAGAGTGTCCAATGTACATAATACAGAAGAAGGGCCTTTAGAGGTCCTTCTTTTTTTCGGCCCTTTTTTTTCTGACATTTGTCATATCCGGTTTGTGACAACCCACACTAATTGGTTCTCGCGCTTTTTCAATATAATGAGGACATCAAAGAACGAAAGAAGAAATTAGCGGAGGTTAGTAAAATGACAAAGGCCATTGAATGTATAAATCTAGTAAAGAAATTCGGCGACTACTGTGCCGTTGATCATATGAATCTATCATTTGAGAAAGGCAAAATATCAGCATTGCTCGGACCGAATGGGGCAGGCAAGACAACAACCATATCCATGATCCTCGGAATGGTCAAGCCAACATCAGGAGAGGTCAGGGTCTTGGGGATGCCGTCTGGAACAAAAGAATTACGCCAACGCGTTGGAGCGCTTTTGCAGGATGTTAAAGCAGCAGATGGACTTACGGTGAAAGAAGTGCTTCAATTGTTCCGCAGTTATTATCGTAATCCGATGTCGCTCGAGCGATTGTTAGACATTTCGGATCTCCACGCGGATCAGAAACGGCGCGCATCTACGCTGTCCGGAGGACAACGCCGTAGATTAGCTTTCGCCCAGAGTTTGGCGGGAAATCCAGAGCTTCTCCTGCTTGATGAACCAACCGTCGGAATGGATATCGAGGCTCGTGGCCGGTTTTGGGATACCATCCAAGCGCTGGCAAGTGACGGACGTACGGTGCTCTTAACTACGCATCATTTAGAGGAAGCGGATGCTGTCGCAGATCACATCGCGGTCATCGCCAGAGGACAGGTTGTTGCGGAAGGGACTCCGGAACGTTTAAAGGCACAAACAGCACTTAGAACCGTTTCATTTCGAGCGGCGAACGCGCCAGATGAGCAGGAATGGCTCACATTACCTGGTGTAGAAAGGGCAGAGTGTAGCGGCGAGCGAATTCGTCTGTTTGCCCACGAGACTGATGAATTGTTATTTAAATTGATGCAGTCTGAATGGGGAGTTTCAGATATTGATATACAATCTGCCAGCTTAGAAGATACATTCCGAAGTCTTACAGGCTCAAATAAACAAACGATTATACGATAATAAAACATTTTTAGGAGGAAAACAGTCATGTTACATATGTTTGTTGCCCAGACCAAAGCAGAAAGTATACGAATTATCCGCAGTCCATTTTTCTTACTCTTCTCCATTGCGATGCCGCTTGCTTTCTACTTTTTGTTTGCGAGTATGAATGGGGTAGACAAATCGATTCAATCGACAACTTGGGGTGTCTTTTCATTGATGTCGATGACTGCATTCAGTTTGATTGGTACAGCCGTATCTCAATTCGGTATCCGTCTATCGTTCGAGCATCAAGACGGGTGGGTACGCTTGTTGAAGCTGACTCCACTATCTCCTGCAGTCTGGATTGGCAGCAAAATTATATCGCAAATGGTTGTTCACTTGATCGTGATTGTTGTTATCTTTTTATCTGCTGGCCTTGTTCATGATATACAATTGACAGCCGGGCAATGGATTGCATGCGGATTATGGTTATGGATCGGGAGCATATCTTTTCTGGCGCTTGGTGCCTTGTTAGGAACGCTTAAAAATGCGAATACCTCCGTTGCCATCGGAAATGTATTACAGATGGGACTCGCCATTGTAGGGGGGCTTTGGATGCCGCTTAGTACTTTGCCAAGTTGGATGGGCTCGGTCGGGGAATGGCTGCCATCTCACCGTTATGCCAATGGGGCATGGAATATGATCGCCGGAAAAAATCCAGCAAGTATCGATTTCATAATTTTGACAGGATGCGGTCTCCTCTTTATGCTACTATCAATCTATATATATAATCGACGGGATGCGGTCTAATTGAATAGAGAAAAGTGGCGTCTCTTTCCAAAATCGGAAGGAGTCGCTCCTTATATTTTGTTAACAAATTTAATGATACCCATGTACTTTCTACTCTATGAGCCGTCAAGTATACAGTGGCTTGGCTTTGTTCTGTTAGGCCTATTCGTTCTATCGTTTCGACAATCCTACTTTTATGCAAAGTGGGCCACGCCAATATTGATCGTTCAGGTGGGTATACTCTTAATTTTAGCAGCTGTATTTCATCCTATGTATACGTTTATGGGTTTTATGATCGCTGCTCCGCTGAGCAAACAAAAGCTGCCGATATTACTCTCTATAACGATCGTTTTTACGGTAGCTATGGGATTTATCGCCGTTCCTTACTTGGACCGGATGGGCAGCCTAGTATGGATAGGGCTGGTGCCTATGTTTGGCATCTGTATTCTGCCGTATATTATTCGAACTTCGACCCGATTTCAACAGAAGTCTGCACGGTTGCGGGCAGAAACGGCTGAACGAATGGCACAGCAGGAGGAGCGCCAGCGGATCGCACGTGAATTACATGATACATTGGGACATACGCTGTCATTAATCGCACTAAAAGGGGAAGTCGTGGAGAAATTGGTCCATCGCCATCCCGAGAGAGCGATCGAAGAGGCTCGTGAAATACGGGAAACGGCACGCGCAGCCTTGAAACAAATGCGTGAATTGGTTACGGAAATGAAAGTTACATATCTCGCTGACGAATATAAGCATGCCGTATCGTTGTGTTCAGCTGCGGGCATATCTTTGGCATTTCAATATCAATCGATTTCCAATCCCAGACCTTCTCATGTAGGGACGGAAGACGCTTTAGTGAACAATCCGCTTCCGTTAACACCCTTACAGGAGACGATTTTGGCGATGTGTTTTCGCGAGACGATTACAAATGTGGTTCGACATAGCCGGGCAACAAAGTGCAACGTTCTTCTCGACATTCAGGAAGGGGAAGTTCGTGTATCCGTAAGTGATGACGGTATTGGGGCAGATATGGATCAATTTTATACTAGCAGTAATGGACTCGCCGGTTTACGGCAGCGGTTGGTTATGATCGATGGTCGTATGTCGCTGTCTTCGTCCTCAGGCAAGGGGACGGAGGTCACCTTACATATACCTAGGGTAATACGAAATGAAAAGGTAGGTAGCGCTTAGATGATTCGTATTGTTTTGGCAGAAGATCAAAAGTTATTAAGGGGAGCACTGGCAACGTTACTCTCGTTAGAAGATGATATTGAAGTCGTCGGCCAAGCTGAAAATGGGGAAGAAGTAATGTCCATGATTCAGGAGTATGAGCCGGACGTAGCTGTTCTGGATATTGAGATGCCGCTGAAAACGGGGTTAGATATTGCGGAATTGGTTCAAAAAAGTAAATTGGCTTGTCGTGTCATCATCTTGACGACATTCGCGCGTCCTGGATATTTCCAGCGGGCGATGCAGGCAGGAGTTTATGGATATCTTCTTAAAGATACGGGCAGCGAGGAACTGGCTGATGCGATTCGTCGGGTCTATGATGGGAAACGTGTCATCAATTCAGAATTGTCGCTCGCGGTATGGGATGATCCATGTCCATTATCGCCCAGGGAGCGTGAAGTCATGAAGTTGGCTGCCCAAGGCTTAGTTCTTCAAGATATTGGAGCACAGCTGTTTCTATCCTATGGAACGGTACGTAACTATATGTCAGAGGCGATTGGGAAGCTCGGGGCGAATACACGGATCGAGGCGATAGATATCGCACGCAGCAAGGGATGGTTGGATTAAAGAGGGCTTCGAACTCCGGTGGTGAGTTATCGTAGGTGGCACTTCTGATTAGGATACAAAAATCGTAATTAGAAAACTGGAGGGGGACTCGGGTTGGTTGCCAATCGAGAGCAGCTCCGAGAAATTCTGAAAATCGGGTCAATTTTAATAGGATTTTACTGATGTATAGGCGAAAGAAAAAAGCCCCGAATAACGGAGCTTGTATGCTATAATTTGGAATGTACAACACACCTTGAGTGGGTGGGGCTTCCTCCGGAAAGGAGGTGAGTCCATATGAACTTCTCTTTTTCCGATATGATCGTATTCGCAGGGTTTATCGTTGCGTTACTGACCTATATCGACCGAAAAAAGAAGTAACCCACTCTTAAGGTTGGCAAACCGTGGGTTACTTCTCTGGACAAGCATTACCCTGGAGGGAATCCCCACTCAAGAGGTTGTTCTGAGGACGGACTGCCATCCGTCCTTATTTCTATTCTTATCTTATCATACCCGGTTTTAGTCCTCAAGGATCAGCATTAATGAAGGTCCCCCGAATAGTCCAGTGACTTAAGCGCTTGAATTTGAAAGTAACCACAGGAGAAACCTGCATGTCCACACAAAAAAGCTTCATTCGGCGAGTTTAAAATAGTGTCTTTGATTCAATAAGTTCACCGGAGCCGGGCCGATCCCTAGTCTTAAGTCTAGGTTCAGATCCCCCCCTAAGACGGTTATGTCAGCCGAATAAGGCGGTTATAATGAATTTATATAACTCGCTGATACGTGATATAGGAAGCCAAAAGGGGTGTTTGAATTTGAACGCAGAAGTGACGAACACGGCACGGGCAGGTAAGGTGAAATGGGTCCTTTTTAATCCAAAAACCTACGCAACGATCCTCTATTTATTGCTATCCCTCCCGTTAGGGATAATTTATTTTACAGTAGCGATAACAGGACTAGCATTATCCATCGGTTTAACTCCCATATTTATCGGAATACCGCTGTTCTTTGGCGTTGCGAAGCTGTTGAACGGGATTGTGCTTTTTGAACAAAGCATGATTAGACAAATCTTAGGTTTGCCTGCTCCTTCCGTTTCGTATTCCTACCATCAACAGTCTGAAGCTGGGCAGAACTGGTTTATGCGAATGGTGAGAGGTTTTGAGGGCGGACTATTCATTCGAAATCTGCTGCTCGTAGTGTTAAGATTTGTAACAGGCATCGTATTCTTTGTTATTATGGTTACCGTGATTTCACTGGGACTCGGATTGATTGCTCTTCCCGTCGTGCATATCATACTGATGAATGAAATCCAGCTTGATATTTTGGAAAATAGCTTATTCAGTTATTTCCATATCGATTGGACTTATAATCAGCAATATCTGCTGTACGTTGGCGTTGGCCTTGTCCTGTTCTGGGTCGCGCTGCGCGTCGTGAATGGGCTCATGCAAATTCAGCGCAGAATCATGTATGTGGACGAGCCGTATCAGCAGCCGTCAGTGCCGCCCATGGAAGAACCAATCCATGCGTCCGTTCAGTCACAATATTACGAGTACCAAGAGGATCACCCCACGCAGGGGATGATGCAGCCAGCCCACAGAGAGCTTTAGAAGCTCTCTTTTTTTATGACCGCTACTTGGCAATTGCGGTAGTATACTATCAAAAAGGCGACCTTTACCGGCCGCCTTCTTGTGTTCCATTAAAAGTCAATCGGGCTGTGCGGCTCATGTTCGAAGCTAGACGTATTAATGAAGATAAGGCCAATCTTATGTATACTTAAATAACCGGGACTAATAGATAAGCATCTAAAGGAGTTATAGGTAATGAAATCTGACCGTATAAAATTCCCGCCGGGATTTTGGACGGGGTTACAACAATTAGGAATTTCTCCGCAAGACGTAGCGAGCAAAGCCCGGTTGCCGCTCAGCATGATGACAGAATCGGCTGCCGTCACTGCGGCCCAATATTTTAAAATCTGGCAAGCTTACTCCGATCTTATGGGCGACATTGCCGTTGGAATCACCAAGCTTGCATCCGTCTTTGAAACGGCACAGTACCCGCCGCCCGTCTTGGCGACCTACCATGCGCGTGATTATCGCGAAGCCCTGAACCGAATGGCCCGGTACAAACCACTATGCCCGCCGGAAAGCTTGCGTGTAACCGAAGAGGGCGAGGCCTGTACGCTCGAATTGGAATGGAGGCATAGAGAGCAACCCATACCGCCCGTGTTGGTTGGAGCTACACTGGCCTTTCTTCTAGAGCTTGGGCGACGGGGCACGGGCTTGCATTTAACTGCGCGGTCCGTAGAATTTTCTCACTCGATGGGGAATGTAATGGCGCTCGAAGCTTACTTCGGATGTCCGATCCGGATGGGTGCAACCGCTAACCGAATCACGCTGCATCGAAGAGACCTGGATCGCCCCTTTGTTTCGCATAATCAAGAGTTGCTGGAGATCTTGACACCTGTATTGGACCAATCATTGGATGAAGTGCGCAACCGTTCAATCCCTGAGATCGTCAAAAGGATCTTGAAGCAGAGCTTAACCGGAGGAGCCCTTGACATTCGGGCTGTGGCGAGCGAGCTCTGCATGAGCGACCGTACCCTGCAGCGCCGTCTGACTGACGAAGGTACAACGTTCAAGCAGTTGTTGACGCAGGCACGGCATGAACAGGCACGGGAATACTTGGCAGACCCCAAACTCAATATAAAAGAAGTGGCTTTTTTAATTGGATATGAAGACGAAAACTCGTTTTACCGCGCCTTTCGCCTTTGGGAAGGCGATACACCTTCAAATTGGCGTTCCGAATATCTGGGGGCAAACCCAACGTCATAGAATCCAGCTTGATTCGTATCCCGCAGTGCCGGCATTTTCCGGATTACATTATTGGCGGGTGAAACAAGACATTTGGCGTTATGCGCTAGTTACCGAACGATCCGGACGAAGTAACATAGTCTCTATCCGGAGCACAGCGGTGTTTCAAGAATAACTTCGAATCAGCTTGCTGCGAATGACAACAAAGGAGACACCTAAGTTATGGATATGGGATTAAAGAACAAAACGGCTTTGGTAACCGGATCGACGAAAGGTATAGGGAAAGCCATTGCCATTGAACTTGCCAGAGAAGGCGTCAATGCCCTCGTTAACGGACGGAAGCATGAAGAGGTAGAACGAACCGTAAATGAATTGAAGTCGGAGTTCCCGGCTACCTTTCCTCAGAATGCAACGGCCGATATTGTGGATTTGCAGCAAAGAGAAGCTTTGCTCGAGAAATATCCCCACGTCGATATTCTGGTGAACAATATGGGGATTTATGAAATCATGTCTTATGATGACGTTGACGATGAAATATGGGAAAAATACTTCCGAACGAATGTCCTGGCTGCGAACGGATTATCTAAATTTTATTTGCCTAAAATGTTGAATAACAATGATGGACGAATCATCTTTATTGCAAGTGAAGAAGCCGTGATGCCATCAGGGCAAATGCCTCAGTATGCCGTGACCAAATCCATGTTACTATCGCTGTCAAAAAGCTTATCGAAACTAACCATCGGAACGGAAGTCACCTCCAATACGATTATGCCTGGACCAACGCTTTCTGAAAACGTATATCAAATCATTGACAGTATGTTTCCTGATGATATGGCATTTTCGGAAAAAGAGAAACAATTTATGGCTGCAAACCTGCCCCAATCCGAAATACAGCGATTTATCAGGCCTTTTGAAATAGGAAGATTGGTTGCATTCGTCTGCAGCCCCTATGCATCCGCATTTAAAGGCTCTCCGATCCGTATGGACGGGGGCATGGTACCTACGATTTTTTAACATGTTAGGATTCACCTCCATAACTAGCATCAGAAAAGCGACCTTAATCGGCCGCTTTTTTCATTTTCGTATCTACATTCATGGCTGCGCAATGTTTCTTCATCAATCGTTTATTTTATCTAATGTTATATGTCGTTTACTAAGTACCACACGGGGAAGCTTATGCAGTGTCGTATTGCAGGATAGGGCGAGGGCAATAAAATGGAAGCAAAAATCAAAGCCGACTTGTAAATCAACTCCAGTCGTGTTATAATTAGTTTATTGGAATTTGAACCTGGATCACATATTGTAGAGGGTTAGATTTTGATTATGTAGCCTTGTACAATATGTGATTTTTTTTAAATTTCGAAGATCATGTAAAAATGAAAATATGGAGGTAATTGACCATGACAAAAGGAACAGTTAAGTGGTTTAATGCAGACAAAGGCTTTGGTTTTATCGAGGTTGAAGGCGGAGACGACGTATTTGTGCACTTCAGTGCAATTACTGGCGACGGCTTCAAATCTTTGGACGAAGGTCAAAGAGTCGAATTTAATATCGTACAAGGCAATCGCGGCCCACAGGCTGAGAATGTTGTTAAACTGTAAAGCTGTCGTTAAAAGGTCCCGCACATCGTGTTGGGACTTTTTTTTCGCTCATGATTCCAGAAGAGAAAGAGGGATGCTGCTTGTACGGTTCACGGAAAAGACCGATGATGGATGTTCCAGAGGAAATGACGACGATATGGTCATGTACGAATGAAAAGTGCAACGGATGGATGAGGGATAATTTTGTTTTTCAGATTCAACCGATCTGTGTCCAATGCCATTCCTTTATGGAGAAGAGCGAGAAAATGCTTCCTATTTTAGAAAATACAAGTCCTAATCAGACGAAGCGTTAAATAAAGCGGTGACGCATCACAATGGTCGACATCTTCAATCGTAGAAATCGATGTGGCGTTATCTTTGGGCAGGGGTTCGACTCCTTTCACCTTTATTTAAGTAGTTATTATAGAATGCTGCTTTCCGAATCGATCGGATAGCAGCATATTTTCTAAATTTAAGGAAATGTTATGATAGGTTTTCGTTTTTGAGAAGAAATCATTGGTAGTGATTTTCCTTTTATTAGGTATATAATAAAGAGGAAGGGATTGGGTTTATAGTAATAAAAACTAAGATTTGAAAATATAGGGGGAAATCATGGTTGCAATTACAAGCCTTTGAGAGGTCAAGAGGAGACTTAACCTCTAGCATTCCTGCGCAGTAGTTGGCGCCCTTGGCAAACGAATTAATTCATTCTTAATAGAATGTCGTGCATAACCCCAGCAAGCCAAGAGATTGTCAATACTCGCGAGTCTGTTGAGGAACTCCGTGAAAATATATCGCAAATAAGATTAACTCAATGAAATCGATGAGACACCGGGAATTTTGAAAGGAGGCGTTTTTTTTTGAAAGGGTCTAAATTACTAGTTATCATGTCGTTGTTATTGTTATTTATTACAGGCTGTTTTTCTGAAAAAACATCTTCCGAAAAAGTAACCCAACTTTCAACATTAAATGGTGAAAGCGAGCATTGGCAACTGCAAGGATATAAACTGAAAATTGCAGGGGATAACCTTTTTGCCGGGGATGGTGAATTACAATATAAGTTTGATGAAAAAATAACTGATCATATTTCATTTAGGATGGTTGCAGTAATTGATGATAAAGAAATTGTTTTACAAGAAATGAAAATCGTAAGTTCGGGAAAGAATTTCAATAAGCAAGATACAGGTAAGGCGGAATTAATAGTGCCTATGAATAATGAAGGCGAAAAAATTACCTTTATCAATAAAGATAAAATATACGGGGTAATAGAATGGATATCACATGAAGGAAAACGGGTGAAAGAAACTATAAAGTTTAGCGAATAAATGTTTGCTTCACTAACGGGAAACAACAGCTCGAAACTGAGCAAAACGCACAACGTATGGTAGATTTTGTTTTCCCTTTGCTTTGGAAATTTCACTGAGCAGCAACAATATTTTAGAAAAGAGGCTATTTATTTTTAAAGTACCTGAGAATAGAAGGTTTTGGTTTTACGGATATGGTGGCAGCAAATGCTAGGTAGCTGGCCTCCTGTTGCCAACATAAAAACACCTCCAAGGTTGTCTCCATATCTTACGACATGGTTGCATTCTCTTGAAGGTGTTTATTTTTTTCTCACGCTACGAGTGCAGCGTTACAATAAAATTTATTTATGTTGTCCATGAGGTAACAGCAATGGAAGATGGTTTTGGCTTCAGGAAAGTCGCCCCGCCTAAATACTTGTCATTAAGTATCCCTCTTTCGTAAACCTCGCAAAACGTGGAGTTGTATATTGGATACCCAACAGCTATTCCAGTTTTTCCACCTTGTATATCCATAGGGACCATAACAGATGTAGATACACCTATTGATTGGCCTAGTGAGTAACCAAATTCGGCAGCAACAACCTCCTGAACGCCAATGCTGAGAGATGTTTGCACCTCTACTGAGACACTTTCATTTGCTGATACTGTAATCTCAATTCCTTTACACTGCTGAGTAGAAGGCTTGTTACAAAAATATTTAGCACGTGCAATTTCGGTCCATCCATCAATACTTTGAGTTGGCCCTTTTACAATTCTATATCCAAGGATTGCCTGTGGATTAATAGATTTACTCTCTTCCTTTGGTAATTCTATTGACTCATCTTCATTATTTACAATTTGAATTGAAACCAGTTTTGCGTCTGGAGATGGTTTTTCAAGTCCATATTTCTCCACAAGTTCTTCTTGGTTTTCTTCATTTGCATAAATAACAGTATTTTCTTTAATCGGAGCTCCATTAAGGTATACATAGCCATCAGGATTATTTCCTCCACTTGCTGGCAGTACTTCCTTTTCGGATGCGCTAGCAAAGGAGTAAAATGAAAGAGATGCAACCAAAACGGAAGCTAGCACAAACGACAACTTTTTCCTCATATATTATTCCTCCTTTAGTATTATATACCAATTATATTATCGGCGAATGCCGCTTTCAACCTTAATTTGTAAATAAATATAATTATTTGGGTTTCTGTAAAATTAAAAAAGTTAAGGAGGAAAAACTCCCCAACCATTCCTTCCGGAGATTTCTAATAACGCGATAAAGCAATCTAGCCGAGCGCTAGGTCCTTTTTTGTATATAAGGAAACTTTCATAGCTAACTGAACTCATGGATTGGATTAAAAGATACCGAATGGATTACCGCCCTCTGCCCATGTATCTCGAAGAAAAAAACTTTCCAATTTCAGTTATCCATCCATTGACTTCATCATCCTCCCAATGTTATATTGTGCATACACGATATACACAATTTGATGAGGAGGAACTTTATGCTGGCATTAGACGTTAGGCATTTAAATAAAACCTATCCGAATTTTCAGTTAAAAGATGTATCGTTTCAGCTGGAACAAGGGTATATTATGGGATTTATCGGAGCCAATGGCGCAGGGAAAACAACCACGATCAAATCGATTTTGAATATGATTCACATTGATAGCGGCGAGGTACACATTCTAGGCAAAAACGTTGCCGAACACGAAACCGCATTGAAGCAGGACATCGGATACGCATTTGGCGGCATCGATTTTTATACGCGAAGCAAAATCAAAACGTTGACCGAAGTGATTAAGAAGTTCTATGCGAATTGGGATGATGAAACTTATTACAACTATCTGAGAAGATTCAAGTTGGAGGAAAACAAAAAAATCGTGGAATTGTCGACGGGAATGAGGGTAAAGTACAGTTTGGCTATTGCCTTATCCCATGGTGCGAAGCTTCTCATCCTCGATGAACCGACGAGCGGACTCGATCCGGTTGCAAGAGACGAGCTGCTCGATATTTTTCAAGGCCTTGTGGCAGATGGCGAAATCAGCATACTTTTCTCCACTCATATCACGTCTGACTTGGAAAAATGCGCGGATTTCATTACCTATATCGATAACGGACAAATTATCAACAGTGCTGAGAAAGAAGAATTTGTTGGGTCATATCGGTTACTGAATGGCAGCGAAAGCGATCTGCCCCTGGTAAAGGAAAAGTTAATTTCCTACAAAGTAAATTCATTCGGCTTTACGGGATTGATCCACACGGAAGACTTCGATCCATCCTCCGATATCAAATCAGCTATACCAAGTCTTGAGGATATCATGGTTTATTTTGCCAAAAAGGAGGCTGCTTATGTATAACTTAGTGATGAAGGATTTAAAATTAGGAGTAAATCCTTTATATTTTATAATGCCTTTGATTCTTGGCGCCTTAATGCTCATTCCGGGTTGGATCTATTTTATTGTCATTTTGTATTTTTGCTGGATCACGGTACCGAATATGTTTGCTGGATTTAACACTCAAAATGATTTGATGTTTACGACGATGATGCCCGTAACCAAAAAAGATATCGTCAAAGCAAGGGTGTTCGTGATTGTCCTCCTGGAATTATTGCATATCGTGATGGCAATGATCTTTGGGTTCATCAATACCCGCTTATACCCGAATCTGACCCATTATTTCTTCGGGCCTTACATGGGTTTTTGGGGGTTATGCTTTGTCATGCTTGCGCTCTTCAATATCATCTTTATTCCCATGTATTACAAGACAGCTTATAAATATGGCAAGGCAATGCTCGTATCCGTTGCGGCCGCCATGCTTTTTGCCGGACTCGCACAATGGATCGGAATCCAGAGTTCTTTTGTGTCCGACATCTTTAACGGTAACGGCGCTGATCATGCGGCACTTCAAATATCCATTTTGATCGGAGGGATCGTGATATTTACCGCATTCACCATCATGGCTTATCGAGTTGCCGTTAAACGATTCCTAAAAGTGGAAATCTAATGAACATCGCGATTTCGAACACATCCGAAAAACCGATCTATCAGCAGCTTTTTGAACAAATCAGCGCCCAAATTTTAAAAGGAGAGCTTTCAAGCGGTTATAGTTTACCGCCAATTCGACAAGCCGCTCAGGAGCTGCGCGTTAGTGTCATTACCGTAAAGAAGGCTTGGGAAGAACTCGAACGATGCGGTTTGATCAATACGGTGACTGGGAAAGGATGCTTTGTCGCCGAATTTTCACCCGAAGAGAAGCTGCGCCTACGCAATGACATGATTTTGAAGCAAATGGCTAGCGACACATCGTATTACAAATCTTTTGGCCTCACCATCGATGAAGTGATTGAGCTGTTGAAGAAGATCTACTAACAACCGGAAGCGCGCCAAAATCAATAGAAAACGTGTAAACGGCCCAGGCCCGGCAGACGATACTGCCGGGCCGTTGCTTTACGGGTTATAGGTTATACGGTTGATTCCCGAGCCGGAAATTCAATGGAATATTGGGCTTCCTGTACCCATTCCTTCTTGGCAAAATCTCTTCCTTTGATCAAAACCTTGTCGCCGTAAACTTCCACGTATAACCCTTGGCTGCTTTGTTCCTCGGTTAGACTGTTCCATGATGCCATCACGCTCGCCGTATTCACCATCGTAAACTTTTCGCGGTGCAACGCATGAGGCATTTCCAGCGCCGCATGGGAATGCCCGGAGAAATAGACGACTTGCGGATACCGGCCCAACAAGCTTCTCAGCTGTGCATCCGGAACGACGCCATGCCATTCGACGGACCCGGCAACCGTCTCCTGGAACGGCTGATGCAGAATAACGAAGATCGGTTTAGCGGGATTCGAACGCTCGGCAAGCTTTTGTTCCAGCCAATCCAACTGTGTCTCGGATATATAGGAATGATCCTTTAAAGTCGCCTCGTCTTTATAATCCGTTCCCAAAACGATAAAATGATAGCCGTTCAGCCAAAAGTCGTATGTAATGCTCGTGCCGAGCTTCTCCTCGAAGCGTTTTCTTTTGACCTCATAGCTTTCATGCCACCGAATATCGTGATTGCCCAGCGCAAAATACGGGCGGGGATGTGGCATCGCTTTCAAAACCGCCAAAAAGCCGTCGTATTCTTCCTCCATGCCCCGGTCGGTCATATCTCCGGCAATGACGAGCGCCGCGCTATCCGGGTCATTTTCCCGAATGTCCTCCAACACGCGAATCAACTGCCTGCTGTGTTTGGATTGCAGATCCGTCTCGGTAATATGGATGTCGCTAATCACTTGAAAACTTAATCTTTTCATGCGGTTGCCTCCCCAATGAATATGTAATTCGGGTTTTGCATGATCATTTAAAGGTTAATCTGCGGGACGAAATAACCGGCGTAATCTCGTGGCCCGACTCCATATTGCAGTGCCCAAGCTCAAGAGGACTAGGCCCGACGAACTCGCTATGAACGCCTTCCACCGACAGCTCGCCTTGCTTCAGCGTAACGATCGCATACAGCGGATCTTTGTAAGGAACGGTATATTTCAACGTGGGATATTGATTGTCGACTTCCTCGGAATATCGGATGCACTCATACCCGGAACCAAGCCATTGGTAGGACATGCTGTTGATCTCGATATAAGATATGCCGTCGATGGTCGTAACCGCATCAAGATGATTATGCCCGTTCAAACAGGCCATCACTTTGGAATAGCCGGCTTCCTTATTTGCGGAAACGAGAATCGAATGCAGCTGATCGCGATTGAGAATGCCGTCCCATTGATTTTCCAAGCTTTGATGGCTAAAAATGATCGTACGTTTGTCTGTGCTCATTAAATCTTCCCGCAGCCATTCAAGCTGTTCATCCGTTACATAAGGGATCTCGTCGCGGTATCTGAAATAATTGCCGTGTTCATAATCCAGGAACTGACCGTCATGCTTAATAAAATTGGCGTCCAGCACGACGAAATGAAAGTCGCCGTGATCGAATGCGTAATAAATTCGTTCCATTCCGATAAAATCCATGACTGTCCGTTTGTCGCAGCTGTCCATGTCGTGATTGCCTAACACATGATATTTCGGCCCTTTGAATCGATGCCATATCGCCAAAAAGTTTTCGTTATCCGGTATCGGGTGGCAAAAATCGCCCATCTGAACGATAAAATCGACTTTCTCTTCGTTCATCCGGCCGATAAATGCCGCCAGCCTTTCGCGGCCGTCATGGGCAATATCGTTGTGGATGTCGGTACATAATCCGAAACGCAATTCATTCGGAGCGTTGCTCATTCGATCACTCCTTGTTTTTGGACGTAATTGGTTACCATGGTTCAAGCTGTCGCTGAAAACAAATACTTTCTGATATTTTAAAAAATAGCTGTTGATCTGTAAACCCAAAAAACGGCTCCCAAACGAACCGATCCGATCCAACCCGAAAATAAAAGAAAGGACACTTGTCGGATGCATAAAGACCCGAGAAAGGCCACCTTTTTAAAAAGTGTTCGTCTCCCGGGTCATAGTGCAGTCCTAACAAGGCGGGGCTCTTCTATTTTCCATATGTCCGAAGGTCGGAGCATGGTCCTATCCGCTCCTTATTTATATTAGCCTTATCCGGCTTTCGCCTGATTGGGAACTTGCCGCACGCTTTTCTTTCCGAGCAGATTGGTCCCTATGACACCGGCAATAATAAGCGCAGAACCGACGATATGGTACATGCTGACATCCTCCCCAAGCAAAAACGCCCCGGCAGCGATAGACACAATCGTCGATAGATTGGAGAATACGCTCACTTTGGATGCTTCGATTTTGGACAAGGCGTAGTTTGAACTAAGCGCCGTAACCAGCGTGGACAAGATGCCAAGATAGAGGACGGCCATGATAAACGTACCGCTGGCAAGCGGAGAGAACAGCTGACCGAGCGTTCCCGCGGCTGTATGCCCGGTGAGCGACACGGCTGAAAAGAAAAGAAAGGCGATGCCCAGCATGACATACGTAATCTCCGCAGGACTAAACGATTTGAGCAGCCGCTTCGCGAGCACGCTGTACCCTGCCATGACCAGGCAAGACAGGAACAAGAGAACGATCCCCGTCATGTTGGACCAATCGATGCGGCTGCCCTTCATCATAAAGATGAACAGGACTCCGCCGACGGACAGGCAGATGGATAGCTTTTGCAAGAGGGTGGTCGTTTCTTTCAAAAACAGGAACGCCAGCAGCACCGTTAAGACCGGCGTGAAAGCAAACAGAATCCCCCCTTCGCTGGATGTGGCATGCTGCAGGCCGTAGGATTGGAGCGTAAAAAATGACAGCGGATACAGGGTGGCCAAAAGCAGCAGCTTGTAAAACTTCTTCCCGCGGTAGTTCAAGCGGACCCGGCCCAGCAGGACGGGAATGGACATAACGGCGAAGGATGCGGCGAACCGGAATGTGAGGAGATCCAGGGGTGTGCCGAATTCGAGCGCAATTTTAGTGAATAAAAATGAAAATCCTATAATGATAGCATTGATAACCGCGCATAAATAAGCGAATTTCAATCCGGTTGGAGATGGATTCATCGATTAAGTGCCCCCTTAACTCTGAGTGTTCATCAATAGATTCATGTTCGCGAACGAGGAACTGATACATGAAATGGTAAAACGAAATGCAGGTGCCAACAATAACGAATTTTCAGAACTGTATCAGTACAGTTATGCATATCGCGTATAATGAGAATGGGGAAGAGAAGGGGCAGCGTGACACAGAGTGTGTTGGCGACATTTTAGCTTGAGGAGGAATAGTATGAACAGAGGAAGGATAAGGTTCGGAGAAAAATGGTTTCTTATTTTATTTCTTTTAATTATAACTATTGCATTTGTCGCTTTATCTAAGTCTTTGCATGTTGAATCAAAAGATTTTATTAACTCGGTTTTAGGTTTTTGGGGTGCAATACTTGGTGGAGCTATAACACTTATAGGTGTCAGGATGACAATTAAAGATGAAGATAAAAGGCACCATTTGAGCAAGCACTTTGAGGTACTTTCTAAAATATCAAATATAAAGCTAAAATTAATTAAAAGCGGAATCACGCATAAACTGAACAGCTTAGTAAACCAAAATTTAGAATCCGGTTTTTCTAGCGATAATGAGCAGGATTTGAGCGATAGTAAGGAGCTAATACATAGTATCGAACAATATTTTGTTGATCTCAGCGGTGATTTGGCATCTACAATCGGAGACCTTAACTTAATCGTTGGGAAAGGAGAGGTGACGGATGTTTTATTTAATTTATACACAAGGATAAACGAAGTGTTATGTTCCTTAAACGAAACACAGGTTTTAATTGATGAAGGTGTCGAATTTGAAGACGAAGAGGTAGTATTAAGTGATTTACATGATTTAAACAGGGAGATTGCAGTGTTTGACAAGCATTTAGACCGATTAATTTCTCTTCTCAAGGAAAAGTATAAAGCGCTTTAATTGCTTGGCTCGAATTAAGACCGGATCCCAAATAACCTGAGCATAACATTCGGCGAATTGTGGTTTTCTTAGCTCAACTCTATTTCATCTACATGAATTTGGGAATGAAATAATCTGCCCATGATTATCTCCTGCGTTTTGGCTTCCTGCCGAGGATCTCATAGAAATTTTGAGAAACTAGTCTACTGAAACATGGTATAATTCGGCTGACAAGAGCCTGTATTGGAAATAAGGGAGTGTGTGCGGCATGTTGAAACTGTTTGAGTATAATTGGCAGGTGCGTCAAGACTGGTTTGACTGGTGTGACTCGGTGACCGAAGAAGAACTGCTGAAGAAACGGACAGGAGGCGTAGGAAGCATTCTGCATACGCTGCATCATATTGTTGACGTTGAATACAGCTGGATATGTGATATGAAGGGGAAAATACCTCAGAAGACTGGGTTTGAGGAGTGTTCCAGCCTGCAAAAGATTAGGGATTATTCGGCGCGTTGCCATGCTGAAGTCGCTTCGTTTATATACGCCTGGAATAGCGACATGGAAAATCTGATTTATTCTGAACAAGACGAGGCAGGCGAATGGGAGAGCTTCAAATACGGGGAAATCATGCGGCATGTGATCGCCCATGAAATCCACCATATTGGCCAGTTGTCCGTATGGTCGCGGGAACTCGGAGAGAGGCCGGTTACCGCCAACTTGATTCGAAGGGGATTATTCGTTTCATAGCAGATGACTGTACCGAAAGTTGAAATCCCTCATGCCTTCACAATAAGGTGAATAACGCCGTAAAAATGATGGCTTTACGATCAAGCACCCTAAAACGTTAGACTTGCACTTGCTGAAAGTGCGTCTAACGTTTTATTGGTTTTTCACACCAAAAGGTCTATATGAACTGTTTTAATAATCCTCCTCAAGACGCGCTAATATATAGGCTTAGGGGCTAATGTGGATCGACTTAGGATCGCGATGCCAGCCAGTTGCCGAATACGACGGAAGCCTCCGTCTATTTAGCTATGCTTTCATATGCTGGGCGGAGTTTTTTATTTCTTTAAGAAATAAAGCGGCGGCGATAACGAGAGAGATCGATCGTATTATTGATCGCAATAAATTCGAAAGAGGGGAACATAATGATCGATAGCAAACGTTCGCGGAGGCAAGCTTCGGATATGGAATCAAAAACATGCTTAGAGGCACACAATCATTTTCCTAATGTCCTTCATAGATCCGAAGCAGGCGACAGGTTGACTGAACAGAGAGATTGCCGATCCTGACGGGACCGTTTTGGATTTTCTCGGAACCGATGCGTTAAAATGCTTTTTTGAAAGGAATCATATAAAAAAGGGCGACTCATTTGTCATGAAAGACGCAGGAATGAGCGCCATTTCGTTATCCATGGAATTACAGTCGCTTTCCGTCGTTATTGGGGCCGAACATAGCAATGATTTGTTTTCGGAGCTCGCATGCGTTTGTACCCCAATTCGAATAAAAACGTTACTATAGGCTATCTTGGTCTCAGTTTTCACTCTTTTCACGAGGTGACGTTTGCCTTACCGCTGATAGAACGCTTAGCCAAGAGTATTCAAGAAAAATTACCCCAAAAGGATCCAATGAAACACAAGGATCAGGTGTATTCACTTTTTGACCAGTATGTTCTGACGAATCGTGAGAAGGAAATTGCCTATGGGTGGCTGGAGAATAAAAACGTGCCAGAAATTGCGGACATTTGCGGTATTAGTCAAAATACGGTTCGGACTTTCATTAAGAAGATCTACGCTAAAACGAGAGTCCATCATAAAGGAGCTTTTCTTAAAAAGTTTATATGATCATGCATCAAACCTAAAGTACCCAATTTTGGGTATTTTTTTGATCATTGCGTTTTTTATAATTACATCAAAGTTAAAGTTAATTCATCATTCGACAATTTCATACATCGTAAGATAATAGCAAACCCATCGAAAGGTGGCGACGCAAAGCTACAGGGGCTAATGTAGATCTGATACCTTAGAGTGACGAGAAAATAATGGACGTAGAAGAATTTGAATGAATTCCCAAATAACGATGATCAAAAACGATATATAGGCTTGGGATTTTCTCAAGGTCGAGTGAGCCCAATGACCTTTGGTTTCAAAGAAGCCTCTTTATCCATGCTTGGGATTTGCTTGGGAAAACTGAGGTTGAAGGGACAGTGAAGGGTAAAAGCAGGGAAGGAATTTAAGCCTGAGGGACGCCTCATGGATGAACGGAGAGAACCGGCCAAATGGCCGGTTTTTTTGAAGTTTCAAGGGTTTTTCCTTTCCGCCTTTCGTATAACGCGAGCAAGGCCTTTGTCATGCCGTGCTTCCTCGGCTACGCCCTCAACCTGTCAAAGGCCAAGTAGGCGTCCGATCGATCGAGGGGCACACAAACTTTTTTCTGTGGTGGAGATCGGCAAGGAAGTAGGAAGCTCGCGTTCCCAGGTGCCTGTCAAAGCAAAAACATCCATAGGTCAACAGGTAAAAAATCATTGTGTTGCGTCGTTCGTATTACGCAGGAGATGCCGGCAGCGCAAACTCATCCCCCGTATCCGCAACCCATTGCCGCAAACGGTCGTTCAGGCGTTTCTGTTCTTGTTTGTACAGCGAATTGTATGCCAAATTAACCTGCTCGTAAGGATCTTCGTTCAGGTTGAACAGCAGCCATGGCGTATTCTCCAGGCATACGTATTTCCAACCGTCCGTCGTGACGATTCCCCGCCATGCCCGATCCACGCTGTGGCCATGGCCGGTCGGGATGACGGACTGCAAAAAGGCGGAATCCGGCAATTCGGGCAGCGGGCCGCCCAGCCGCAAAGCCGAAAGGTCCGTGCCCTGCATCCAATCCGGTTTGGCGATTCCGCACAGACCAAGCGTGGTCGGGGCGACATCGACATGGTTAAACGGCACGTTCGATTCCCCTGTACAGCGCCCGTAGAACGACTGCTCTCCGCTGATGATCATCGGTACGCGGATGGCTTCCTCCCAAGGCGACGTTTTGCGGAATTGGCCATGGGAGCCGTGCATGTCGCCGTGATCGCTGAAAAACATGACGTGCGTATCCTGCGCGAGTCCGTTCTCCCGCAGCGCCGCCATGATCTGTCCGATATTCCAGTCCCAATTTTCAATCATCGCATAATATCCTGCCAGATCCCTGCGGGCCTGTTCCTCGATGCGGGGAATCGCCGGAACGTTGGGTCTTAGCTGGATGCCTGCGGCATTATGCCGCCCCCGGAACGATTCGGGCGCGATGTAAGGATCATGCGGCGGCTGCACCGACAGTACGGCGAAGAACGGCTGAACTTGTTCGCGTTCCATCCGTTCCTTGCCCCGCTCCCGCAAGTAGTCGACGAACAGCTTGGTCATCTCGTCCGTCTCGTAGCCGGGCAGGCGGTAATGGAACGCATCGGCGCCTTCGCCGCCGTGAACCCAGCAGTCCCACTGGCTGTTATTGTTCTCATAGCCGATCCAGTGGCTGAAACCGCCCCGCCGCTCCGGAGGGATGATATGAAAGGCCGCTCTGCCGTTTTGCTCTTTGAAACCGTCGAGATGCCATTTGCCGAAATACGCCGTTTTGTATCCCGCCTCGTTCATGACATGCGCTATGGTGGGCTGTTCCGGCGGAAGCCGGTGTTCATGGCCGGGTACCGCAAGATGCGGATATCGGCCGGTGACAAGTGACCCCCGACAAGGGCAGCATAAGGGTGTTCCTGCTACCGCACGGGTAAAATGCACGCCGGAAGCTGCCAAATTATCGATGTTTGGCGTATGCACGTTCGGATCTCCGCTGCAGCCTAATGCCTGCCCGCGGTGCTGATCGCCGAATACCCAAATGACGTTCGGGCGTTTGTTGCCCGGGAGGTTTTGGTTGCTCATCCGTGTTATCTCCTTTAGTTGTTCCCGATAAATAATGGTTGAAAATAGTCTTGGTTCTGCGGGCGCGCTTCACGAAAACCCGGCTGCTTTCATCAGTTGTTCCAGCGTTCGGACTTCAGCCTAACTTTACCAAACCGCAGAATATCCGTATGTACCCAAGTCAGGGGGATATGTTTCAAAAATGCAGATGACTTTATGGATTTACTCCCCAATATGCCGTTTTGTTCCGTCCGGGATTAAAGGATATCACTTTCCTCCGCAGAATAATCGTTAGAAGACATCAGGAAGGGGGCACGGAAATGCTGCAAATGGAAATAAGCAATCGAAGTTCTTTGGACCCGTTGCATATCAACATTCGCTGGATGAAGGAATGGAGACGCCACAGCCTTGAACATTTGGGCGAAAGGAACCTTGCCCTACAATACGTTCTGGCTGGTGCTGTCGGGCAGCGCCACGATGCAGTTCAACAGGGACGTCTACGAGGTGAAAAAATACGATGTTATAGCGCTCCCGGCGCAATCTTTCCATAAATGGCTTTCGCTCGGAACCGAAGGGCCGTTTCATTATCTTTCGCTTGCTTGCGAGGCTAAGGTGGGGGCTTTCGATCTGCTGCGGTTGTACCGTTTCCCCTACCATGCGACCCTTGCCGACCATCGGACTTACGAGGAGTTGATCCGGCTTTGGTTCGAGCTTTCGGAAAATTTCCAGTGCTTGCTTCGCGATTTCAACGAAAATGACATCAAAAGCTCGGAGCGGGAAAGAACCGGCAAAGAGGACTATCCGGCCTTTGTATTCGATACAAAACAAACGATTCAATATCTCAAGATTCGCTCTTTGGGCAACCTGTGGGTTCATCGGCTGTTCGAATCGCTGCAGCACAAGCTGGTGGAGCGGCCGGTGACCTACGATACCCGCATCCACGACGTGTGCGACTACGTCAAAGAGCATTTGCGCGAGCGCCCGTCGCTGGAGGAACTGGCCCGATTTGTGTCGCTCAGCAAGGAGCATCTTCGTTTTTTGTTTCAAAAGGAACTGGGGGTATCGCCGATGAAATACGTGGCCAGGCTCCGTCTGCAACGGGCTCAGGAACTCTTGCTGCTGACTTCGGATTCGATGAAGGAAATCGCCGACAGGCTCGGATTTGACGATCAGCATCATTTTACGCGGGCGTTTCGCCGGGCGGAGGGGATGTCGCCCTCGGAATATCGCAAGAAACATAAGGTCAGCGTTGAGTACCCGATCGAAATGTAATGAGGCGATACAAGCAGCGCGTACCATTCATGGACGGGGAAACATGCAGGGAATGAAGGATAGTGTGGCCGATACGAAGTATCCGGCATGATGAGGTATTTGGTTCATATCCAATTGACGGATTTGTAAAGGCAAAGCGGTCACCCACGGGGTGGCCTTTTTTTGTTCAAAATGAACCCGCCATCGTCATGGTGCGATTTTTTTGACGATTTTCCTCATAAAACCTAACGTTTGTTGACTACATTATCATGTTTGTTATCTGGATGAAAGCGCTCTATTTCTTATAAAATTGGCTTACAACAAGCAATATAGCATGACGGAAGAGGTGACAGACATGAGCACTAAGACAAGAGGTAAGCGCTTACGAACGCGATGGCGCAAGCAAGATGCCGAGCTGACGCTTTTGGCGCTGCCGACGAGCATATGGTACATTCTTTTCTGCTTCTTACCCATGTTCGGCATTATTATCGCCTTTAAGAACTTTAGAATAAGCGGCGGGTTTCTAAGCAACGTCATTAACAGTCCATGGGCGGGATTCAAGAACTTCGAATTTTTGTTCAAATCCAACGATGCCTGGATCATTATTCGAAATACGCTGGGATATAATATCGTTTTTATCGTCCTTGGCATTGTCATCCCCGTTGCTTTGGCCCTGATGGTCGGCATGCTGCACAATCGGAGAGCGGGCAAAGTGTATCAAACCATGATGTTTTTGCCCTACTTTCTGTCCTGGGTCGTCGTTTCTGCGGTAGGCTGGGCATTTTTGAGCTTTGACAAAGGGATCGTCAACCAAATGCTGGTTAATATGGGCGGCGAGCCGATCAACTGGTATATGGAGTCGAAATACTGGCCTTATCTTTTGATCTTCATGCATGTTTGGAAAAGCGTAGGTTATGGTATGGTCGTTTACTTGGCGACAATCACCGGCATTGATAAAACCTACTACGAGGCGGCCGTTATTGATGGCGCTTCCATCTGGCAGCAGACACGATTCATTACCTTGCCATTGATGAAACTGGTGATCGTCATGATGTTTATCTTGGCCGTGGGCCGCATTTTCTACACGGATTTCGGATTGTTCTTCCAGGTACCGCGGGATTCGAACTCCTTGTTTAACGTGACGACCACCATAGATGTATTGGTTTATAAGCAACTGAAAACGGCCACTGTCGGCATGGCTTCCGCGGCCGCATTCGTGCAATCCGTACTGGGCTGTATCACGATTCTAACGGCAAACTGGATCGTTCGCAGAATAGATCCGGATAGCGCGATGATGTAGGGGGTGCGTTTATGGCAGCAAGAACGGTTTATCAAAGCGGTTTGGACAAGTTCAACCGCCCGAGCAGAGGCGTCAACATCATTTTCAATCTCATATTTATTTTGCTCGCGTTAGTATGCGTGGTGCCGATGCTGGTCGTGCTTTCCATATCCTTATCCAGCGAGGACTCCATCCGTCAGACGGGATATCACATCTTTCCGACCGCGCTTTCCGGCGATGCTTACAGTTATATAGCACAGCAAGGGACGATGATTCTGCGTGCGCTCGGCATATCGGTATTGGTCACGATTGTGGGCACGGTACTGGGCGTGCTGCTGACCGCCTCGATGGGCTACGTCATCTCCCGGCCGAATTACAAGCTCAAAGGGCTGCTGACCTGGATCGTATTTATTCCGATGATCTTCAACGGAGGTTTGGTTTCCAGCTATTACATCAACGCCAATTTGCTTGGACTTAAGGATACGGTTTGGGCGCTGATTTTACCGCTGGCGGTTTCGTCGTTCAACGTCATTATCTGCAAAACGTTCTTTAAGAGCACGATTCCGGATGGCCTGATCGAATCCGCGGAAATCGACGGCGCGGGCCAGCTGCGCATTTTCTTCTCGATCGTTCTGCCGATTTCCTTGCCGGTTATCGCAACCATCGGATTGTTCCTGTGTTTTGCTTATTGGAATGACTGGTTCCAATCGATGCTGTACATCAACAACCAGGATCTGTATTCCTTGCAGGCGCTGCTGAACAACCTGATGAGCAACGTCGATGCTCTCGCGAAAAATGCCGCCAGCATGGGCGTCAGCTACGCGATGCTTGCGGCAACGATGCCGAAAGAATCCGCGCGGATGGCGGTGGCGATCATTATCGTGCTCCCTGTAGCCTTTGCTTACCCGTTCTTCCAGCGGTACTTCATTTCCGGCCTGACGATCGGTGCCGTCAAGGGATAAGGCGTCGCCCGAAGGCCAGGCATTGAGAAAAGTTTCCGCTAAAAGCGGTCTGTCTGCTTAGGAAATCCGTCGAAAGACGTTTTCTTATAAACATCGCCGTTCTGATTATACAAAAAGCCTCATAACGGCGTAAGAACAACATTTATAAGGGGGAAATACTCATGAAAAAGCCTTTGAAGCTCCTTTCTACCGCTTGCGTTCTGACGCTTCTGATGTCCGCGCTTGCAGCTTGCGGCTCGAAGTCGGATACATCCGCTTCCGATCCGAAGGCATCCGATGCTTCCAAAACTTCTTCATCTTCCACTGATGTGCCTACGTTGGTGTGGTGGACGATCGGCGGCCAGGTTCCGAACAACTTTGACAAGGCCGTCGCAGCGATGAATGAATACACGGCCGAGAAAATCGGCGTCAAAGTCGATATCAAAGTGGCCAGCTGGGGCGAATGGGATACGAAGATCAACACGATCGTAAATACGGGCGAGCCTTTCGATATCATGTTCACGAACGGTTCAAAGTATAATCAGCAAGTTGCGATGGGCGCTTTTGCCGATCTCACGGACCTTGTGCAAAGCGAAACGCCGGATTTGTATAAGCTTATTCCCGAGAAGGTATGGGATGGCTCAAAAGTCGGCGGCAAAATTTACTCCGTACCTACGTACAAGGACTCGTCCCTAACCCAATATTGGGTGTTCGATCATAAGTATGTAGAGAAATACGGCATTGATGTGCCGAACATGAAAACGCTGAAGGATCTCGACAAACCTTTCCATGATATGAAAGCGGGAGAGGGCAAAAGCTTCTATCCGCTGCCGATGACCCAAAGCGAAGGTTTGAACGGCTTCTTTAACGGGTATGACGACATGGCGCTTGGGCTGGCTCCGATCGGCGTAAAGGCGGATGACGCTTCCCGCAAGGTTGTCTCCGTTCTGGAGCAGCCGGATGTCATGGACAATCTGAAGATGCTGCATCAATGGTATAAGGATGGCATCATTAACCCGGATGCACCGACCAAACCTGAGGCGGACAAAAACAAACCGTTCATGAGCGCCCAAGGGTTCCCTGGCGCGGAAGTGGGCTGGCAGGTCAACAATGGCGTCGAAAAGTACGATATCGTCCAGAACTACGGCCCGATCTACACGACGACGACGATTCAAGGCTCTTTGAACGCGATTTCCGCCAACTCGAAATATAAGAAAGAAGCTTTGAAATATTTGGAGCTGGTGAATACCGATCCGAAGCTGCGCAACATGCTGGCCTATGGCGAAGAAGGCGTGGACTTCAATAAAGTTGACGGCGAAAAGGTCATTGAACGTACTTCGGATACATGGCCGCTGGCTTCTTATACGCAAGGTACCTTCTTCAACATGGCGACACAGAAGGATGCCCCTGCAGATCAGTGGGAACAGGTTAAAAAGCTGAATGAACAAGCGTTTGCCTCTTCATTGCTTGGCTTCTCCATGGATATTACCAATCTCTCTACAGAGGTGGCGAATACCAAGGCGGTGTGGGACAAATACCGTTATGAATTGCTCACGGGCGCATCCGATCCGGAGAAAATGGTTCCGAAGATCGTGTCCGAACTCAAAGCGGCAGGCATGGATACCCTCATGAAAGCCGCCCAAGAGCAGATTGATGCTTTCTTTAAGTGAGTCATAAAAGCCAACGCCCGACTTGACTTGAAGCCCGAACGGAAGGATTACTTGCCCGTTCGGGCCTTCTTATTCTTATATGAGGACTTTGCCAAAATGTCAATGTCGATCCTGGTCGAATTTTGCAACCTCCTGATGTAGGAAAAAAGATATAATGAAATTGCTTACATGGAATTGAATGCTCATCGTTCGGGATTTTACAAAATCCTCTGCCAACGATCGAATGCAAAGGAGGCGTCGCATGGGTTCTTTTCTGCAGATTAAGATATACCGCGGCAAATTCATTGCGTATACGGTATTTGTGGTGACTTTAGGTTTGGCGCTTGGCATTCTGACTTGCGCGATACTGCTGTATCAATGGATCGAAAACGCCCGAACCGAGGCTGTCAGCGCCTTTGCCCGCATCGAAAACGAGCTTCAGTATGATGCGGATCGCATCGAGGCATACATGCAGCGAATATACTCCAACAATCGGCTGATGACCGATGCCCGGTACTTTTTGGGCAACAGCGCGGAGGGATATCTGACAAACAGGTTGAAAAATAGCCACTTTAACGAACCGCTCGTCTCCTTTCCCGACGATATGAAAGCTTTTTTGTACAGCTCAGGGCAGGGAGACATTACGCAAATCAGCCTCCATACCGCGTCGCGGGGCAATGCGGTTCGCTTTGACAGCAGCGGCAATGACAGCTTTGCGTTCCGCTTGCCGAACACGGATGAAACCTTTCGCGAGTCGATCCAAAAGGGATTCGTCTACCGCAAAAAGTTATCCGATCCGAACCAGATTTCCCGCCAGATCGGGGAGTTCCGCTTCTTGATCAGCAGCGAGCAGCTGTTCAAAAAAATAAACGGTTATAAATTGGACACGGCCGCAGCCGTAAGCGCTTCCGGCGAGGTGTACATGATCTCAGGAGGAAACGGCCATGCCGGGGAGCTGGTCCTTCGAGCGGCGGAAGATGGACGAAACAGCGGCTATCTTTCATTAGGCGGGTTGAAAAGCACGTATTTTATGGCCTTTTCTTCCGCCAAGTTTGATTTCCGCTTCGTCGTTCTTGTCGATCTGCCGATGCTTATGCGGCAAAATACCGGCATTATTGCGGCGGTGTTATTCATTATATTGCTGGCGATGATCAGCGTATTGCTTATCATTGTGTACAATCTGCGTGACGACGCGCGATTCCTTCAGCGTATCATTTATTCCATCAAACGGGTGAAAACCGCGGACTTTACATCGAATTCTCCGGCCCGTTACCGGCGGAACGAATACGGAATGATTGCCCGGGAACTGGATGACATGGTTCTTCAGCTCGATAAGCATATCCGCACCGAATATTTGCTGAAGCTCAAACAGCAGGAGACGGAAATGAAGGCGCTTCAACATCAGATTAATCCCCACTTTTTGTACAACACGTTAGAGGCCATTCGTTCCACCGCTTTGGTGAACCGCGACATCGATACCGCCGATGCGATCGCGACTTTAGGCGCTCTTTATCGGGATATCGTGAAGAAAGAAAATATTATTTCCATCGGCAGCGAGCTTGAACTGTTGCAGAAATATTTGAAAATCATGGAGTTTAAATTCCCCGGACGGTTTTATTATCAGCTCAACGTGGATGCGGAGCTTCTGGCCTTATCGACGGTCAAATTTTGGATGCAGCCTTTGGCGGAGAATTTTTTCGTTCATGGTTTCAACCCGGGCAATGAATTTAATTTGCTTGTCGTCAATGGTTGGGAGACCGATGAGCGCTATGTGCTGGAATTCGTGGACAACGGAAAGGGGATTTCCAAGGAGCGCTTGGAAGAGGTTAGACGGAATCTTTCCAGCCGCGACGATGCCCCGGTGCGAAGCATAGGGCTGCGCAACGTATATACCCGGCTGCATTTTTTCTATGGAGAGGGCTTTTCCATGGAAATCGCGAACAACGAGGAGGCCGGGGTTAAGATTACCGTAATGATCGCAAAGGAGTGAACAGGCATGTACAAACTTCTTATCGTGGATGACGAACCTCAAATTCTGGAGGGCATGAAACGGACTTTGGATTGGGCAAGTTACGGCATTCACCGGGTCGAGACGTGCGAAACCAAAGACGATGCGTTGTCCAAAGCGGTGGAACTGCTGCCCGATATCGCGATCTTCGATGTATGCATCGGCACGGATCGCGGCTACGAAATCATAAACAAGCTGAATGAGCTGCGCATGCCTACCAAATATATCATGATGAGCGGTTATAGCGAATTCGAATACGCCCAGGAGGCGATCCGCTGCGGGGTGAAGGATTATTTGCTCAAGCCCGTCGAGCGTTCCAAGCTGCAGCAGGTGATCGAAAAAATCATCGTGGAAGATCTGAACGGCACCTTGGACGGCGTAAGTCGCGAGGACCCGAACACCGATCCGATCCTGGGGATTCCGTATAATCAATTATCCAAGCTGACCAACCGTATCCTGATGATGGTGAAGGCGGAATATGCCCAGAACATCACGCTGAAATCGGTGGCGGAGCGCTTTCGGATGAACAGTACCTACCTTGGACAGCTGTTTTTGAAGGAAGCGCATATGAAGTTTTCGGAGTATTTGATGGCCTATCGGATGCTCCACGCACAGGAACTCATTTTAACGACCAGCGAGAAAATTTCCAGCATCGCGCTTTCCGTGGGATACCCGAATCTGA
>Ga0180220_1000756_pt1 | contig 29513 bp, 27 predicted proteins | sample eDN5th37CBELigBY_FD_151335 | JGI IMG/M metagenome (GOLD analysis project Ga0180220, IMG submission 151335) | Enriched backyard soil microbial communities from Emeryville, California, USA - eDNA 5th pass 37_C BE-Lig BY (version 2) (version 2) | ecosystem: Environmental > Terrestrial > Soil >... | reverse complement strand
CTTCCTGGCCGCCGCTGCGGCAATCGTGCCCGGGTCGGAGGTCCTCATCGACGGCGTGCTCGTCAACGAGACGCGGACCGGCTTCTACACCACGCTCAAGGAGATGGGCGCCGACGTCGCGTTCCTGGGCTTGCGTGAGGAGAACGGCGAGCCAATCGCCGACATCCGGGTGAGATACCGCCCGCTGCGGGGCGTGGTCGTTCCACCGCAGCGGGCGCCGTCCATGATCGACGAATATCCGGTACTGTCCGCGGTGGCGGCCTTCGCGACCGGCGAGACGCGAATGGAAGGATTGGCGGAGCTGAAGGTGAAGGAGAGCGACCGCCTCGCCGCGACGGCCGCCGGCCTGATCGCCAACGGCGTCGGCACGAAGGTCGACGGCGATACGCTGATCGTGGAAGGGCGCGGCGCGGCACGGGGCGGCGGGACGGTCGTCACGCACATGGACCACCGCATCGCAATGGCGTTCCTGATCCTCGGTCTCGGCTCCGACCGCCCGGTGACGGTGGACGACATCACTTTCGTTGCGACGAGCTTCCCCGCTTTCACCGGCCTGATGACCGGGCTCGGCGCGAAGCTCGAAATGCCATGACCGCGGTGGGCGCCTGTCAGGCGCCCTGTTTCCTGGCGTCTCGGTCGGCGCGAATACGGGCCAGCGCGGCTACAGGGTCCAGGCGGCCGTCATAGAGCGCGCGCCCGGTGATGGCGCCCTCGAGCCTGGCATTCTCAGGGGCCAGCAGTGCCTCGACGTCGGCCATCGAGGCAAGGCCGCCCGAGGCGATGACGGGAATAGACGTCTCGGCTGCAAGCGCGGCCGTGGCGGGCAGGTTCAGCCCCTTCAGCACGCCGTCGCGCTCAATGTCGGTGTAGATGATGGCGGCGACACCCGCGTCCTCGAAGCGGCCGGCCAGGTCGACCGCGGTCAGCTCCGAGGTTTCGGCCCAACCTTCCACCGCCACCTTTCCCCCCTTGGCATCGATGCCGACCGCCACCTGCCGGGGAAATTTCTTTGCGGCTTCTTTGACGAGCCCGGGATCGCGCACCGCCACCGTGCCGAGGATCACGCGGCGCACGCCCTTCGCCAGCCACGCCTCGACGGTTGCCAGGTCGCGGATGCCGCCCCCGAGCTGCACGGGCATCCGGACAGCGGCGAGGATCGCCTCGACTGCGGCGCCATTCACGGGCTTGCCGGCAAATGCGCCATTGAGATCGACGATGTGAAGATACTCGAAGCCCTGATCCTCGAAGGCGCGGGCCTGGGCGGCGGGATCGTCATTGAAGACGGTCGCCTCGCTCATCTCGCCGAGCTTCAGGCGCACGCACTGGCCGTCCTTGAGGTCGATCGCCGGGAAAAGGATCATGAGAGCTCCTGCTGCGACCTTGCCTGCCGACCGCCCGGGAGAAGGGCTCGATCTGGCGTGGCCACGAGATTGCTGTATTTTCGCGGCATCAATGGAACGAAAGGGGAATAGAGGTCAAGCGTGCTCGACAGTATTGAGGAGTTCCCGGGTTCATCGTTACCGGACGCGGGGCCTCGCGTCCTGACCGAGGCCGACGCGGTGGAGATCTGGATCGCGCGGTGGCTGCGGGTGCGCCCGAAAAGCCTTCTGCAGCGCTACGGCTGCGATTCACGGCGACTCTACGAGATCTGGTGGGGCGAGCGGTTTCCCGGCTCGCGCGCAAAGGCCGAGATCCTCTTCCGCCAGCGCTACCCCGCCATGGTTGAGCGAACGAGCTTCGGCTACAAGCGCATCCCCGCCGTTGCGTGCAAGTCCGAAGGACACCGCCAGCTCAAGCTGTTCGATTAGGAGACGCCCGGGGCGGCCTCTGCGCACTCGCTTTCGCGAGCGCTTCGGCCGGCGACCCGAAGAAGCAATCGGATGGCATCGCTCTCAATCGCCGGCAGCAGGCGGCCCTTACCGAGATGGCGCTCCCCATCCGTGCATCCTATGCTCCTCGACATATTGCGACGTGGAGGATGCGACATGCGTTACGGCTTCTATCTTCCGACTCGAGGTCCGCTCGCCAACCGGGGCGACCTTTCGGCCATCCTGGCGGCGGCGGAGCGGCTGGGCTTCGCATCCACGATGGTGGCGGACCACATCATCCTGCCGACCCGGATCGAGTCGGCCTATCCCTACACGGTGAAAGGCAATTTCGTCAGCGAGAGCGAGTGTTTCGAGCAACTCGCGCTGATGGCGTTCGTGGCGGGGCGGACGGAAAAGCTGCGCATCGTGTCGAGCGTGATGATCGTGCCGCACCGCAATCCGGTGTTCAACGCCAAGGCGCTCGCGACGATCGACGTGCTTTCGGGCGGGCGGCTGACCGTCGGCGCGGGCGTCGGTTGGCTGGCGGAGGAGTTCCAGGCGCTCGGCGCCGCCGACTTCAAGCAGCGCGGGGCCGTCACCGACGAGTACATCGACATCTTCCGAAAACTCTGGAGCGGCAAGCCCGTCGCCCATGCAGGCAAGTTCTACAACTTCGACGAGGTCGTCTGTCATCCGGCGCCCTTGCAGGCGGGCGGACCTCCCATCTGGATCGGCGGACACTCGGCGCCGGCCCTACGCCGCGTTGCACGCCTCGGAGACGGATGGCATCCGGTCGGCGCGACGGCGGCCTCGCCCCTGCCGCCCGACGAGGTGCGCCAGAAGCTCGGCGAGATCGAGCGCATGATGACGGCAGCAGGCCGCGACTTCAGCAAGCTCGAGGTCAGCTACAAGGCGCCGATCTATGACGGCGGCGTGCCACCGGCAGGCGAGGCCCGGCGCCTCTTCACGGGCGGTAAGGACGCGGCGCGCGAGGACATCGCAACGTTCGAGGCAATCGGCGTCGATGAGCTGGTGTTCGACTTCAGGACGGCGTCGCTCAGCGAGTGCCTGGAGCGGATGGAGCAGTTCAGCCAGGACATCATACGAGGTGGTTGACGCGCGAAAGCGACTTCGTCACCGGCCGCGGAGGAGAACCTCCGCCGCGACGCGGCCAGCACCGGTCGCCTGGGAAAGAAGGCGCCGCCAGTCAACGCCGCGCTTTGCACTGGCGATGCGCCGGACCAACTGGGCGCGCTTGGCCTCGGGCAGCGCTTCGGTGAGCTCCGCCCAGACGAGATCGACATTGTAGACGCCGCGCTCGGGCGACAGGCACACGGGCACGATCCGGTCCACAGGACGGCCGAGATCCGCAGCGGCCGCGTCGATGGCGTCGCGAATCGAGTGGGCCTTGGGCCGATCGGGATCGGCGACGTTGTACGGAGGGGTCCATTCCTGGAACGGGCGGAGGCGATCCACGTTGGTGAGCACCACGATAACGGGTGGTGCCGGCCGCTCGGGATGCGCGGCGAAGTGAGTGCGGACCGCTTCGAGCGCGGCGCGATCCAGCTCACGATCCGGCCGGTCGGCAGCGGCGACCCAGATGACGAGATCGCACTCGGCCGCCTTCTGCACCAGCACGCCGTGATCCTCGGCCCGTTGCAGGCCGGGGCTGTCCACCAGAATGACGGGCGGCATGGCCTCGCGCTGGACCTCGTAGCCCGTAAAGGTCTTCGTTTGCGGCAGCGCGTCGGTGGCGGCCTGCACTTCCTCGGCGAGAGCGTTGACGAGGCTCGACTTGCCGCTCCCCGACTTGCCCGCGATCAGGATGCGCAGCGGGGCGTTGCTGTCGACGGTCTGCGACGCCATTTCGAAGGTGCCGCTCTCGGACGCCGGCACCGCGAGCCGGCCGCTGTAGAGATCGATCGCCGCGCGGCCCACCTCGCGCACGAAGGCGCCTGCCAGGCGACGCGCCAATTCCTCGCGAAGGCCCTCGTACATGGTCTTGCTGAGCCGCTCGCGGATCTCCTGCGTGGCGGCCGCGACCGGGTTCATCAGCCGTATGATACGCCAGATGTCGTAGGCGGTGTTGGCGACGTCGATGACGCCGCGCCACTCGTAAAGGCGTATCACCTGGCCGACCGTGAGCCTGTCCCCCAACGGCACGTTCTCGACGACAAGCGGCCGCAGGCGCTGGCTGACGCGCTCGAGCAGCGTCAGCGCCTCGGGCACGGTGAACTGCCAGACGGGATCGTCGACGCCCGGGTGCATGTGACGGGCAACGACCTCGATCGTCTCAACGCCGAGCGCCGTCAGCGCGTCGTAGCTCGTGATCCGCTGAGGGTTCACCTCGCGGGCAAGTGTCTCGACGGCATCGCGTGCAGCCTGCTCGCGCGGCGAGCCGGCAAGCCCGGCCGCTCCGGCGTGGACCTTCGCAGCCGCCTCCATCTCCCGGCGGAACCGGCGCAGCAGCCAGGCGCGCACGCCGAACGCCACGAGCGAGACCAGCAGTGCGGCCGCAAACCAGTAGAGCACCAGTCCGTGCTGCCAGAGCCACAACCAGCCGAACGGCAGCAGCGCCAGGAGCGGCAAGCCGGCTCCCACCACCAGGGCAGCGACGCCAACGTAGGAGCTGATGCTATCGCGCCGCATCGGCCCCCGCCCCGCCGGCTTTGGCCGGTTTAGCCTCGGCGCTGCCGAAGCCCCGTTCGCGCGCAAGGCTGAAGGCCTTCTCGAGGGCTTCGCGATAGGCCCGTGCGACGGCCTCGGGATCGTGCTCGCCGTGCTCGCGGCGGGAGAGGAAGACGAGCGCCGCCTTGCCCAGCGCATAGGTCGTCGCAAAGCTCGTTGCCGCGGCGGCGGCCGATCCGACGGTCTGGCCGTAGACTGGCACCAGCTTGGCCAACTGGCGAATGCCGAACCCGGCCGCAAGGCGCGTCAGGATCGAGGCGCCGAGGCATCCGCCGAACTCGGCCAGCGCGCGGCGGTCCCAGGCAACGCCACGCTGCGCGGCAAGCGTGTGCAGCAGGCGCGCCTGTATTCCCGGAACCGCGACAGCTCCCGCGACCGGCACGATGTCGGCCGCCGCCGCGGCTGCGGCATGACCGAGGATCAACGGGTTTGCGAGGCGCGCAGCCCGCTCGCGGCTGGACGCACGCATCTCCTTGACCATGGAGCCGATGCTGTGCGGCGCAACCTCGGCGACCGCCGTCAGCAGCGCTTCGAGACCGTAGAGACGGGGCTCGAAACCATCGTCGGGGCGTGTGAAATCGATCGGCACGAACAGCACCGGACCCGTGCCGGGAATGGCGCCGAACAGGCTCCGCTGATACGCAAGACTGCGCGCAAGCGCTTCCGGCACCTCCGGCGGCAATGGGTCCGTGCCTGCGAACGGATACGGCGAGGAATGGCCTTCTCCCGGCCGATAGGCATCGTGCAGGCAGGTCTGCGCGACGACCACGGGCCATTCCGGCCGCCGTCGGCGGACCTCTGTCACCGCGTCAAGCACGGCCTGCTGCTGATGATCCATCGCGCGGACGACAACGAGGAGAAGATGCGCCCGCCCCTCGGAGACCTTCAGATCCTCGCGGGGATCGTAGCCGACCTCGCCCAGCCCGCGCGTATCGAGAAAACGCACCACCGGCGCCTCGGCAGGAAAATCGAAGATGCGGGCCGTCCGCGTGCACGGGCGAAAACCCGAGCCCACCTCGGCCTCGGAGGCGCCGGTGACGGCTTGCACGATCGAGCTCTTGCCCGACTGCACCTTTCCGATCAGCCATATGATCGGCGCTTCTGCCGCGGCCCTCTCCGCCACGGCATCCGGCGCGACCTCGTTCTCGCGACTCTCCACGATACGAGCCCAGGCGTCCGCAATGCGTGCCGGTATGGAGTGAGCGTTGAGGATGGAACTCAAGGCCATTGCACGTTCCGTCTTGGGCACGAGCACCGATCGGCCCTGTTGCCTCGCGATCCGGCGAATGCTCTCCGGATCACACCTCTCACGTGGATATGGGATCTGGCAGCGTATCGCGCAAACAGATGCGCAGCCGAAGTGCCGCTTGGCACTTGGGCAAATCCTGCCGTCACCCTCTCAAGAGAAGAACATTGATTGAACACGCCGGAGAATCACGGCATGTTCTTTCTATGTTCACAGTCGCAAACGAACTCGCCGCTGCTGGACGATCCCTCTCTCGCCGCCCACGAGATACGCCATGACCCGCACACTTCTCATCGCCTACGACCTCTCGCAGTCCACCGCCTGCCGCGCGCAAATCGCCGAATTGCTGATGACGATCGGCGAAGCCTGGGCTCGCCCACTGGACACGGTCTGGATGGTGCGCACGAGCCTTTCGGTCGAAGCAGTGGAAGCGCGTCTCGCGCCGCTGCTCGGCACCGATGACGGCCTGATGGTACAGGAGGCGCGCGGCGAAGCCGCTTTCGCAAATACCAGCCTGCGCTGGTTCCGGCCGCGCCGGCAGGTGGCCATGGCTGCGCTCGACATGGCCGCAGCAGCCGCCTTCAACGAAATCGGGATGGACCGCGCCGAGCCGATGCAGCAGGCCGCCTGAAGCCCATTGTAACGAGCGTACTCCCTCGTGCCCCTGCAGCGCCCGGTCTTCCCAAGGCCGGGCGCTGTCGTTGCCGGAGGCCTCGATCAGTTGAGCTTGATCGAGCCGAAGACCCGAATGGTGCGGCCGGGCTGCAGCACCTCGTCCTTCTTGAACGAGACATGGTTGCGGACGTCGTCGTCGAGCAGGTTCTCGCCGCGGATGCCGATCGTCATTTCGGTCGGATCGCCGACGGCGCCGGTAGTCTTAAACGAGTATGCGAGCTCAGCGTTGACCATCGTGTAGCTGCTCGTCGGCGTGTCGCGCACGTCGAGAGAGAAGACGTCGTTCTGACGGAAGGCATGCAGGGCCGACAGGCTCGCCCGCCATGCAAGGTCGCGATAGTAAAGCCCTGCTCCCAGGCGATGCGGCGGAATGCGCGGAACGTTGTCGCCGCCCTCGAAGCGCGCGCGCACGAAGTCGTACTGGCCCGAGACGCCCCAGATGCCGCGTCCGGCACGCCCGACATCCAGCTCGCCACCGAGCTCGACGCCGGTGAACTTCGCATCGCGCTGCGCAAACACCAGTTCGTCCAGCTCCTCGCCCGAACCGCAGGTATCGAGCGTGTCGTCGCATTGGCGGCCCGTGAAGCTCTTGAAGATGAAGCCGTCGTAGACCGTATGGAACACGCTCGCATCGAAGCGGAAGCCGCCCCTGGCACGCTTGAAGCCCAGCTCGATCGTGTTTGCCTTCTCGACGCGGAGATCCGGATTGCCGATCTCGAAGGTGCCGGTCGCCTCGTGCACGCCTTTCGAATAGAGTTCGCCGAGGTCCGGCGCGCGCTCCGTGTGCTGGGCGGTGAGCCGCGCAACCACACCGAGGGGCAACTCGTAGAGCATGCCGAGGCTGCCGCTCGTGGGGGTGTAGTCGCGCGAGAAGGTTTCGGGTTCGGTCGAAACGAGCGGGTTCTCGACGCCAGTGCCTTCGGACGCGTTGCTTTCGATACGACCTGCTGCCTGCAGCCTCAGCCGCCGGGTGACCTCCAGTTCCTCGAACAGGAAGCCCGCGACCATCGATTGCTTGGCAACGGGATCGAGCAAGCCGTCGACCGGCTCCTCCACGCCGAAGCCGCGCGTGCGCTTCTGGCCCCACTGTATGCCCGCCGCGCCGCGCAGCTCGCCAAGCGAAGTTGCCACCGGCATGTGCTGTGCCTCGGCGCGCGCCTCGTGCTCGCGATTGGTGAAGCGCGTGCCGATCATGTCGCCGGCAAGGAGCTCCTCCTCCTCGTGCTCATGCTCATGATCCTCCTCTTCGCCATGCTCATGGGCACCGGCACGCACCACCTCGTTGTGGCCATAGCGGGTCGATCCGAGCCAGAGGCGGATCGCTTCGATGCCGTGGTCGCGCACACGCCATTCGCCCTTCGCGATCAGCTTGTCCTGAAGCAGGTCGATGCGCGGCTTGGCTTCCTCGGCCTCTTCGCCGGGTATGCCGTAAAGGCTCTGATAGCGAGACCACGCGACGCCGAAGTAGCCATCGGCCCAGATCCAGGAGCCGCCGAGCGAGACGCCCTTGGCATCGACGAACGTGTTGGGCTGGACGCCATGCGGCGTGTCGTAGTCGAACGTGCGGCGGCGGAAGGCGTCGATGTGCACGGCAACGTTGCCCGCGCCGGACGTGACCTGGAACGCGCCGTCCCGGCCGAGATCGCCAGAGCTCAACCCTCCCTTCAGCTCCGCGGTGTAGCCGCGCGGCGGGATGAACATGGGGATGCGGTTGTTCTCGACGGAGACGACGCCGCCGATCGCCTGGGAGCCGTAGCGCAGCGTCGCCGGGCCGTGGACGACCTCGACGCGCTCCGCGGAGAACGGATCGATGGGAACGCCATGGTCCTCGGATAATGCCGAAACATCGGCGGAACCGATTCCGTTCTCCTGGACGCGGACACGGTAGGTGTCGAGCCCACGGATCACGGGGCGGTTAGAGCCCGGCGAGAACGTCGAGTTGGTGATGCCGGGCTTCTGGGCCAGCGCGTCGGCCAACGTCGGGCCGGGGCTGGCAAGCAGCTCGCGTTCCGTGACGACAGTGACGGGAACGAACGCATCATCGACCACCACCAGCGCGCCCGGCAGCGACGGCTCGTCGGGGAGAGGTGGGGAAGGTGGTGGAGCCGCCGGTGCCTGCGCAGCCGTCCGGCGGGGGGCCGTTGGGCCCTTGGTCCGCGCCGGCGTCGCTTTCCGGGCCGGCCGGGCGACCGGGCTCGGTGACGTCACTTCGATCCCCGGCAACTGTATTTGCGTTTGCGCATCCGCCGTCGACGCCAGCACACCGCCGAGCACGATTGCCATGGCCCCCTTCCCGGCCAGCATCACCGTCCATGCGTTTGCTAGACGACTGCTCATGAGAATCCCCCGACTCGAAATGTTATACTGTTACAATTTCGAACTTGAGGGACCCGCACAAGTCCTCAGACGCTCGGCGCCCTTGAAACGAGGAAGGCCCGTGACTGTAGAGCAACATGATAACGTAGCAATGCGCGGTGTAGGTCGAGCATGTGGAGCCGGGCGCGAGCCCAGCATTGACGCCCCTGCGAGCAGACGTTCGGAAAGCCTCAGGGCTTCCAGGCCAGGAAATTGGCGATCAAGCCCAGACCGAGGCGCTGGCTCTTCTCGGGATGGAACTGGGTGCCAGCCACGTTGTCCTTGGCGACCATCGCAGTCACGGGGCCGCCATAGTCCGTCTCGGCGACGATGACCTCGCGGTTGGCGGGCACCAGATGATACGAGTGAACAAAATAGGCGTGCAGTCCGTCGGGACCGGTCGGCAGACCCGTCAGAAGCGCGTGCGGCCTGAGCACCTTCAGCGTGTTCCAGCCCATGTGCGGAATCTTCAGGTCCTTGTTCGACGGCTCGATGATGCGCACCTCGCCTTCGATCCAGCCAAGCCCTTCCGTCACCTCGTGCTCGAGGCCGCGGGTCGCGAGCAGTTGCTGGCCCACGCAGATGCCAAGGAACGGCCGGGCATTCCTTCGAACTGCGGTTTCGAGCGCCTCGCGCATGCCCGGGACCGCCTCCAAGCCCCGCTTGCAGTCGGCGAACGCGCCGACGCCCGGCAGCACGATGCGATCCGCCGCCAGCACCGCATCGGCGCTGGAGGAGACCTCGATCACGGCATCGCTGCCGCTCTCTCGCGCCGCACGCTCGAACGCCTTGGAGGCCGAATGCAGGTTTCCAGACCCATAATCGATAATGACCACGCGCTGCATCGGCTCACGTCCTGCCCGACCTCAATGCCATGATGCTCAGACGGCCACCGGTTCCCATGGCGGACGGAGCGTCCGGCGGCAGCGACACGTAGGGACGATCGTTCAGCCAGGCATCGAAGAAGCGACGCTCGCATTCATCCAGGCCGCGGCCGCTCACGCTCCCGACCAGCGCATAGCCTCGGCGCCGCAGCGTCCATCGCCGGATCGCGTCACCCTCGAAGCCGACCAGCAGGTGCACGGCGACCATGACCCAGCCGACCGCCCGCTGGGGCATGCCGAGCATCGCCAGGAGCAATTGCAGGCCGACCACCACGACGAGGTAGCCGATCAGCGCCAGCCACAGCCTGTGCGCGATCATCCAGAACGGCGTGAGAAGGGCGGCCATCCAGGAAAAGCCGTCGCGCACGAAGACTAGCGCTTCGGCGCGCTCGAACCGGTCGCGCGGACCGTCAGAGGGCTCATGGACGGTATAGGTCTGGATTGCCATCCACTGTCCTGCCGTTACCGAACGTTGCATCAGCCGCTGAGACTGCCCTTGGTCGAAGGCACGCGTCCTACCTGCCGCGGATCGGCTGCAATGGCCGTCCGCAGAGCACGCGCGAGCCCCTTGTAGCACGTCTCGGCGATGTGATGGTTGTTCTCGCCGTAGACGTTCTCGATGTGCAGCGTGATGCCAGCATTCTGCGCAAAGGCCTGGAACCATTCGCGAAACAGCTCGGTATCCATCTCGCCGAGCTTCGGCCGGGTGAACTCGACCCGCCAGACGAGGTAGGGCCGTCCCGAGACATCGATGGCGACGCGGGTCAGCGCCTCGTCCATCGGCAAGTCGACCGAGGCGTAGCGGGTGATGCCAGCCTTGTCGCCGAGCGCCTTGGCAACCGCCTGGCCGAGCACGATGCCGCAATCCTCGACCGTATGGTGGAAGTCGATATGCAGATCGCCCTTCGCCTCCAGTTCAATGTCGATCAGTCCGTGCCGGGCGAGTTGCTCCAGCATGTGATCGAGGAACCCGATCCCGGTGGCGATGCGGTAGGCACCGGACCCATCCAGGTTGACGGTCGCCTTGATGGCGGTCTCTTTCGTGGTGCGCTCGATAGTAGCGGTGCGGGTCACGGGATCACCGGGTTGTTCGTCGCCCCAGGCGGCGGCCATGGGCGTGCCAGACGATGGAACTCATGCTATGGGGCGTGCATGACACGTGCAGAAGCCATTGCCAAGATTAACACGAGCTTAGCAACGCCGGAGTGCCGCCGATGAGTGCGGAGAGCCAGAACGCCGCGACGACCTGGCACGGGACGACGATCCTCACTGTCCGGAAGGGCGGACGGGTCGTCATCGCGGGCGACGGGCAGGTTTCGCTGGGGGCGACCGTGATCAAGTCGAACGCCCGCAAGGTGCGCACGCTCGGCAAGGGCGATGTGATCGGCGGCTTCGCGGGCTCCACGGCCGACGCCTTCACCCTGTTCGAACGCCTGGAGGCCAAGCTCGAGCAGTATCCGGGGCAGCTCACGCGCGCCTGCGTCGAGCTCGCCAAGGACTGGCGGACGGACCGCTTCCTGAGGCGCCTTGAGGCGATGATGCTCGTTGCCGACCGCGAGCGCAGCCTCGTGCTGACCGGCACCGGAGACGTGCTCGAGCCGGAGAACGACCTCATGGGCATCGGATCGGGAGGCAACTACGCCCTCGCTGCCGCGCGCGCGCTCGTCGATACCGACATGGCCGCTGAAGCGATCGCCCGCAAGGCCATGGCCATTGCGGCTGAGATCTGCGTCTACACCAATTCGTCGCTGGTCATCGAAAGCCTCGAGTCGGCGCGATAGCCCCAGCACTGGCGTCCGCAAGGCGGTGCGCCAGTGGCTCCGAGACGCCGACAAACGCCAGAAAGGTGTCAGCTCCCATGACAACCATCAAGACCGTAGGGGTGATCGGTGCGGGTGCATGGGGCACCGCGCTTGCGCAAACGGCGCGCCTTGCCGGCTGCGACGTGGCGCTCTGGGCTCGAGAGGCCGAGGTTGCCGACGAGATCAACAGCGCGCACCGGAACTCGATCTTCCTGCCGGACGTGCCTCTCGATCCTGGCATTGTCGCCACCAACGACCTAGCAGAGATCGCCGAGCGCGACGCCATCCTGCTGGTCTCGCCGGCCCAGCACGCGCGTGAGACGGCCCGTGTGCTTGCGCCTCTGCTCGTCCCCGGGACACCGGTGGTGGTCTGCTCGAAAGGCCTGGAGCAGGCGACCGGCAAGATGATGGGCGACGTGCTGGCGGAATCGCTGCCTGCCGCGACACCGGCCTTCCTGTCGGGACCGAGCTTCGCGGCCGACGTCGCGCGCGGGCTGCCGGCAGCGTTGACGCTCGCGACGCCGGATGCGGCGCTCGGACAGCGTCTCGCGGAAGCCATCGGCTATCGCAACTTCAGGCTCTACTGGTCCGACGACATGATCGGGGTGCAGCTCGGCGGCGCCTTGAAGAACGTGCTCGCCATCGCCGCCGGCATCGTCGGCGGAAAAGCGCTCGGCGCGAGCGCGCATGCGGCATTGGTAACCCGCGGGTTTGCCGAGATGCGCCGCCTCGGGGCCGTGCTGGGAGCCCGGCCGGAGACGCTTGCGGGTCTGTCGGGCCTTGGCGATCTCGTGCTCACATGCGGCAGCCCGCAATCGCGCAACATGAGCCTCGGACGGGCGCTCGGCCAGGGACAGAAGCTCGATGACGTTCTTGGCGCACGCCGTTCGGTCGCCGAAGGCGTCTACACCGCCGCGGCCGTGGTGCGCGTCGCAGGCAAACAGGGCATCGAGATGCCGATCGCCTCGGCCGTCGAAGCCATCGTGACCGGCGCGCTCGATGTTGACACGGCCATCGAGACGCTGCTCTCGCGACCGTTCCGGTCCGAGGGGTTCTAAACGGTTATCGGATCCGGGCGGCGATGACGGGCGGGAGCAGCCTGCATGGCCTCGATGACCTCGTCCAGCACATCGACGGTCGCCGCCGCTCCGACGCCGCGCTCGGACAGGAACCGCCGGAACGCCCTGGCACGGGGCTGTCCGTGATAGAGGCCAAGGATGTGCCGCGTGACGTTGTTCAAGCGCCCGCCCTCCTCCAGGTGCCGGACAACGTAGGGCCTCAGCGCCGCCAGCACCGCGAGGCGCGACGTCGCTGAAACCGGCGGTTCGCTGTTGAAGACGGCCTTGTCGATCTCCGACAGAAGCCACGGCGTGTGGTATGCGGCGCGCCCCATCATCACACCGTCGACGTGCTGCAGATGCTGAAGCGCCGCCTCGAGGGTAGAGATGCCGCCGTTGATGCCAATCGTCAGCTCGGGGTGGGCATTCTTCAGTCTCCAGACACGCGCATAGTCGAGCGGCGGAATCTCGCGGTTTTCCTTGGGCGACAGCCCCTGCAGCCAGGCCTTGCGCGCGTGCACGATGAAGACGCGACAGCCCGCATCCGCAACGGTCCTGATGAAGCGCTCGAAATCGGCCTCGCTGTCCTGGTCGTCGATGCCGATGCGGCACTTCACGGTCACCGGGATGCGGACGGCATCGATCATGGCGCTCACGCATCGCGCCACCAGCGCCGGATCGGCCATCAGACACGCGCCGAAGTTGCCGCCCTGCACGCGGTCCGACGGACAGCCGACATTGAGATTGATCTCGTCGTAGCCCCAGGCCTCACCGACACGGGCCGCTTCGGCTAGCTTTGTCGGGTCGGAGCCGCCGAGTTGCAGCGCCACGGGATGCTCCTCGGGAGAGAAATCCAGCAACTGCGCTCGCTTGCCGTGCAGGATCGCGTCCGCCGTGACCATCTCCGTATAGAGCAACGCATGCCGCGTCATGAGCCGATGGAAGAACCGGCAATGCCGGTCCGTCCAGTCCATCATGGGCGCCACAGAAAATCTATGTATTTGATGTTTCACGTATTTCTTGCATCTTCGGAGATGGCAGCGCGAACCTTTGCACGCATTGCCTTTATATGTGTCCAAACACGATCCCCGCCAATTGGCAACATGGGACGCGCTTGCAATGGTCCCGGCGTGTCAAAGAACCTCCCTGATCGGCAAGACCAGCCTTATTGTTCCGAATGCCTGTGCGATGACCCCTGGGGAAACACCATAGATGAGCCACATCGGAAAGCCACTTCCGCGCCACTGCGTTCCGCTGACGGATGCAACGGTGCTCGAGTACTACGACTACCTTTTCGCGCCATGGGTGAAGGACCTCGGTTTGCGCGAGTTCAAGGTCGAGCCGGGCGTCGTGTCGGCACTGCTGCCGCAAAACGATGCGTTGAAGTTCGCCAGCGGCGCCATCTGCGGCCAAGCCATCATGGCCGCGATCGACACAATCGCGTCCCTCGCCATGACGACGGCGGAACGTGTCCCCAAGGGCACCGTCTATCAACACACGCACTTCCTGCGGCCCGCCGTCAACGACGACTTTCACGTGAGGGCCGAGGTGCTGCGCTTCGGCAAAGCCGTGTCGTTCGCCGAGGTCCGGGTTTCCTTTGCCGCTACCGGCATTCTAGCCGCGCACGCCAGTATCGAGTTCGCGTTCTGAACTGCCCCGGTCCAAGACAGGCCTTGCACGTCGTCGTTGCCGCGGCTCCGCAGAGAGCGAGAGCCGCGATCGTTCCGACCGGCATCAAAGGACCCGTCCGCTGGTGGCGTCGATCAAGTGCATATTGTTGAGATCGACGGCCATCGGCAGCATCTCACCATCGCGAGCCCCGGCGTTCGGGCTCACGCGACCGCAGGCCGGAGCCCCCGCGAGGTCGAAGTAGACGTAGGTTTCCATCCCCATGGGTTCAGTGACATCGAGCTTGGCGTTGAGCGGCACCACACCGGGCTGCATTTCGCTCCTCGCTTCGGTGAGGTGCTCCGGCCTGATGCCGAGCTCGAGCTTGCCGTTGCCCGCGTGCGGCAAATACCGCGACGCGCGCTCTGACGGCACCGGCAGGACGATGTCGTTGTCGAGCCGGAGCGACAGCGATTGACCGTTCGGCTCGAGGCGACACGGCACGAAGTTCATGGCCGGCGAGCCGATGAAGCCCGCGACGAAGCGCGTCTTGGGGCTGTGGTAGAGTTCCGCCGGCGTCCCCACCTGCTCGATGACGCCGTTGCTCATGACAACGACGCGATCTGCCAACGTCATCGCCTCGACCTGATCGTGCGTGACGTAGACGGTGGTCGTGCGCACCTTCTGGTGGACCTTCTTGATTTCGATGCGCATCTGAACACGCAGCTTCGCGTCCAGGTTCGACAGGGGCTCGTCGAACAGGAACACCTTGGGATTGCGCACGATGGCGCGGCCCATTGCAACGCGCTGGCGCTGCCCGCCCGAAAGCTGCTTCGGCTTGCGGTCCAGAAGCTCCGAGATATCGAGAATGCGGGCGGCCTCCTCGACGCGCGCATTGATCTCCGCCTTTGGAAACTTCTTCAGGCGCAGTCCGAACGACATGTTCTCGTGCACGGTCATGTGCGGGTAGAGCGCATAGTTCTGGAAGACCATCGCAATGTCGCGATCCTTTGGAGGAACGTCGTTGACGACGTCGTGGCCGATCAGGATCTCGCCGTCGGTGATGTCCTCGAGGCCGGCGATCATGCGCAGCGTCGTCGTCTTGCCGCAGCCGGAGGGGCCGACCAGGACAACGAACTCATGATCCCTGATATCGAGATCGATGCCCCGCACGGCGAGCACGTCATCGTATTTCTTGACGATCTTGCGAATGGAAACTTCCGCCATGGCGCACTCACCCTTTTGTCGCGCCGGCCGTCAGACCGGCAATGTAGTAGTCCATCAGGAAGGCATAGATGATCAACGGAGGTGCCGCGCCGAGAAGCGCGCCGGTCATGATCTGACCCCAGTTGAACACGTCGCCTTTTATGAGGGTCGTGATGATGCCGACCGGCAAGACGAGCTGATCCGTCGAGGTCGTGAAGGCAAGGGGATAGAGAAATTGCGCCCAGCTCACCGTGAAGGAGAAGATGGTCGCTGCAATCAGTCCCGGCAGGGCGACGGGGATGAAGATCCTCGTGAGAGTCTGCATCCAGGTCGCGCCGTCAATGATGGCGGCCTCGTCGAGCTCCTTCGGGATCGACGCAAAGTAGCCGATCATGATCCAGGTGCAGAACGGCACCGTAAGCGTCGGGTAAAGTATCAGGTTCACCCACCACTTGTTGATGAGCTGGATGCCCGTCAGCTCGTTGAAGACGGCCATCATCTTGAACAGGGGAATGAAGAGCAGCGTCTCAGGGACGAGATAGGTGAGAAAAACACCCGTCGCGAGCGTGGCCGATCCCCAGAACTTCATGCGCGACAGCGCGAAGGCTGCCGGCACGGCGATCAGCATGGTGGCACTCACGACGAAGATCGAGACCAGCGCCGAGTTGATGAAGAACGTCTGGAAGTGCGGAGACGTTATGAGTTCGACATAGTTTTCGAGCGTCGGATTGTAGACCCACCACGGATTCCTGAGCGATGAGATCTCGTGGCTCGTCTTGAGCGACGTGATCAGCATGTAGATCGGCGGCGTCAGAAAAAAGATGACGAACAGGATAAGGAAGAAGTAGGACCAGCGGAGCGCCCACAGGCGCTCGCGCTGCATGCTGCCATAGCGCGGACGGGACGGCGCCATCGTTGGGTTCGCAGTGGTGGTCATGCCTCGTTCCCCCGCCGGTTGATGTCGCGCAGGATGAAGATTGCGGCGATGGTCAGGATCGGGACCATGAACAGCGAGACCGCCGCGCCCAGCGGAATGTCGCCGCCCTCGATGCCGACGCGGAAGGCCCAGGTGGCAAAGACGTGCGTCTTGTCGAGAGGATCGCCGCGGGTCAGCACGCGCACGATGTCGAAGTTCGCGAACGTGACGATGGTCGAGAATAGCGCCGTAATGGCGATGATGTTGCGCATCATCGGCAGCGTGACGTAGCGCATCGTCTGCCACCAGGTGGCGCCGTCGATCTTGGCCGCTTCGTAAAGCTGCTCGGGCACGGACTTCAATGCGGCCAGATACATGATCATGAAGAACGGCGAGCCGATCCATACGTTGACCAGGATGACCGAGAAGCGGGCCCAGTTCGCGTCGCCGATCCACGGGACGGGTCCGATGCCGGCGTGCCCAAGCAGCCAGTTGAAGGCCGAGTGCGACGGATCGAACAACCAAAGCCACGCCAGCGTCGACATGGCCGGCGGGATGACCCACGGGATAAGCAGCATCCCTCGCCACTTCCGCTGCTTGTTGTTGGGGACGTTGTGCACCAGATGGGCAACAATGAAGCCGATTACGGCCTTGAAGAAGACGGCCGTGAGCGCGAAGACGCAGCTCTGCTGCACGACCATCCAGAATGTTTCGCGCGTGAAGAGGAACGTGAAGTTCTTCAGGCCGATGAACTGGGTCATGCGCTTGTTGAGCGTTGCGAGGTGCAACGCATAGAGTGCGGGATAGATGACGAGCACCGCGATCAGCAACAGCAGCGGCAGCGTCATGAGAAATGCGATTGTCGATTTACGCTGGAGAATCGCGCGCATTCTGCTCGGGACACGCCTTTCGGCGGCGCTTGCGGCATCCGCTCGTGCGGCTACGTCGGCCATGGGACCGATCTCCTGTCATGGGCTGAGGCTATCGTGCAAAGGGGGCGGCGGGCCCGCTGCATGGGGCGGGCCCGCCGTCGGATGCGCTGTTCAGCGCATGAACCCTTCGATCTCACTCTCGGCCCAGGAGAGTGTCTTCTCCATGTCTTCGCCCTGCGCGTGGCGCACGACCATCTTGGTCATGGTGCCCTGTGCATAGATCTGCGCGGCCACTTCATGCGGGCTAGGCATGGCGGCGACCGACAGGATCTGATCCTGGTGAGGATCGGGATAGTGATAGAGCGTGCCCTTCGGCGGGCCTACCTCGGCCCACGTCTTGAACGACTTAAACTTCGAGTAGGGCGGATTGTCGTAGCCCTTGCTCGCAGCGACCATCGCCTCGGCCGCGGCACGCGTATTGAGATGGCGCAGCAGGCTCTTTCCGGCACTCTTGTTCTTGGAGAACGACCAGATGCCGATGTTCGGCTGGAGGAACGATGCGTAGCGACCCTTCGGTCCTTTGGGCATCGGATGGTGCCATGTCTGTTCCGCGACTTTCGGTGCGTCACGAACCGCCACCGCCCAGGCGCTCGGCGGATTGAGGATCATGCTGACTTGGCCGGCGACGAAGGCCTTGTTGTTCGAGGCGTCGTCCCAGGACGGAGCGTCCGGGGGCAAGAAAGCGTAGAGCCGCTTGCAGTAGTCGAGCACCTGGCGAACGTTGTCTGTCTTGACCGTGATCTTCTCGTCCTTGTCGACGAGCACCGCGCCGAACGCCGAGAAGATCGCGCCGATCGAGTCGACGGAATCGGCGGTGGTGCCGAGTCCAATGCCGATCGGCACGCCCGCCTTATGGCAAGCTTCGGCGGCCTTCAGGAATACATCGTAGGTCCAGCCGTCGGATTTCGGCTTCGCGCCGGCCGGATACATCTCCTGCACGTCGATGCCGGCATGCTTCTTCAAAAGATCGATGCGCGAGGCTGGGCCCTTCATCTGGGCGCCGAACGTGGACGGCACCGCGCGCCATTTGCCTTTAATTTGGGCCATGTACCTGGCGACGTCCGATACGTCGCCGTTCTCCTTGATGAAGTCGGCCATCAAGTCATCGACAGGCTCCAGCAGATCGGCCTGGCGGGACGTCATCCAGGAAGCGAGGAACAGAACGTCATGGCCGGCCTTGGCTTGCCCTTCGGCGACGGCCGTCAAATTGAGCTTCTGGCCTTGCGACGTGATGAAATCGATCGTGACGTCGACCTTCTCCTTCTCGGCCCATTCCTTGATGAGCTTTTCGGTAACGGCGTTGGCGCCGGGCACCCAGTGGTCCCACATGCCGACGTTCAGGCTGCCGGCCGCGTAGGCGGTGTGGACATAAGGGGCTGAGATTGCAACGGCCGTGGTGGCCGCTGTGCCGGCGACAAAGCGGCGCCGGGAAATCTTGTCTTTTTTGTATGTCATGCGCTTCCTCCAAGAAGATTATTGTTATTGATCCGCGGTGCGCGCCTCAGCGATTGAATGCCTCAAGCTCGCCGGCAGCCCAGTCGATTGTTTTCTCGATGCTTTCTCCCTGCACATGGCGCAGGATCATTTTCGGCATCGTGCCCTGGCTGAAAATCTGGGCAGCAACGCCCGCCGGCGCCGGGGCCGCGGCAAGGGCGAACTGCTGGTCGCCGCCTTTCCGATTGGGATAGTGGGAAGTCGTTCCCGGCGGCGGTGCCTGCTCGTCCCAGACCGTAAAATCATTCATGCTGTCGAAGGACGGCAGATCGTAGCCCTTGCTGCCACGGATCAAGCGCTCGGCCGACGCGCGCGTCGACAGATGTGCAATCAGGCTCTTGGCGGCGCTCTTGTTCTTCGCGAATTTCCAGATGCCCAAATAATAGGTGGTCGCCCCCACGAAGCGGCCCTTCGGCCCTTTCGGCATCGGATGGTGCCAGATCTGCGCGGCAATCTCAGGAGCATCGCGCTTCGCCACCGACCAGGCAGACGGCGGGTTCATGATCAGCGCTCCTTTGCCGGAAACGAGCCACTTGTTGTTGGAGGCATCATCCCATGACGGCACTTCCGGCGGAATGAACGCCATCAGCCGTTTGGCGTATTCGAGGACCTGGCGCACCTCGTCGGACTTGACCGTGACGTTACCTTTGGCGTCAACGAGGACCGCGCCGAACGCTGCGAACATCGAGCCGACCCACTGCACGGTGTCGTTGGTCGAGCCCATCGGAAGGCCGAAGGGGACGCCGGCCTTGTGACACTTCTCGGCCGCGGCGAGGAAAGCGTCATAGGTCCAGGTCTCGGTGAGCGCCTTGTTCGGTGGCTTGGACGCCGGATACATGGCCTGCACGTCGATGCCCGCGTGCTGCTTCAGGTGATCGATGCGCGACGCGCAGCAGTAGACGAGCGTTCCGCGAATGGACGGCACGGCGACCCACTGTCCGTCGACCTTGCCGTAGCTCTCCAGTGCCGGATAGACGGGACCGTGCTCCGCGACCAGCTTGGCCATGACGTCGTCGACGGGCTCGAGCCGGGCGCCGTGCTCGTTCGGAAGCCAGTTGTTCATCATCATGATGTCGTGGCCGGCGCCGGCCTGCGCCTCGGCGGCGATGGTCAGCAGCAGCTTGTTGCCCTGCGAGGTGATGTAATCGATCTTGACGTCGACCTTCTCGCGCTCCGCCCACTCGTTGATGATCTTGGTGCAGGTATCGTTGGCCCCGGGCACCCAATGGTCCCAAAGTCCGAGCGTGAGGCTGCCGGCCGCATGGGCGGTGTGGACGTACGGGGCGGACATTGCGGCGGTGGTCGCGGCCGCGGTGCCGGCGATAAAGCGACGACGCGTCATGCGGGAACGGCGCATGTCGTTTCCTCCAAAACGGCGGCACGCCCGCATTCTGCGGTGTCGTACCGTTTATCATTGGCAGGAAGTTGCGCCGTATCGGTTCGGCAGTCAGTGCCGAAGCTGCACAGTCGCGATCCTTCGAGCAGGAGGATTGAACCACGAAGGTTCGGCATTTGCCAATCGTCTTCGTGCGGCAGAGGGCACGAAGCGACGTCCAATCGGTTGATCAGGGAATATGCGGCGACATCGGAATGCGATGCGTTTCGACCAAACCTGCTCCCTTGCCGAGCCGCTCCGTCGACGCTTCTCCTCGGCCCAAAGCTGACGGTGGATCGCGCGGAAAGAACCGGGGACCGGGAGAGATCCCGCCTCTCACACGGTGAGGAAGCGGGTGCGGATGCTTTCCTCCTCCGCCCGGAAGCGGGCGGGGTCGGCCGCATACACGATGCGGCCCTTCACCATGATGTGCAGTTCGTCCGCCACGGCTTCGGCGAGCTTCATGTTCTGCTCGATGAGCAGGATCGTCACGCCCGCGTCCCGCAGCAGCTTGATGACGCGTGCGAGCTCGCGCACGACCAGCGGCGCAAGCCCCTGGCTCGGCTCGTCGAGCAGCAGCACCTTCGGATCGCTGACGAGCGCTCGTGCAATGGCGAGCATCTGCTGCTCGCCGCCTGAGAGCTGCGATCCGCGGTTGCTCCGGCGCGCCTCCAGCGAGGGAAATAGCTCGAGCAGCCGTTCCAGCGGCCAATGCCGAGCGGGCGTGCGCTCGGCGACGCGAATGTTCTCGATCACCGAGAGATCGGGGAAGATCAGACGCCCTTCCGGCACGTAGGCGACGCCGGCACGGGCGACCAAGTGAGGGGGCTGGCCCATGACGTCCCGGCCATCCAGCACGATGCGGCCCGACGTCGGTCGGACGAGCCCCATGACCGACTTCACGGTGGTTGTCTTGCCCACGCCGTTGCGGCCGAGAATGGCGGCAATGCGGCCCTGGACCAGCTCGAGATCCACGCCTTGCAGGATATGGCTCTGACCGTAGTGGGTGTTGAGACCGAGGATGCTGAGCATCACTCCATGCCCCCCAAATAGGCTTCTTGCACGCTCGGGTTCGCCTTCACCGCGTCGGGCGTGCCGTCCGCGATGACCGCGCCGCGATGCAGGACCGTGATCTTGTCGGCGAGCCGGAACACGACTTCCATGTCGTGCTCGACGAGCAGCACGGTGACACGCGATGCCGCGAGGAAGCGGGCCAGCGTCTCGACCGCCTGTCCGGTCTCCTCGACGGACAATCCCTGTGTCGGCTCGTCGAGAAGGAGGACCTTCGGCGATTGGGCCATCGCCATGGCGACTTCGAGCAGCCGCTGGTCACCGTGGCTGAGGAGGCCTGCCGGCCGTTCGGCGACCGGGGCAAGGCCCAGTTGCTCGAGGACCGCATCGGCGTCCTCCCGTGCGCGGGAGAAGACACCGGTGCCGCCCCAGGGCAGCCAGCGGCTCGGGTTGCGCGCCTGTGCCGCAAGCATGATGTTCTCGCGCGAGCTCATCTGGGGAAACAGCGAGGTGATCTGGAACGTGCGCGAGAGCCCCTTCTGGCAGATCGTGTGCGCGGGAAGGCCCGTGATGCTCTCGCCGTCGAAGTGGACCGTTCCCGAGGTCGGTTTCACCACACCCGTGATCGTGTGGAAGAGCGTCGTCTTGCCGGCGCCGTTCGGTCCGATGACGGCACGCACCTCGCCATCGGCAACGCTCATGGTGACATTGTTGACCGCGATGAGGCCGCCGTACCGCTTGGTCAACCCATTGAGGGCCAGGAGGGGACGGGCACCTCCAGGCGTTACGATCGACGCAGCCATTGCGGGTAATGTCATGACGGGTTTCCCGTGGCTTTCGTCTCGGCCGGCTGGCTGCGGCCGAACCAGGATCGGGCGAGGCCCCAAATGCCCTCCGGTGCGAACAGCACGAACGCGATGAAGACGAGTCCGAAGAAGAGCGCCCAAGCCTCGGTGTAGGACGAGAGCTGATGCTCGAGCAGCATGAAGAACGCCGCCCCGAGGATCGGGCCGATCAGCGTGCCGGACCCGCCGACGATCACCATGATCAACACCTGGCCCGACAGCAGCCAGAACAGCAGCTCCGTATTCGCGAAGCCCGCGAAGGGCGAGTAGAGCGCTCCCGCGAGCGCACCGAACGCATAAGCGACGGCGACGACGGCGATCTTGTAGAGACGCGTATTGTAGCCGAGCGATAATGTCTTGGCCTCGTTCTCGCGAATGCCACGCAGGACGGCACCGAAGGGGGAGTTCACGAGCGCACGGCAGAGGAGATAGCTGCCGAGCAGGCAGCCGAGTGCCAGGAAATAGAAGCCGGTCTTGGAGCTGAAGAGGTCGAAACCGAATGGCCCGGGCCGCCGCGGGATGCCGGCCAGACCGTCCGAGCCGCCCGTCACGGACGTCCATTTGAAGGCAATGGCATAGAGAAGTTGGGCGAAGGCCAGTGTCAGCATCGAGAACGAGACGCCGGTCGCCAGCGTGCAGATCCAGCCGATGCCGATGGCGAGAACGCCGGTCATCGCCGCTGCAGCGAGCACCGCCACGATCAGGGGCATCTCGGTATTGAGCAGAAAGAACCCGGACGCATAGGCGCCCAATCCGTAGGCCGCAACGTGGCCGAAGGAGATCAAGCGCGTGTAGCCGACCATGAGATCGAGGCTCATGGCGAAGAGACCGAGGATGACGAGCTCCGTCAGCAGTGTCATCGCGAAGACCGGCAGGACGAGGGGGGCGACCAGAAGGGCCGCGATGGCGAGGACGCCGAGGACGGTCGCAGGGCGCATCGCTCACGCCTCCTTGCCGAGCAGGCCGCCGGGACGCACGATGAGCACGGTCAGCATCACGAGATACATGAAGGCGAGCGCGAGATCCGGATAGTAGTAGTTGCCGAATACCTGCACGAAGGCGACGAGCACGGCTCCGATGAGCGAGCCGAGAAAGCTGCCCATGCCGCCGATGATCACGATCACGAAGGCGTCGATCACGGCCGTCGCGGCCATGCCGTGCGAGGCCGTCACGAGCGGCGCCGCCAATACGCCGCCAAGCGCCGCCAGTCCACAGCCGATGCCGAAGACGCCGGACCGGACAAGATTCACATCGACGCCAAGCGCGTGCACCATCTCGGCGTTCTGCGACGTTGCCCGGATGAGGAGGCCGAGGCGCGTGCGCTCGAGGATCTGCCAGATGGCGATGGCAACGACGATGCCGGAGCTCGCGAGGAAGAGCCGGTAGACCGGGAACGGCTCGTCCAGAAGAAAGATCACGCCGGAGAGCGCGGGCGGCGCCGGCACCTGCAGCGCGTCGGATCCCCAGATCAGGCGTATCGCCTCGCCCGTCACGAGCGCGAGGCCGAACGTCACCATCAGGAAGGCGTGCGCCTCGCGCTGATAGAGGCGGCGCAAGATGAACAGCTCGAACAGCAGGCCCAGGACTCCAACGACGACCGGCGCCAGAACAAGCGCCACCCAGAAGCTGCCCGTGGCATGGACGATGGAATAGCCGACGAACGCGCCCAGCATGTAGAGCGTGCCGTGCGCGAAGTTGATGATGCGCATGATGCCGAAGATCAACGTCAGCCCGACGCCAAGGAAGAAGAGCAGGGCGGCCTGCGACAACGCGTTGACGGACTGATTGAGCAGCAGTGCAAGCTCGGACATGCGACCTCATTCTCGGCGCTGGGGCGTCTCCCGGCCCGCGCAGGGGCCGGAAGTGCGATTGCGATCGACGCGAGATTCGGAAACCCGGATCAGTCGTCGTAGGTCATCTTGTTGCAGGGCGGAGTGACCTGGTCGGCCGGCAGCGTCGCGATGACCTCGGGCACGGGATGGGAAAAGCCCTCCTTTTTCACCGCCTTGACGATGAAGCCCTGCTGCACGCCCTGGTGGTCGCACTTGCGCATGTGGACCTTGCCCTTGATGTCGTCGATGGTGAGATCCTCGAGAGCAGGGCGTAGCTTGTCGGCCTCGATGCCGCCGGCCTTGATGATGCCGGCCTCGAAGACGCGCATGCACTGCCATTGCTCGCCCTCGAACTGGTCCGGCACGAGACCGTCATGTGCCTTCTTCCACAGCTCGACGAATTCCTTGTTCTTGGGATTGTCGATGGTGAAGGCGTAGCGTGAAGACACGATCATGCCGAGGCAGGCATCGCCGACCGCGCGCATGGCCGACAGCTCGAGCTGCTCTGCGAGCATCGCCATCCTCGAGGCGAGCTTGTACTGCGCCGCCTGGGCGAGAAAGGCGTTGTTGTCGTCACCCGCCAACACCGTGTAGACGGCATCCGCGCCCGATTGGCGGATCTTGGTGATGTAGGTGGAATAGTCCTTGGTGCCGGTCGGCGCGAAGACTTTGCCGATGAACTCCCTGCCCATCTTCTTCACTTCGTCCTCGAACACCTGGACGCTGTTGTGCCCCCAGGCGTAATCGAGCCCGATGGCGAAGAACTTCTTCATCGGGGACTGCTTCAAGTAGAGCGAGACGGCGCGCGTCCCCATGGGGCCGGACGTATTGGCGCGGAAGAAGTTCGGCACGAAGCTCGCTGCCGTCAAGCGGCCATCGCCGTTGTCCGACGAGATGAAGATGGAGTTCCATTCGGCGAGCTTGGGCACAATGGCCAGCGCCTCGGATGACAGCGTGATCCCGGTAAAGAGACGGCAGTCGTGCCGCTCGACCATCTCCTGCGCTTTGCGCACGCAGGTCGCCGGATTGCCGACCGTGTCCTCGATCAGCAGCTCGATCTTCCTACCGATGAGACCGCCCTTCTCGTTCTGTAATTTGGCGTAGAGCTCGGCGCCGCGCTTCTGCTGCTGGCCAACCGAGCCGAGCGGACCGGTGAGCGCCAACGGCAGCCCGATCTTGATCGTGTTGGCGGCTTGTGCCTGGGCGCTGGTCCATATGAACGGCGAGGCAACAGCGGCTGTCGAGCCGGCGAGCATGCTGCGCCGGCTGATGCGGGGCTTCGTGGTCATCGCGTCTCACTCCCATTCCGATCCGTCGTTCCGGTCGCGCGGATCTGAAAGCGAAGCTAACCACTAACCAACGCAGTGGCAATTATGTCCGGACATCGCTGCAAAAGGTGGCCGATCCACGCTGCGCATCGCAACGCCGAGCGCTGCAGCCAGGTTGGTGCTCGGATTGCCGGCGATCGCCGTGACGTGGTGGAGGCCGTGCATCGCCGTGCGCCTTTGTTCCCTTACGTGGCGGGCCCTCGGGCGTTACCGGAGTCTGGCGATTGAGCGCGCGGTTGCATCAGCCTCCTCGCCGGTGCGCTGCGATCGCGCGACCCGGCGCCGGGGCTTGCCGATCCAATGCTTCCATACGCGCCAGAGCAACAGGACAAGGAAAAGGGCAGCGTAGAGCAGGGGCTCGGGGGACCAGGTTTTCCTGAGCATGATGAAATGCAGCACCGCGAGGATCGCCGCGACATAGACCCATCTGTGCAACGCGCCCCACGCCTTGCCGCCGAGGGCGCGAAGCATCGCGGCGTTGGACGTGACTGCCAGCGGAACGAGGATGAGGAATGCGAGCAGTCCGATCGTGATGTAGGGCCGCTTGAGAATGTCCCGGATGATGGCGGCGAGGTCGAGTCCCTGATCGAGCCACGCGTAGACGAGGACGTGGAGAGCCGCGTAGGCGAACGCCAGCAGACCGACCGCGCGCCGGTAGGCGACCAGGTTTGGTCCACCCAGGACGTGAAGCGGCCGGATCGCGAGGCCGATGACGAGAAAGCGCAGGCTCCACACCCCGAGCGTATGTTCGAGCACCTTGAGCGGATCGGCGCCGAGTCGGTCCCCGAGGGCCAGATGATATGTCCAGAGCGCCGGCAGGCTGCCCAGCACATAGAGCGTCCAGCGGACCATGCGCGTGCTCTGCTTGGAAACCGACTTCCGCCCGCTGCTCCGCATTTCAGAAGTGCTTCCGAAGATCCATGCCCGTGTAGAGGTGTGCAACCTGATCGCCGTAGCCGTTGAACATCAGTGTCGGTTGGCGCGCCGAGGCGAGTCCGCCGCCGATGCGCCGTTCCGTGGCCTGGCTCCAGCGAGGGTGATCCACCTCCGGATTGACGTTCGAATAGAAGCCGTATTCCCTGCTGTTCTGCTGCTGCCAGGACGTCGCCGGCTGCGTCTCGACGAAGCTGATGCGGACGACCGACTTGATGCTCTTGAAGCCGTACTTCCACGGCACCACCAGCCGGAACGGCGCCCCATTCTGATTGAGCAGCGTTTCGCCGTACATGCCGGCTGCCATGATCGTCAGCGGATGCAACGCTTCATCGAGGCGCAGGCCCTCGCGATAAGGCCACGGCAACGGCTGAAACCAGCCCTTCTGCCCCGGCATCTCCTCGGGACGAACGACGGTCTCGAAAGACACGTATTTAGCGCTCCCGAGCGGCTCCGCGCGCTTGATAATGGCGCTGAGCGGTATGCCGATCCAGGGGATCACCATCGACCAGCCTTCGACGCAGCGCATGCGATAGACGCGCTCTTCCAGTGCCGAAAGCTTGAGAACGTCCTCGAGCGCAACGGCACCCGGCTTTGCGCACAGCCCATCGAAGGTTACCGTCCAAGGCAGTGCCTTGAAGGCGCCGGAGTTGTTGGAGGGATCCGATTTGTCGGTGCCGAACTCGTAGAAGTTGTTGTAGCTGGTGGCGTCGGCCTTGCGTGTCACCGGTTCTGTCGCCGAGAATCGGCTCTTCGAGGCCGTCAGCGGCGCGGCATATGCGCCGCCGCCGACGAGCGACGCGGCCCCGATGGCCGCAGCGCCGACCAGAAGCTCCCGACGCCGCAGAAAGGTGGCTTTCGGTGTGATATCAGATGGATTCATGTGCTCCCGCGCCCGCGATCGTAGAAACTCAAATCTCGCAGAATAAGTTACACGATATGTCCGGAACGAGGATCAAACATCGAACCTGCTCGATCACAGGAGTGTCAGATGACGTTGAATTGGCGTGATGTCATGACCCGGGCGGCGGGCAAGAACCCCGCCCCCGAGCGGCGCGTGACGAAGTCGGACGAGGAATGGCGCCAGCAATTGACACCGGAGCAGTATTGGGTGGCCCGCCAGCACGGCACTGAGAGGCCGTTCAGCTCGGAGATGTGCAGCCTGTTCGCGCCGGGCCTCTATTCCTGCGTCTGCTGCGGCACCAAGCTGTTCGACGCCTCGCAGAAATTCGAGTCGGGCACCGGATGGCCCTCGTTTACCGAGCCTGTTGCCGACAACGTCGTCGCGTATCACCGCGACCAGAGCCACGGCATGGATCGTATCGAGGTGCTGTGCGCCATATGCGATGCGCACCTGGGTCACGTGTTTCCCGACGGACCGAAGCCGAGCGGGCTCAGATTCTGCATGAACGCGGTCGCGCTGAAGAAGAGTGACGAAGCTTAGTGCGGATGTGGCTGCCGCATGGCAATCCGACGGTAGGGGAGACAACGGGTGAGCTGGCTGATCGGTGTCGACGTAGGGGGCACCTTCACGGATCTCTTTGCCTTCGATGCAACCAAAAAGAAGGTCGTCGTGCAAAAAGTGCCCTCGACGCCGGGCGATCCATCACTGGCGATCGTTGCCGGGCTCGAGGTGTTGCGTGATCGCCATGGTGTGGATCTGGCGGCCATGGAGCGCTTTGCGCACGGCACGACGGTGGCCACCAATGCGTTGATCCAACGCCGCGGCGGTCGCCTCGCCCTGGTCACGACCAAGGGCTTCCGCGACCTGCTCGAGATCGGCCGTCAGATCCGCCCGCACGTCTACGACATCCAGACGGACTATCCGCCGCCGCTCATTCCTCGCGAGCGACGCTTCGAGGCTGATGAGCGCGTCGGCTCGCGGGGCGAAGTGATCACGCCCCTGGCAGCGTCCGAGGCTGATCGCGTGGCCGGGGCCATCGCCGACCTGGACGTGGACGGTGTTGCCATCTGCCTCCTGTTCTCGTTCCTCAATCCCGTGCATGAGCGGCGGCTCGCCGAGGCGATCCGGCGCCGCCGCCCCGACCTGATGGTCTCGGTGTCGTCCGAAGTGCAGCCCGAGTTCCGCGAATACGAGCGCATGTCGACGACGGTTCTCAACACATTCCTGCAGCCGCAAGTGACCCGCTACATGGAGCGGCTCGGCACGGCGATCGCGGAGCTCTCGCCCCGCGCACTCATCGGCATCAACCAGTCGTCCGGCGGCCTGATGTCGATCGAGATGGCGTCACGCTTCCCGGTCCGTACGGCGCTCTCGGGTCCTGCGGCCGGTGTCGTCGGCGCAGCGCGCGCGGCCAAGCTGGCGGGCGAACCGAGCGTCATCACCTTCGACATGGGCGGCACGTCCACCGATGTCTGTCTTGTGCGGAACGGCAAGGCGGAAATGGCCTACGGGCGCGACGTTGCCGGCTTTCCCGTGCGGTTGCCGGCTATCGACATCCACACGATCGGCGCCGGCGGCGGTTCGATAGCGCGGTTCGGCGCGGACGGCCTGCTGAAGGTCGGCCCCGACAGCGCGGGCGCCGAGCCGGGTCCTGCCTGCTACGGCAAGGGCGGTACCGAGGCGACCGTCTCCGATGCGAATGTCATTCTGGGGCGTTTGCCGACGGAGCTGCTCGGCGGCGCCATGAAGCTCGACCGCGACAAGGCCGCCGCCGCGATCGAACCGATTGCAAGACGCCTGGAGACGAGCATCGAGGCCGCCGCGATGGGCATCATCCGGATCGCCAACGCCAACATGATGCGCGCGATCCGCACGGTCTCGATCGAACGGGGCCACGATCCGCGACCCTTCATGCTGATGCCGTTCGGCGGTGCCGGCGCACTGCATGCGGTCGAGATCGCCGAGGACCTCGGCATGCGGGGCATATTGGTACCGCCGGCACCCGGCATCCTTTGCGCGCAAGGCCTCGTCGTCGCCGATCTCACGGAAAGCTTCGTCGCAACCTGCCGCACGCCACTCGATGGTGATCTCGGCGCCGTCGGCCGCTCTCTCGAGCGGCTGCTAGAGCGTGCCAGGGCCTGGTGGGAGGCAGAGCGCGTCTCGCCCGACGATGCTGCCGGCACTCTGGTGCTCGACATGCGATACATCGGGCAGAACTACGAGCTTCCCGTGGCTGTGCCCGCGAACTGGGGGCTCGCGCTGCCGCCGCCCGGCGAAATGGCGCGCCTGTTTCACCACGCCCATGAGCAGAGCTATGGGCACCACGATCCGGGCGCACCGATCGAGATCGTCAACCTGCGCATTACGGCTGTGGGCCGGCTGCCCGACATTGCGTCGGCCCGCCCGCCGTCCGGTCATGCGCCCCGCTCAACGGGGACCCGTTCCGTCTGGTTCTCCGCGGACGCTCCGGTGTCAGCGTCCATCTGGCAGCGCGACGATCTCGTGCCGGGCACGATCATCGACGGGCCGGCGATCGTGGAGCAGCTCGACGCGACGACGCCGATACCTCCGGGCTGGCGGGCACGCGTCGACACGGATCTCAACCTGATCATT
>Ga0180220_1000755_pt1 | contig 29517 bp, 25 predicted proteins | sample eDN5th37CBELigBY_FD_151335 | JGI IMG/M metagenome (GOLD analysis project Ga0180220, IMG submission 151335) | Enriched backyard soil microbial communities from Emeryville, California, USA - eDNA 5th pass 37_C BE-Lig BY (version 2) (version 2) | ecosystem: Environmental > Terrestrial > Soil >... | reverse complement strand
GAGGAATATCGCAGGTTCTCCACCCTCGCCATGCGGGCTCACGACGTAAAGGTCCTGGCGCGCGGGGGGAAAACCGAAGTTCTCGAAGGCCGCGATCCCGGGCGCACGGTCATACTGCAATTCCCCAACATGGCGGCCGCCCGCAGCTTTTACAATTCCGCCCAATACCGGCGCGCCCGCAACTCCCGAGAGCGCGCGGCCGTCATGAACATGTACATCGTCGAAGGCGTTTGATCATCGAATGCGGCGCGGCCTGCACTTTGATGCAAGCCATGCTCTCTCCCATCAGGGCGCCCGCGCATCCCGCCGCACCCAGGCAGCGGCAGTGATCGGCGCCGGCGTCATCGGCCCGGCGTCGGGCCGCGGCTGTTGCGGATTCATCGATTTACGGTTTCTTGCTTGCGGTTTCCCGCTTGCAGCTTGCGGGCGCCCGGGTGCGGCATTAAAATAGTTGACATATCAATAGTTGACTAGTCCATTAGTTGTATGGCGCCCACCCCTCTTGCTTCATCCCCCGAAACCGGCCGTTTGCTCAGCGTGCGCCAGTCGCTTCTCGCCATGCTGGGGCTATGCTTCGTCACCATGATGGTGGCCGTCGACCAGACGGTGGTGGGTACGGCGCTGCCGACTATCGTGGCGGAACTCAATGGCTTCGAATTCTATGCCTGGGTGGCGACGGCGTATCTGCTGACATCGGTCATCACCATACCGATATTCGGCCGCCTGGGGGACTACTTCGGCCGCAAGCCCTTCGTTGTCGCGGCCGTGCTGCTGTTCTTCCTGTCGTCCATCCTGTGCGGCCTGGCGCAAAGCATGCCGCAATTGGTGGTGGCGCGCGCTTTGCAGGGCATAGGCGGCGGCATGCTGGTCGGCACGGCTTTCGCGTGCATACCAGACTTGTTTCCCGATTCCCACGTGCGCCTGCGCTGGCAGGTATTGCTGAGCTCGGCCTTCGGCATCGCCAATGCCTTCGGGCCCTCGCTGGGCGGTTTCCTGACTCAATATGCGGGCTGGCGCTCGGTCTTCTTCGTCAACCTGCCGCTGGGCCTGGCCAGCCTGTTCTGTATCTGGCGTTTCCTGCCGCATATCCGCCAGATGCAGCAGCAGGACATTCGCCTGGACTGGCAGGGCGCCATACTGGTGGCCCTGGGCCTGACCAGCCTGCAGATGTTCGTGGAATTTCTGCCGCGGCATGGCGCCAGCCTGTCCGTGGCCTTGCTGGCCTGCGTCTCGGCCTTGATGTTCGCGGCCCTGATCTGGTGGGAAAGGCGCTGCCCCCATCCTTTGCTGCCGCTGGACATGTTCCGCAACAAGAGCCTGGCGCCCTTGTTTTGCCTTTCCCTGCTGGTGGGCTTCATTCTGTTTGCGCTGCTGTTCTACATACCCTTGCTGCTGCAGGGCGGCTTCGGCCTGAACCCGCGCGAAGTCGGCCTGCTGATCACTCCGATGGTGGTGTGCATCACCTTGGGCAGTGTGGTCAGCGCGCGCTTGCTGCCCCGCCTGCGCCGTCCCAATCATATGCTGTACGCGGGCTTCGCCCTGCTGGTCGTCGCCTGCGCCGGCATGGTGTCCATGGACCCGTCCACCCCCCAGAGCTTCATCGTCGCCTACATGATGCTGGCCGGCATCGGCCTGGGTTTCGTCATGCCCAACTTGACGATCTTCGCCCAGGAGACCGCGGGCCGTTCCCTGCTGGGCATTTCCACCGCCCTGCTGCAGTCCGTGCGCATGATAGGCGGCATGCTGGGCACCGCGATCGTCGGCACGCTGATCACGCATTACTATGTCAGCGGCGTGCGGCAGAGCGTGCCGCAGGGGCAGGGCGAGCCCTGGATGGCGGTTCTGGAAGACCCGCAGGTATTGGTGAATCACGCCAAGCAAAGCGATTTCATGGCCGATCTGCTGCGCGACGGCTTGAGCGGCGTGTCTTTCATCGAGTATGCGCGCATCTCGCTGGTCGACGCCATCCATCTTGGCCTGGCGATCGCCCTGGCGGTGGCGGTGATCGCCTTGTTCTGGGTCTACCGCCTGCCCTTGATCCGTCTGTCCCGGGCGGGCGCGAATATGCCGGCCGGCGGGGGTAGCGGCGATGACTGAGTTTCCTCCGCTGCTGGCCATACAGCAATTGGCGCGCACCTACCGGCTGTTGATGGCGACTTTCGAGGCGCAGATCGGCCATTCCATGCCGCGCTGGCGCATATTGCTGCTTCTGCATCAGAATGGGGAAATGACCCAGAAGCGCCTGGCACGCGACCTGGGCATGGACCCGGCCGCGCTGACGCGCCAGATCAAGGCCATAGAACGCATGGGCTGGGTCAGCCGGCGCGGCGACGCCGCCGACAACCGCTTGGTCCATGTCGCCCTGACGGCGGCCGGCAGCGAGCTGGTCGCCCAGACCCTGCCGCGCCGCAGCGCTTTCATCGAGCAGGCCTTCGGCGATCTGTCCGGCGATCAATTGAAAGCGCTCAGCGACATGCTGCGCGGGCTGGAGGAACGCCTGCTGGCGCTGGCGCCTCGCCAAGAGGCGCCGGACGCCGGCACGGACTAGCCCGCGGCGCCGGCGGCCATTGTTGACGGCCCATGGCGGCAGGGCGGTAAAATTTCAATCTTTTGGGCGCCGGGCCAACCTGCCGGGCGCAGCGCAGGTACAATCGGGCTTCGGTGTTTGTCGCGGCGGCCGCCGCCGCAAAGCGCCGCGGCCGGCCGGCCTATCCGCGTAAACTTACATACTGTGGCAGGACAATCTTTATGAGTGCAATCGTAGATATCATTGGACGCGAAATTCTGGACTCGCGCGGCAATCCCACTGTTGAGTGCGATGTATTGCTGGAATCGGGTGCGATGGGTCGTGCGGCTGTACCGTCGGGGGCCTCCACCGGCTCGCGCGAAGCCATCGAGCTGCGCGACGGCGACGCCGCCCGCTATCTGGGCAAGGGCGTGCTGCGCGCGGTGGAAAACCTGAACACTGAAATCTCCGAAGCGCTGATGGGCCTGGACGCCCAGGAGCAGACTTTCGTCGACCGCACGCTGATAGACCTGGACGGCACGGAATCCAAGAGCAGGCTGGGCGCCAACGCCATCCTGGCGGCCAGCATGGCCGTCGCCCGCGCCGCGGCGGATGACTCCGGCCTGTCGCTGTACCGCTATTTCGGCGGCAGCGGCCCGCTGCAAATGCCGGTCCCCATGATGAACGTCATCAACGGGGGCGCGCATGCCAACAACACGCTGGATCTTCAGGAATTCATGATATTGCCGCTGGGCGCCAGCAGCTTCCGCGAATCCCTGCGCATGGGCGCCGAAGTCTTCCACGCCTTGAAAAAACTCATCAACAAGCAGGGCATGTCCACCGCGGTGGGCGATGAAGGCGGTTTCGCGCCCAACGTCGCCAACCACGAAGCCGCCATCCAGCTCATCCTGCAAGCCATCGCGGAAGCCGGCTACGAGGCGGGCACTGAAATCGCCCTGGGCCTGGACTGCGCAAGTTCCGAATTCTATCGCGACGGCAAATACCACCTGGCCGGCGAAGGCGGCGTGGCGCTGACATCGCAGGACTTCACCAATCTGCTGGCCACCTGGTGCGACAAATACCCCATCATTTCCATCGAAGACGGCATGGCCGAAAACGACTGGGAAGGCTGGAAGCTGCTGTCGGAACAATTGGGCAAGAAGGTGCAGCTGGTGGGCGACGACTTGTTCGTCACCAACACCAAAATCCTGAAGCAGGGCATAGAACAAGGCATCGCCAATTCCATCCTGATCAAGATCAACCAGATCGGCACCCTGACCGAAACGTTCGCGGCCATCGAAATGGCCAAGCGCGCCGGCTACACGGCGGTCATTTCGCATCGTTCCGGCGAAACAGAGGACTCCACCATCGCGGACATCGCGGTGGCCACGAACGCCATGCAGATCAAGACCGGCTCGCTGTCGCGCTCGGACCGCATGGCGAAATACAACCAGTTGCTGCGCATCGAAGAAGAGCTGGCCGAGGTGGCTTCCTACCCCGGCCGCGAGGCTTTCTACAACTTGCGCTGACGGGCGCGCCCCTCGGCAGGCGCGGGCCTGCCGCCTGATACATGCGACTGCTATTCATCATCCTGGCGCTGCTTACGGTCATCATTCAGTATCCGCTTTGGTGGGGCAAAGGGGGATGGCTGCGCGTCCAGGAATTGCAAAGAAAGATCGTCGCGCAACAGGAAACCAATGATGCGCTGCAGGCGCGCAACAATGCCTTGCAGGCCGAGGTCCTGGATCTGAAATCGGGCAAGGCGGCGATCGAAGAGCGGGCGCGCGCCGAGCTGGGCATGATCAAGGACGACGGCGAGATCTTTGTCCAGCTGCTGAAGCCGAACGAGCAAGAGCCGCAAGTCCGGCCTCCCAAGACGCCCAAAAAGCGCAACTGAACCCGCCTTCGAAGGGCGCTGCGGCGCGCATGCGCGCAAAGTCCATAAGGTCCATGGAGCCCATAAAATCCGTAAAACCGCGGCGGCCTCGGCGCGCGCGGCCAGCGCATTTCTTCCGCGTGATGCAGCTGCAAGCGGCCAAGCTGGCCGACCGGGCTGGCTACAGGCAGCATAGGCTGACGCCGCAAGCGGGGTCGTCGGGCGCCACCGCCAGTTCCGGGAGCTCGGGCGCGTAAGCGCCGGGATCGGGGGGCGTTGCGGCAGGGTAGCCCCCGCTTGGGCCCGGGCCGGAAGGTCCCGGCGCCGGCGGAGCCGGGTTGCCGCCCGCGGGGCTCGGCAAGCCCGGCTGTGCTGGCCCTTGCATCCCCGCGCCGGGTGGCGTGGCAGCACCGGCGTTTGGCATGGCGGACGCCGCCTTGCCTTGACCCAGGCACCACCAGCCTTGGCAATCGGGCTTGAAGAGCGGCATATTCGTATCGACGACTTGCGGCCCGACGATTTTGCCGTGCGCGGGCCAGGGCCAGCTTACCGGATGAGATTGCATGGGCAGGGCGATCTCGCGCACGATGGGCAGATAGCCGTGGGCGAGCGCGTGCCGGCGGTAGGAACCGCCCTGCGTGCCCAGCATGCGCAACAGGCTTGCAATGCCGGGCAGCGCGGGCCGCTGCGGATAGCTCAGGCGCAGGGCCAGGGTGTTGGCGTCGAAGATCGAAACATGCGAATGCGGGCCGCGGCCCTGCGGCCAGCCGCGGGCGCGCGCCGCCGCGTCCTGCTCGGGCTGATAAGCGTGATTGATGGCGGCCAGGCCGTGGGCGTCGGCCGGCAGGCCTTCGGCGATGGACGCATCGGAGAAGTCGGCATAAGCGGCGGCGGGCGGGGAAAGGACTTCTATCCGCCACGGAGCGCGGCCCAGGGTTTGGCCGCGCTCGTCCAGCGCCGCTTGCAGGGACTGTGCGGGGGCGCGCCTAGCGGGGGCGCGCCCGCCGGCGAACAAGGGAAGCAAGGCCTGCTCGAAGGCGGCGGCCATGCCATCGGGCCGCGCATGGTCCGCCACGCCCGCCCTGGCGGCCTCCAGTAGCGCCAGACTGAGTGCTTGCCGCGTATGCAGCCACGCCGCCAATTCGACGGCGCCCAGGCCCGCCAGTAGAAGGGGCACGGCCATGACCGAGAACTCCGCCAGGCCGGCGCCTGTTTGCGTAGCGGGCGCGGCGATGGGCGGATGGCATGCTGGGCGGGGCGGGATGGACGGATGCATGGGCGCAGTGTGCCCGCGCACCGCCGCCCAGTCGAGTGTGGATAGTGCTTAGGCGCCGCTCGCCCCGCGCATGCGGACCCCCTCACGTTCGCGGCGGCGGGCGGTCTAGTGCACCGACTTGCCGGTGTCGTGAGCCGTGGCGGGATGGTCGACGAACAGCTTGGCGCAGTCCACCGCGTCGAATTCATAGGGCTTGCCGCAGAAATTGCAGACGATTTCCACGGTGTCGCGTTCTTCCAGGATGCTCTCGATCTCGGCCCGGCCCAGCGTGCGCAGCATGTTGGCGACGCGTTCCCGGGTGCATGGGCAATGCCAGCGCACATCCGCCGGTTCGTAGACGATCAGATCCTCCTGCCAGAACAGACGGTGGATCAAGGTGTCGATGTCCAGTTCCAGCAATTCCGCGCGCTTCACGGTGGCCGCCAACTGAGTGATGCGGGACCAGGTTTCCCGCGGCTGGCTGGTTTCCCGGCCGCTGGCGCCGGCTGCGGCGGCGCCCTTCAGCCCGGTGCCGCCGTGGTCCGGCAGGCGCTGCAGCAGCAGGCCGGCGGAATGCCGCGCATCGGCGGCGAGCCAGATGCGTGTATCCAATTGCTCGGAATCATGCATATAGCGTTCCAGTACCTGCGCAACCGAATTGCCTTCCAGCGGCACGACGCCCTGGTAGGGCTGCATGCCGGCTTCACGGCCGGGATCCAGCACGACGATGAAACGCCCGGCGCCTTCCGTGTTCAGCAGCGATTGCAGCGTGCCGTCCGCCGGAACGTCATGGCCCTCCCGCAGGGTGACCGTGGCCCGTATCGACAATTCGGTGGTGCACTCCACGACGATCAGGGCCACCGGCCCGTCGCCCTGCAGCTGCAGCACCAGCGAGCCCTTGAATTTGATATTGGAGGCCAGCAGTATCGATGCCGATATCAATTCGCCCAGCAGATTCTGCACGCACTGCGGGTAGTGCTGGTGCGCCAGCCCCGTCTGCCACGAGGCGGCCAGCCGGACGGCCTGTATGCGCGTGCTGTGGTCGGGCAGCAAGTACTTCTTCAATTGATCAGTCATAGGCGAATTTTAGCCCGATCGGGGCTGCCGCGCCCGCGCCGGCGGATGATCAGGAAGCCAGTTCGCCGCGCTGCTGTTCGCGCGCCCGCAGGACGTGCCGGCGTATCTTGCCGGTGCTGGTCAGAGGCAGGCTGTCGACGAATTCGATTTCCCGCGGCATCTGGTATGCGGCCAGCCGGCGCCGGACATGATCCTGCAGTTCGGCCTGCAGCACGGCGGCGTCGCGGTCCTGCGCCGCCGGTTTCAGGACGACATAAGCCTTCACCAGGTAACCGCGCGTCGCATCCGGCTTGGGGACGACGGCCGCATTGGCCACTGCCTCGTGGCGCAGCAGGCAGTCCTCGATTTCGCCCGGCCCGATGCGGTAGCCCGAGCTCTTGAAGACATCGTCGGCCCGGCCCGCGTACCAGTAGTAGCCGTCCTCGTCGACGGAAGCCAGATCGCCCGACAGGCACCAGTCGCCGATGAATTTGCTCTGGGTGGCGGCTTCGTTGCGCCAGTAGCCCAGGAAGAGTATGGGGTCGGGGTGGCCGTGGATGTCCAGGCGGTTCAAGGCGATTTCGCCGACCATGCCCGGCGGGCATGGCCGGCCCTCGGGATCCAGTACCGCGACCCGGTGCCCGGGATAGGGCCTGCCTATGCTGCCCGGCTTGGCCGGCCAGCGCTTATGGCTGTTGCCCACCAGATAATTCATTTCGGTCTGGCCGAACATCTCGTTGGGCGTCAGGCCGAGTTCCTGCTGGCACCATTCGAACACCACGGTGCCCACGCTTTCGCCCGCCGCCATGATGGCCCTGAGCGCAAGCCGGTATTGCTCGCGGGGCCTGGGCACTTCCTGCATCATCATCTTCAGCGCGGTGGGAAACAGGAAGGTATTGGTGACTTGGTAGCGCTCCATGAGCTCGAAGGAGCGCGTGGGCGAGAAGCGCCCCTGCGCGCCGACGATGGCGTGGCCGAAATACAGGGTGGGCAGCAGCGCATCCATCAGCCCGCCGGTCCAGGTCCAGTCCGCCGGGCTCCAGAATACATCGCCTTTCTGGGGAAACCAGTTCTGCGACGCTACGAAGCCGGGCAGGTTGCCTATCAGGGCGCAGTGCGGCAGCAGCGCGCCCTTGGGGGCGCCCGTGGTGCCCGAGGTGTACAGCAGCAGCGCGGGGCTGGTGGACTTGGTGAGCACCGCCTTGAATTCCGCGGGCTGGCGGGCCAAGAGCGTACGCCAGGGTATGACCGCCTCGTGGTCGAGCTCCAGGCCGATGACTTGCGTCAGCAGCGGGCATTGCCCCTGGGCCTGCAGCAGATCGGGGCCCGTGGCGGCGTCGACGATGGCCACGCGCGCTTCGGCGTCGCGCAGGCGCATCGCCAGGCCGTCGGCGCCGAACAGCGGCGAAAGCGGCAGGGCGATCGCGCCCACGCTGAAGACGGCCATGTAGGCCGCGGCCGTTTCCGGCCGCTGCCCCATGACGACCGCTACCCGGTCGCCCGCCTGCACCCCCATCTTGACCAGCCCGTTGGCCAGCTGCATGGCGGTTTGCGACAGGCGCGTGTAAGTCCAGACCTCGCGATGCCCGTGCTCGTCTTCGTGGAAAATGGCGATGCGCCGCCCTTCAAGGGGATTTTCCGCCCAGCGGTGCGCACATGCCTGCGCGATGTTGAATTGTGACGGGACTAGCCATTGGTAAGACTGGTACAGCTCCGGGTATTGGTCGTTCATTGTCTTTATGGTTCAACGAGGCACAGGACGGCGCAGGTTCCTTTACCCTTAAAGCATGAACGACAAGCAGATTCTGTGCAATCCCTACGTTTCAGAAAGCCAATGACACTAGGGTTTATACGGGGACTATTTTTGGCGCTCCTGGACGTCCACCAGACGGGTGCCCAGGATGCGGTCGTGCAGAAACTGGCCGTCGCGATCCAGGAAGGACCAGACAAAAATGCTGAAGGGAGCGAAGACGATCAGCAAGTCGGTGGAACTGTAGCCGGTCAGGCGCGAGGCGAAGAGCACCAGCAAGGCGGCGAGCAGGGGCAGGGGCCACAGCAGGATATAGCGCAGAATCAACAGGCCCGTGCCGGGTACCCGCCCGTCGCGGCCGACCAGGCGGACATTCCAGGTTTTCATCGGCAGGGTCTGGCCGCGCCGGCGCCAGCACAGCACGAAATAGACGCCGATCGCCAGGAACAGAATGAACTGGCGGCCGTGCCTGAGCATCAGGGCGTTGCGGCTTTGCGTCAATGTGTCGAACAGGTAGCCGGCGAGAAACACCACGCCGAACAGCAGCACGCCTTCGTACATCATGCAGGCGAAACGGCGCCGGCGGCTGGCGTAGGGACCGGTAACGGAGTCGGCGGGTTTTTGTTGCATTGCAATGGCGGCGTTTATAGGCAAAGACCGCTATTATCACGCAAAAGCGGCGGCAAAAAGAAAAGCCGCGTTGACGAGACGCGGCTTTGAAGGCGCGGTTGGGCCGCGCGAGTTGCCCAGCAGGCAACCAGGAGGAGACAAATCAGTGGGCCGATTCGACCGTGCCCCGAGCGGCCTTGACCGACTCGGCGGCGGCGAACAGCTTGGAGAGGAAGTCTTTCAACGCAAGCATGGGCTTGAAACGATACTGGTCTTCGATGGCCTGCATCATCAGTTGACGTTCCAGTTCGTCGGTTAAACGGATATCTTTGCCTGCGGTGATCATGGCTTAGCCTCTTTGCAATGAATTGAACGTTTCGTTCAGGGTTAACCCTATTATAGGGGTTAACCCTAGGCAAAAGCAAGCTGAATTATTGCGCCGCAATATCAGTGTTGCGGCGCCGCTTCACCCGGCCGTTTTTTCTTTCCGGTAGCTGGCCGACACCATTTCAAACGTGAAAAGCCGGCATTCCAGCGCGCCGTTGTACAAGGGATGGCGCCGCAGAGGTTTGAGCCGCAATTTGCGGGGCAGGTCCATATCGCTGGAAATGATGTTGACTTGCCAGCCGCCGTAGTGCCGCTTCAGGTTCTGCGCCCATTCAGGCCACAGGTCCGCGTCGTCCCCCGGTAGCCGTTCGCCATAGGGCGGGTTGGTGACCAGCCAGCCTGTATCGGCCGGAGGCAGCACTTCGCGCGCGTCGCCTATTTCGAAGCGTACGGTGTCGGAGGCCAGCCAGGCGCGTTCCATATTGGCCTTGGCGGCCGCGATGGCGGCCGGGTCGAGGTCGCAGCCGACGATAGGGCTGTCCAGCCGGGTCGCGATGTGCGCGCGCGCCTCGCTCTTGATGTCGCGCCAGCGGCGCGCGTCATGGTGGCGCAGGCGCTCGAAGCCGAAAGGGCGGCCTATGCCGGGCGGCACGCCCAGGGCGATCCAGGCCGCTTCGATCAATATGGTGCCGCTGCCGCAGAACGGGTCCAGCAAAGCCTGGGCGGGGTCCCATTCGGACAGAGCCAGCAGGCCCGCCGCAAGGTTCTCGCGCAATGGCGCCGCGCCCTTTTCCAACCTCCAGCCGCGCTTGAATAGGGATTCGCCCGAAGTATCCAGATAAAGCGTGGCGCTGTCTTCGTCCAGGAACAGGTGCACCCTGGCATCCGGGCGCACGGTGTCGATGTCGGGGCGCGCCCCTTCCTTTTCGCGCAGGCGGTCGCAAATGCCGTCCTTGGCGCGCAGGTTGCAGTATTGCAGGCTTTGCATGGGGCTGCGTATGGCGGATGTGTCCACCCGCAAAGTCTGTTCGGCGCCGAACCACCGTTCCCATGGGGTCTGCAGCGCGAGATCGAGGATGTCGTCTTCGCTGCGCACCGGTGCGTGGGCCACCTGAACCAGTATCCGCGTGGCCAGGCGCGAGTACAGATTGGCGCGCAATATGCCGGTCCAATCGGTATGGAAGCGGCATCCGGCGCGGCCTGGCTGGGCGTCTTCGAAGCCCAGCGCCTGCATTTCCATGGCCAGCGCCTCTTCCAGGCCTTGCGGGCATGGAGCGAACACCGGAAATATTTCGTTTGTGCGCGGTTCTTGCGGCCGCCGCTTGCGGCTGGGCGCGCGAAGCACCATCGATCCCTGGTCGGGCGGGGCATCGGCAGGGCTTTCGCTTGCGTGGGGAGCTGGCCGGGAGCGCGTTTGGCCGGCCTGCGGCCTGTCTCCGGGTTGCGGCCGGGCGGCTCGCATGCCGGCTTGGGGGCCTGCAGCTTGGGCCGGGCTTGCCGGCCTGCGCCGCGTCGAAGCGGAAGGGGCGGGGGCTTCCGTTGCGGGTCTTGCAGCCAAGGCTTCCGCCTGCCTGAGCTGCGCTTGCTTTTCGCGGTCTTTTTCCATCAAGGCCGCGCGCCTGGCACGCGCCCCGCTGCGGATACGGGGCGCCGCGGCGCCCGACGCAACGGCGCCCGACGCAACGGCGCCCGACGCAGCGGCGCCCGGCACGTCGGCGCCCGACGCAGCGCTTCGTCCAGGTCGAGTTGTCTTGCCGGCTTGCGGCGCGGCGGCCGCCTTGGGCGCTTTTTTCTTCAGTGTCAGCGTTTTGCCGGATTTGGTGTCTGTCATGAAAGAGGGAATTCAAAAGGGCCGGACGACGACCATTGCAATGACGACCAGCAGCAAAATGACAGGGATCTCGTTGAACCAGCGATAGTAGCGATGGCTGCGTATGTTCCGGCCCTGTGCGAAGGCCTGCAATATCCGGCCGCAGGCCAGATGGTAAATGATCAGCAGCCCGACGGCGACCAGTTTGACATGCATCCAGGCCTGGCCGCGTCCCAGCCCATAGCCCAGGTATAGCCACAGTCCGAATACCACCGACAGCACGGCCAGCGGCGCCATGAAGCGGTACAGCCGCCGCGCCATGCCGAGCAGCCAGGCATGCACCGCCGCGTCCTGCGCCTGGGCCAGGTTGACGTAAATGCGGGGCAGGTAGAACAGCCCGGCGAACCACGAAGTCACGAACAAAATATGCAGGGTTTTTATCCAGAGCATGTTTTACCCGATCAGCCGCGCAATTGGCCTTCGCCGTCCAGCACCCACTTCAGGGTCGTCAGGCCTTCCAGGCCGACCGGCCCGCGTGCGTGCAGGCGGTTGGTGGAAATGCCGATTTCCGCGCCCAGGCCGTATTCGAAGCCGTCGGCGAAACAGGTGGGCAGGTTGACATACACCGAGCTGGAATCGACTTCTCGTTGGAAGCGCGTGGCGGCCTGCAGGTTTTCAGTGACGATGGACTCGGTGTGCTCGGAACTGTATTGCGCGATATGCTCCAGCGCCTGGTCCAGGCCGTCGACGATGCGCACGGCGAGTATGGGCGCCAGATATTCGGTTTCCCAGTCTTCTTCGGTGGCGGGCAGTGCCTGCGGAAGAATGGCGCGGGTGCGTTCGCAGCCGCGCAGCTCCACGCCATGGCCGCCCAGGGTGGCGCCCAGCCGGGGCAGGATGCGCGCCGCGATATCAGCGTGCACCAGCAGGGTCTCGACCGCGCCGCAGATGCCGTAGCGGTAGGTCTTGGCGTTCACGGTGATATCGTGCGCCTTGCCCGGATCGGCGGCGGCGTCGATGTAGATGTGGCAATTGCCGTCCAGGTGCTTGATCAGCGGCACCTTGGCTTCGCGCGACAGGCGGGCGATCAGGCCTTTGCCGCCGCGCGGCACAATGACATCGATATAGTCGGTCATGGTGATCAACTGGCCCACGGCGTCGCGGTCGGTGGTGCCCACGACCTGCACGGCGTCCGGCGGCAGGCCGGCGTCCGCCAGGCCCTGGCCGATGATGGCGCCCAGCGCAATGTTGGAGTGGAAGGCCTCGCTGCCCCCGCGCAATATCGTGGCATTGCCCGATTTCAGGCACAGCGCCGCGGCGTCTATGGTCACGTTGGGACGCGATTCGTAGATGATGCCTATGACGCCCAGGGGCACGCGCATCTGCGCCACCCGCATGCCGTTGGGACGTATGGTGGTGGGTCCGCGGCTGCCGATGGGATCGGGCATGTCGGCGATTTGCAGCAAGCCGGCCGACATGGTCGCCAGCGCCCTGTCCGACAGTTTCAGCCTGTCGAGCAGGGCCGGTTCCAGGCCGTTGCGCTCGGCGGCGGCAAGGTCCTTGGCGTTTTCGGCCTGCAGGGCTTCTTTCTGGGTTTCCAGGCGCCGCGCCATGGCGCGCAGCGCCTTGGCCTTGGCCTCGGCCGAGGCGTTGCGCATGGCGCGGGCGGCCAGCCGGGCGCGCTTGCCAAGCGCGGTCATGTCGGTGGCGTCCGACTTGTCTGTAGCGGTTTCGGTATGTGTCGTCATGGAGGTGTTTCGATCTGCCGGCCAGCCGGCCCGGCTTGTCGCGATAGCTTCTGTAATAGTTCGATTATCCCAGTATTTTCGTATCGCCGTGAAACGGTCGCCGTGTAGCTGTCGACTTGAAACGCTTGCCGTATAGCGGCTGATGTGCAATGGCCGCCGTGAAAGGGCTGCAGTGTCACACGCGCCATGTGGCGGCCGCCCGGAAACGATCGTGTATAACGACGCTCGCCGGGCAATGCGGCGCGCCGCATCAGCGGTTCGGCCGGGACCTGGCCGTGGCGACGCGCAATGCCAGGCGGCCGAGCTCCTCCCAGGGGTCGTCCAGGCGGCCCGGTACTTTCAAGCCCTTGATCAACCTGTCCACATCGTGAGCGTGCTGCACCGCCGCCGCCCAGGCTTGCGGCGGCACGCGCGACAAGGCCTGGCGCAGCAATTGCTCGCGCGGCCCGAATATCCGCTGGCGGCGCATTTCGGCCTGCATGTCCTGCCCGGCGGCCTGGGCCGCGGCCAGGCGAGCCAATATGCGGATTTCTTCTCCCACGGCCCACAGCACCAGCGGCAGGGCTTCGCCTTCCGCGCGCAGGCCGGCGAGCATGGTCAGCGCCTTCGAAGCATGGCCGGCCAGCATGGCGTCGCGCAGGCTGAAGACGTCGTAGCGCGCGACATTCAGCACCGCGCGTTCGACATCCGCCCCGCTGATTTTGCCGGGCGGGTATAGCAGGGCGAGCTTCTGCACCTCCTGGAAGGCGGCCAGCAGATTGCCTTCCACCTTGTCCGCCATCCATTCCAGCGATTCACGGTCCAATTGCTGGTTCTGGCGCGCCAGGCGCTGCGCTATCCAGCGCGGCAGGGCCGCGCGCTCGATGCTGGCGATGTCGACCGACGTGCCGGCGTCGAACAGCGCCTGCGCCCATTTCGCGTTGCGCGTGGCCCTGTCCAGCCTGGGCAGGTTCACCATGACCAGAGTGTCGGCCAGCGCGCCACTGCCCGCCATGTCGGCCAGCCGCAGCAGCGTGTCGCTGCCGGCCTTGCCGGGCTTGCCCGTGGGGATGGCCAGGTCCACCAGGCGCCGATCGCCGAACAAGGAGACGTTCTGAGTGGCGCCGAGGACCGCGGACCAATCGCTGCGGGCGTCCAGGATCAGGCTGACCCGCTCGGCGTAGCCGGCGCGCGCAGCCGCCGCGCGCAGCGCATCGCAGGCCTCGATGACGAGCAATGGCTCATCGCCCGATATGACGTACAGCGGGTCCAGGCTGGCAGGCGCTTTGTCGAGCTGGCTGGCCAGACTGTCGGCGTCCAGGCGGCGTCCCATGGCTCCGGAGCCTGCCGCCGCTGTCAGTAGGAACCGGCGCCCGGCCCGATGCGCGGCGCGCCCCAGGGCGTGGGCGCCTGCGGCGGCGCCGAGGGAGCCGGCGCTTCGGGCGTCGCCTCCATGGGCAGGGCTTCGGCGTTTTCGAAGGCCTGATGCACATCGGGAGACGACAGCATGCGTACGATGCGGTCGATCAGCGATTTCTGCATCTGCTGGAAGACGGTGGCGATTTCGCCCTGCTTGGCCTGCACGATGGTATCGTCGTACGGCAGTTCGCGCAGGGCGCGCAGGGTCGTGGGCGGCAGGACGATATGCCCCTTGGCGTCGGTGAGCTGGAAGACGAATTCCAGATTCAGCTCGTATTCTTCGACGCGGCCTTGCGCATCGATGGTCAGTTCGCGCAGCAATTGCGAGCTGGACACGCGGATGAGCTTGGCTTCCGCCTGCGCGGGATCCGCGACGAAGCGGGTGCCGGGCGAACTGGCCAGGATGGCGCGCCGCAGCCCGGCGCCGAATTCCGAATTTTCCTCGATATTGGTGTACAGGGTGCTGAAGGGCAACTGCGACACGCCTTTCAGGTGGAAGCCGCAGGACACCAGCAACAGGCACAGCGCCATGCAAGCCAGCCCCCGCCAAGGGAGTCGGGCGGGCTTCACGATGGAAAACGGGGAAGGCATAGGGCTGCGCATGTCTCTGGCTTATCCGACGACGTTGACGAGTTTACCCGGTACGACAATGACCCGCTTGGGGGCCCGGCCTTCCAGGAAGCGGCCGACGGCATCGTGCTGCGCCGCCGCCTGCTCTATGGCTTGTTTGGGGGCGCCATGAGGGACTTTGATCGAGCCGCGCAGCTTGCCGTTGACTTGCAGCACCAGTTCGATTTCATCGGCGATCAAGGCCGTTACGTCCACGGCGGGCCATGGCGCATCCAGCAAGTCCCCATGGGCCTGATCGTAGCCCAGGTCGCGCCAGAGCTGCCAGGTGATGTGCGGCACCACCGGATACAGCACGCGCAGCAGGATGGACAAGGTTTCGGCCAGGGCGCAATGCGCGGTCGCGGTATCGGGCAAGTCAGCGGATTCCAGGGCATTGAGCATTTTCATGCAGGTCGATACCACGGTGTTGTACTGGATGCGCTGGTAATCATAGTCCGCCTGCTTGAGCAGCGTGTGGACTTCGCGGCGCAGGGCTTTGGAGGCGTCGTCCGCCGCGGACCAGTCCGGCCGGACGGCATGCGCGCCGCGGACCGCCGCCTGCTGCGCGTAGCAGAAGGCCCACAGGCGGCGCAGATAGCGGTTGGCGCCCTCCACGCCCGAGTCCGACCATTCCAGCGTCTGTTCCGGCGGGCTGGCGAACATGACGAACAGCCTGGCCGTATCGGCCCCCATGGAATCGATCAGCGATTGCGGGTCCACGCCGTTGTTCTTGGACTTGGACATGGTGCCTATGCCGCCGTACTGCACCGGCGTGCCGTCGGTACGCAATTTGGCGCCGACGATGGCGCCTTTGGCGTCATAAATGTTTTCGACTTCTTCGGGCCAGAAGTATTCCACGCCGCCCTGGGCGTTCTTGCGGGAGTAGATGTGATTCAGCACCATGCCCTGGCACAGCAGGCGGGTGAAGGGTTCGCTGAACTTGACCAGCCCCAGGTCGCGCATGACGCGCGTCCAGAAGCGCGCATACAGCAAGTGCAGCACGGCGTGTTCGATCCCGCCGATGTACTGGTCCATCGGCATCCAGTAGTCGTTGCGCTCGTCCACCATGGCCTGGTCGTTGCCGGGCGAGGTATAGCGCATGAAATACCACGACGAGTCCACGAAGGTGTCCATGGTGTCCGTTTCGCGGCGCGCCGGTGCGCCGCATTTAGGGCAATGGCAGGACAGAAAGCCTTCATGCTTGGCCAGCGGATTGCCGCTGCCGTCGGGGATCAGGTCGTCGGGCAGGACCACGGGCAGGTCCTGTTCGGGCACCGGCACGGGGCCGCATTGCTCGCAATGGATGATGGGGATGGGCGTGCCCCAGTAGCGCTGGCGCGAGATGCCCCAGTCGCGCAGGCGCCAGGTGGTCTGCTTCTCGCCCAGGCCTTTTGCCGCCAGGTCCGCCGCGACGGCGTCTATGGCCTGGGCCGTGCTCAAGCCATCGTACTTGCCGGAATGCACGGTATGGCCGATCTGCTTGTCGCTGTACCATTCCTGCCATTGTTCCGTCGAGTATTCCTTGCCCGGCGCGGCGATGACCTCGCGGATGGGCAGGGAGTATTTCTTGGCGAAGGCGAAGTCGCGCTCATCGTGGGCCGGAACCCCCATGACGGCGCCGTCGCCGTAGGTCATGAGCACGTAGTTGCCCACCCAGAGCGGCACGGCCTCGCCCGTCAGCGGATGGGTGACCGACAGGCCCGTGGGCATGCCTTCTTTTTCGCGCGTGGCCAGTTCCGCTTCGGTGGTGCCGCCTTGCTTGCAGGCCTCGATGAAGGCGGCAAGCTGCGGATTGCCCCGGGCCGCATGCGCGGCCAAGGGATGTTCGGGCGCCACTGCGCAAAACGTGACCCCCATGATCGTGTCCGCCCGCGTGGTGAACACATACATGCGGCCGTCCTGGATCAGGGCGCCGGCGTCGTCCCGGATATCGTGCGTGAATGCGAAGCGCACGCCCTGGCTTTTCCCTATCCAGTTTTCCTGCATCAGGCGCACGCGCTCGGGCCAGCCCGGCAGGCCGTTCTGCACTTGGTCCAGCAGTTCTTCGGCATAGTCCGTGATGCGCAGGTAATAACCCGGAATCTCGCGTTTTTCCACCAGGGCGCCGGAACGCCAGCCGCGGCCGTCTATGACCTGTTCATTGGCCAGTACCGTCTGGTCCACCGGGTCCCAATTGACGACTTGCGTCTTGCGGTAAGCGATGCCTTTTTCCAGCATCTTCAGGAACAGCCATTGATTCCATTTGTAGTACTTGGGATCGCAGGCGCACATTTCACGCGACCAGTCTATGGCCAGGCCCATCGCCTGCATCTGCTTCTTCATGTAGGCGATGTTGTCGTAGGTCCACTTGGCGGGCGGCACGCGCGACTTGATGGCGGCGTTCTCGGCCGGCATGCCGAAGGCGTCCCAGCCCATGGGCATCAGTACGTTGTACCCCCGCATGCGCAACTGGCGGGCCATCATGTCGTTGATGGTGTAGTTGCGCACATGGCCCATGTGCAGCTTGCCGCTGGGGTAGGGCAGCATCGAACACGCGTAGAACTTGGGCTTGGGCGAGCCGTCAGCCGCTTTGGCGTCTTCGGTTACACGGTAGGCATCGCGTTCCTGCCAGTTCTGGTGGGAGGCCTTTTCGACGTCGTTGGGGCTGTAGCGTTCCTGCATGAGATTCTAGTTCGTGAGGTGATGGAGCAAACCATGCATTATAGGATGCGCGCGGGCGAAGAAAAAAAAGTAGCGGGCCGCCCCGCTGCGCGCCATGGCCGCGGCGCCGCCGGCGATGGCGGCCCGGCCTGTGCCGGCCGGCCGGTTCGGCGGCCGCGCGCAAAGAAAAAAACCCCGCCGAAGCAGGGTTTTGCAAGGAATCGTGCGCGCTTGCCGCGGAAACCGGCCGGGGCTGGGCCGGGGCGCTGCAGCGGCCTGGCTGGTGTCAGCGCAGCTTGGTTTCCTTGTATTCGACATGCTTGCGAGCGACGGGATCAAATTTCTTGATCAGCATTTTCTCGGGCATGTTGCGCTTGTTCTTGGTGGTCGTGTAGAAGTGACCGGTGCCGGCGGTGGATTCGAGTTTGATTTTCTCGCGGATGCCTTTTGCCATGTTGAGCTCCTGAAGAGGTTAGGGTAGCCGGCGTGGCTTATGCCAGCTCGCCGCGGGCGCGCAGGTCGGCCAGGACGGAGTCGATGCCGTTCTTGTCGATGGTGCGAAGCGCGCTGGCCGAAACGCGCAGGCGGATCCAGCGGTTTTCGCTTTCGACCCAGAAACGGCGCGATTGCAGGTTGGGAAGGAAGCGACGCTTGGTCTTGTTGTTCGCGTGCGAAACATTGTTGCCCACCATCGGGCCCTTGCCGGTAACTTGGCAGACTCGTGCCATGGTAATACCCCTTTTGTAATTGCTTGCTGGATGCTTGCAGTTTGCATCTGCAAGCTTGTATCTGCAAACCAGTGCCAGCCTGGCCCGAGCAAACCCAAGATCAAATCGTCGGGTAGCGGCATAAGCGGCAAAAAGCACTAGCCTTGTATTCGTAAAGCCTGTCATTCTAATACGAAAATGCCTGCAAGATCAAGCAGCTTTGAGCGCCATGCGTCCGAACAGCCACGACATGCTGGCGCAAAGCGCCAGAATGCCGGTCAATGGCAGCGGTGTGTCCGACTGCCACGCGCTGACTGCCAGGCCGGACAAGGCCCCGCACAGCATTTGCAGCGTGCCCATCAAGGCCGAAGCCACGCCCAGCCTGTGCCCTTGTTCGCGCAGCGCCAGCGCCGCCGAGTTGGGGTTGACGAAACCCTGGCTGGCCATGAAGCCCACCAGGCAGATCATCAGCCAGATCAGGTTTATGGCGCCGGTCAGGGTCAGCGCCAGACCCAGCAGCGTCATGCCGACCAGCGAGATCTGCGCTGTTTTGAGCAGGACTTCGGGCGTATGGCGATTCAGCAGCCGCGCGCTGATCTGCGATGTGCAAATCAGCGCCGCGGCATTGATGCCGAACAGGAAGCCGAAATATTTCGGGTCCACATGGAAAAGATTGATGAACACGCGCGGCGACCCGGCGATATAGGCGAACATGCCCGCAGAGCCGAAGCCGCCCGCCAGCGTATAGCACATGAAGCGTTTATGGCGCAGCATGCCGAGATAGTTGCGGGCGATGATGCCCAGCCCCAGCGGTATGGCTTTTTCTTTCGGCAGGGTTTCGCGCATCGTCCATGCCACCGCGATGAACAGCATGGCGCCGCAGGCGGCCATAATGGCGAAGATGCCACGCCAGCTGCCGAAAGCCAGCACCTGGCCGCCCAGGATGGGCGCCAATATGGGCGTCACGCCCATCACCAGCATCAGCAGCGAGAGCGCCTTGGATGCGTCGCGGGTATCGAAGTTGTCGCGGATGACGGCGCGCGGTATGACGATGCCGGCGGCGCCGCCGAAGGCCTGGGCGATGCGCCACAAGGTCAGGTGTTCGATATCGTTGGTGTAGCCGCAGCCTATGGCTGAAACGGTGAAGATGGCCAGCCCCAGCAGCAAGGGCTTCTTGCGGCCGTAGCGGTCGGCGAAAGGCCCGTAGAACATTTGGGCGAGCGCCAGGCCGAACAGGTAGCTGGCCAGGGTGCGCTCTATGTCCCCATGCGTCACGCCCAGGGTCGCGGCAATGGAGGGAAAGGCGGGCAGGTACATGTCGATGGCCAGCGGACCCAGGGCCGTCAGCAGGCCCATCAATATGAGCCAGCGTGGAATGACGGTCAGGGAACGGTGTTCGGGATGAGGCATCGACAGCGGGGAAACGGCGGAGGGAAAACGGCGCGGCCGCGCTGCGAGAGGCGGCCGGTTCGTCACTATACAATCTAGAGGCATCTTAGCATGGCTGGACGGGGGCTCTTTCCTTTCTTCCAGAATGTATGGCACTATTTATTCACTGCATTTCACAATGGGGAGTCGGCCTTGAGTTCGGTCTTGTCTGTCGTCGAAAGTAAGTTGGAATCTTTGCCAGTATCCGTGCAGTTGGTGTTGCCGGATGGCCAGAAAGCGGGGGCCGCCGACGCGGCGGTCAAGCTCGTCATCAAGGACCGCTCCACGCTGGCCCATCTCGCGGCCGGCCAGGTGGGTGTGCTGGGCGAGGACTATGTCGAGGGCAAGTTCGATGTCGAGGGCTCGATGCGCGACCTCATGCGTCTGGCGGCGGCGATACTGCCCGGTTCGCCCATCGATGCGGCGCGGGTGGGCCGGCTGACGGAGCTGATCAGGCGACTGGTGTCGGTATGGCGCCATTCCATCGACCGCGACGCGCGCCAGATTCAATTCCATTACGATCTGTCCGATGATTTCTACGCTCTGTGGCTGGATCCGCGCAGGGTGTATTCCTGCGCCTATTTCAAGACGCCCGATGCCACGCTGGCTCAGGCGCAAGAGGCCAAGCTGGATCACATTTGCCGCAAGCTGCGCCTGAGCGCTGGCGAACGCTTCCTGGACGTGGGCGCGGGCTGGGGCGGTCTGCTGCTGTGGGCGGCGGAAAATTACGGGGTGGACGCCACGGGCATTACCTTGTCCCAGAACCAGCATGCTTACGTCAATGGCCTCATCGAGAAAAAAGGCCTGGGCGGGCGGGTGCGCATGGAGCTGCTGGATTACCGCAAGCTGGACGAAAGCCGGCCCTACGACAAGATCGCGTCGGTGGGGATGTTCGAGCATGTGGGCCGGGCCCAGCTCGATGGCTATTTCGGCAAGCTGCACCGGCTGGTGCGTCCGGGCGGTCTGATCATGAACCACGGGATCACCGCCGGGGGGGTGGACAATGCGGAATTGGGTGCGGGCATGGGTGAATTCATCGAGAAGTACATTTTTCCGGGAGGCGAGCTGACTCATATCAGCCATGTGCTGGAGCATCTTGCGGCGGGCGGGCTGGAAGACCTGGATATCGAGAACCTGAGGCCGCACTATGCCCGTACGCTATGGGCCTGGAGCGACGCGCTGGAGGCGCGCCTGCCGGAAGCGCGCAAGACGCTGCAGGGTGAGCAGGGCGAGCGGTCGTTGCGGGCGTATCGGATGTATCTGGCGGGTTGCGCGATGGGTTTCGAGCATGGCTGGATCGCTTTGCACCAGATCCTGGCCCAACCCCGGCCCCACGGCCGCCCGGACGAGCTCGATCATCCCGCGGATTTGGCTTATCCGTGGCGGCGGGATTATATCTATCAGTAGAGGCTGGGTGCTTGTAGCGCTGGCTTGCGGCGCTGTCTTGTTCTTCTGACGCGCGCTGGTAGTTTGCGGCGCTGCTTGGTTCGCTTGACGCGTGCGGGGTGGCGGAACGGTGTTTTGTCCTTATGACGCGCGCCGGGCGGCGGAGGCCGGACTTGCTCCTCGGGACTGGTTCGGCGCCCTGCGCGCCGAACGCCGCGTCGCTCGCTCGTCCGCCCATTCGGGCTACCTTCGCTTCCGCTCGCTCGGCCCCGAACGTCGGCGCGTCCGGCCTCCGCCACCCGTCCCGCTGCGTTGGTTCGTGTTTGTAGCGCCGCTGGGGCGGTTTGGGTGCTTGGCCTTTTTCCGAGGTTGTTGATGCTGCTGGAAGAGCTCTTGCGCCGTCCCCGCCTCGCGCGCCTGCCGCGCGGGCCGGGACATTCGGCCAACTCAAGGCGCGCCGGTTTAACAACCCAAAGGCCGTAGACCTGCGCCGGTTTAGTAACCCAAGGGCCATACATTTTCAGGGGCTGCACCGGTTTGGAAATCTAAAGGCGATACGTCCGCAAGCTGCGGCGGATCTACCCACCTTCGTCCCGAAATGAGCGGTTACGAAAAGTCGTGAATTGGCAAGCGGGTTATCACCAGTTTTCAATTTCGGCCAATTGCGCGTAAAATGCCGCCAAACTTCACGGTTTTGTCAATTCTGGCGTATGGTGGGCCTGTACGGCCCCATTACCTGTCAACGAGTACTTCGTACTCCGCACGCTAGTGTCGGTATGTATCGGCGGTCCTTCCGTCTTCCGCACACCCCCTTAGCTAATGGCGCAGCGAGCTGTTTTGCTGTGTCCGCAAACTTAAGGAGGCTACAGCCATGTCTTTCAATGTGTCGTCTGCACATTACACGCGCTTCTCGAGCGCTTCCTCGACGTTCCGGCGTCTTGCCCTGGGTTTGAGCGCGGCGGCGCTTGGCCTGGGTTGTTCCACCGCGGCTTCCGTCGCCCATGCCGCCCAGGCTCCCAAATGCGAAGTCGATCGTCCCGTCAAATTCGGCGGCATGAACTGGGAATCCAATCTGGTGCTGGTCGAAGTCCAGCGCTTCATTCTCGATAAAGGCTATGCCTGCAAATCCGAAGTCCTTCCCACCGAAACGCTGCCCGCGCTGGCGGCGCTGGAACGCGGCGACCTGGACATCAACACCGAAGTGTGGCTGAACAGCGTGGCCGAGCCCTGGGAAAAGGCGCAGGCGACCGGCAAGGTCAAGCGCGTGGGCGACATCTATATGGGCGGCGAGGCCTGGTTCATCCCGCGCTATACCGCGGAGCGGCTGCCGGAGCTGAAAAAGGCGTCTGACTTGCCCAAGTTCAAGGATGAATTCAAGGATCCCGAAGAGCCTTCCAAAGGCCGCTTCTATGGCTGCCCGGCGGGCTGGGGCTGCGAGGTGGTCAGCGGCAATCTGTATAAGGCCCTGGGCCTGGAAGATAGTTTCACCTTGTTCTCGCCAGGCACCGGCGCGACGCAAAAAGCGGCGCTGACCGCGGCCTACCAACGCAAGGAAAACGTGGTCTTCTACTATTGGTACCCCACGCCGCTGGTGGGCTCCATGGATCTGGTCAAGCTGGAACTGCCGGCTTACGACAAGGAAAAACACGCTTGCCTGACCGACCCGAATTGCGCCGATCCCCAGCCTAGCGCCTATCCCGAGAATCCCGTCTTTACGGCACTGTCCACGAAATTCACCCAAGAAGCGCCCGAACTGACGGCCTTCTTCTCCAAGGTATCGGTGCCGCTGCCTGTCATGGACGAGGCCATGGCCTATATGGAAGAAAACGAAGCCGAACCCGCCGATGTCGCGCAGTGGTTCCTGAAGAACCAGGGCGAAGTCTGGAGCAAATGGCTGCCCGAAGACGCAGCCGGCCGCGTAAAAGCAGCTCTTTAGCATTCGCGGGAGTTTCCCGGGCCGTTGACGCCCCGTTTGGCTCTTGCATGCAATAGGCGAACACGGAATAGGCCAACGACGCCCGGCGCAAGCGGGGCGTGGCCGGCCCGCGCCGGGCGCTTGCGACAGCGCATGCCTGTCCACGGCCGGCCAGCGCGCACGCCCATGCCGTCAATAGCCCCCGAGCCATGGGGCAGGGCCCCTGAAGCCTCGCGTCCCGCGAGTTTTACGGAGTTGATTTTATGTTTCCAGAATTCATAGCGCCACGCGCATTGCGCGCGCCCATCGACGATTTCGTGGGCGGCATAGTGGCCAATTATTCAGATTTCCTGCGCGCCGTCACCCAGCCGCTGCTGGATGTGCTGGTATGGATGGACCAGGTCCTGCGCCAGTCCCCATGGTGGGCCGTCTTGGCCGTCATCATGCTGCTGGCCTGGGCGGCCAGCCGGCGCGTCGGCTTTTCCTTGATCATCGGCGCCATGCTGTGCCTCATCGGCTTCATCGGCCTATGGGACGCCGCCATGCAGACCCTGTCGCTGATGATCGTCGCCGTTTTCATATCGGTCGCCATAGGCATACCCCTGGGCATACTGATGGCAAGTTTCAAGTGGCTGCGCACCGCCATGCTGCCCGTGCTGGACGTGATGCAGACCATGCCCAGCTTCGTGTACCTGATTCCCGTGGTGATGCTCTTCAACCTGGGCAAGATCGCCGCCATCATCGCCACCATCATCTATGCGGTGCCCCCCGTCATACGCTTGACCGACCTGGGCATACGCCTGGTGGACAGCGAAGTGCTGGAAGCGTCGCGGGCTTTTGGCGCCAATCGCATCAAGCAGCTCTTCGGCGTGCAACTGCCGCTGGCCATGCCCAACATCATGGCCGGCATCAACCAGACGACCATGATGGCGCTGGCCATGGTGGTCATCGCCTCCATGATAGGCGTGCGCGGACTGGGCTACGAAGTGCTGCAAGGCATCAACCGGCTGCAGGTCGGGCGCGGCGTACTGGCCGGGCTGGGCATAGTGGTCATTGCCATCATCTTCGACCGGATCACCCAGGAATTCGGCCGCCGCCAGCAGAAAGGCGCTTAAGACCCCGGAGGCGAGGCACACATGAGCAAAATCGAAGTACGCAATATTTACAAAGTGTTCGGCCCCAATCCCGCGCGCTGGCTGGATGCGGCGCGCCGGGGCATGAGCAAAGAAGAACTGCTGGCCAAGAGCGGCCACACGCTGGGCTTGCGCGATATCAGCCTGTCCATCGAAGAAGGCAGCATTTACGTCATCATGGGCCTGTCCGGGTCCGGCAAGTCGACTCTGATACGGCATTTCAACCGCCTGATCGAGCCCAGCGCCGGCCAGATACTGGTGGACGGCGTGGACGTCGTCACGCTGGGCAAGTCGGCGCTGGAAAAATTCCGCCAGCAGAAAATGAGCATGGTGTTCCAGCGCTTCGGCCTGTTTCCGCATCGCACGGTCATCGAGAATGTCGCCTATGGCCTGAAGGTGCAGGGCATGGCCAGGCCGCAGCGGCGCGAGCGCGCGCAGCACTGGCTGGAACAGGTCGGCCTGGCGGGGTTCGAGAACCAATACCCGCATCAATTGTCCGGCGGCATGCAGCAGCGCGTGGGCCTGGCGCGCGCCCTGGCGACGGACGCCGAGATCCTGTTGATGGACGAGGCTTTCTCGGCGCTGGATCCTTTGATACGCCGCGAAATGCAGGATCAATTGCTGCAGCTGCAGGCGCAGTTGAACAAGACCATCGTCTTCATCACCCACGACCTGGACGAGGCCCTGCGCCTGGGCAACCGCATCGCCATCCTCAAAGGGGGCGAACTGGTTCAGGAGGGCACGCCGGAGGATATCCTGCTTGCGCCCGCCAACGATTACGTCCAGTCCTTCCTGCAGGACGTCAATCGCGGCAAGGTGCTCAATGCCACGCACGCCTGCAGCGAACCCGCGCTCACATTCACCATGCGCACCCGGCCGGCCCATGCCGCCGAACGCATGGCCGCCCGCAACTATGGGTACACCGCGGTGCTCGATGGCAAGCGCCTGGCGGGCATACTGACCAAAGAGGCGGTCGAACGCGCGGCGCGCGCCGGCGCGCGCGACATATCCGCCTATGTGGAAGATATGGCTTCGGTGCCGGCCACCGCGGGCCTGGACGAAGTGCTGTGCAGGATGCTGCGCAGCACCGAGCCGCTGGCCGTCACCGGCGAGAACGATGAGTTTCTCGGCCTGCTGTCGCGCAGCAAGGTCGTGGAGCTGGTCACGCCGGCCCTGGAGGGCGGTGCATCGTCGGCGGAGGGCGGGGACGACGGGTGCGACCAGGATGCCGGGAACGCCGAGGGCGGCGGGACGGCGGACCTGCCTCTGGCCAAGCGCAGCGCCGCCTGAGGCGCAGCGCCGTCCGGGCGCCCCGCCTGCGCCTTGGCCGCCGGCCGGAATCAGGCTGCGAGGCCCGCGGGGCAGTCGGCCCGCGCAAACGCGAAGGTCACGCCCTCGGTCCTGAGGCGAGACGGGCGTGCAGGCGCACTATGCGCCCATACCAGAAGAACAGCAGGGCGGCCGACAGTCCTAGCCCCAGCAGGGCCATCAGCCACATCGTACCCGCCCCCGTGGGGGCGCCGGGTGCTACGGCCTGCACGACGGCCCCGAGCGCACCCGCCGCCGGCCCAAAGCCCAGCCACCAGCCGCCGATCAGGCCCAGCCCGGTCAGGGCGAAGACTTGCAGGACCAGCGGCACCACCGCCACCTTGTAGGCGCGCAGCAAATACGAGCCTATGCACTGCATTGAATCGCAGAGATGGAACCAGGGCAGCAGCTGCAGCAAGGCTAGCGCCACCGCGGCCACTCGCGCCTGGTCCGTGTAAAGCGAGAGTATCTGTTCTTTGGCGAGAATCAATACGGTAGCGGTTACCGCGGCGCCGACGGCGACGATGGCGATGCCCGCCGAGCCGGTCTGGCGTGCTCTGCGCAGGTCGCGGGCGCCTATGGCCTGGGCGGTCAGCGATGCGGAAGCGATGCCGACCGCCATCGGCATCATGTAGCACAAGGCGGCCAGATTGGCCATGATTTGATGGCCGCCGGTTACATACATCCCCTCGCGCGCCACCAGCAGCGCCATGAAGCTGAAGGCGCAGATCTCGATCAGGTAGGAGCCGCCCATGGGCAGGCCCAGGCGCAGCAATTCTTTTTGACTGCGCCAGTCGGGCCGGCCCAGGGTGGGCTTGAAGCGCAGATAGTGGGGGTCGTGGTAGATGGTCCAAAGTCCGGCCGCCAGTGTCAGCCAGCCCACCAGGGCGGTTGACAGCCCCGCGCCCGGGGCGCCCAGCGCGGGCATGCCCAGCTTGCCGAAAATGAACAGCCAGTTGAACAGCAGCTTGAAGGCGATGCTGGCCAGGTTGATGACCATGACGGTCTTGGGCTTGGATACCGCGGTGCATAGCGCGTAAATGCTGCGGAAGACCAGCGTGGCCGGCAGCGCCAGAGCCAGGGCGCGCAGATACCAGGTAACGCCCCGGCGTACGGACGGCTCGACCTCGCCGGACAAGGACAGCCAGACGTCGGGAAAAAGCATGGCGATGATGCCGAACAAGGACAGGCCCAGCGCCAGCCAAACTCCTTGCCCCCATGCCCGTCCCACTTCCAGATAGCGTTCGCCGCCGAAATGCTGGGCGATGATGGAAATCAGCGCGTGCACGATGCCCATCAGGCCTATGAAGACGGTAAGGTAAATGGAGACGGCCAGCGCCATTGCCTGCAGGTCGGCGGCGCTGGCGTGGCCGGCCATGGCGGTGTCCATCACGCCGAATACGATGCCCGCCCAGGAGCTGACCAGAACCGGCCATGCCTGATGCAGGATGTCTTTGATGCGTGCAGCGAAACCCATGGGGCGCCCGGTGGGTGTGGTCACGAATTCCCGACGCGCAGCAGGCGGAACATTTCATGGCGGTCGGCGCCGCGCTTGCCGACCCACAGGACGCGTTCGGCGTCCGAATAAGCGGCCGTGCCGTTTTCCACGTCTTCCGGCGAAGTCTGCTGCAGGATCAGCGTGCAGTTGGAGTTATAGCTGAAATCAATGCCGTTGAAGACCAGGAAGGACGCCCGCTGGCCGGTCCCCACGCCGAGCGCGCGCACGCATTCGCCCGGCCTGCGGTGGTTTTCCAGCGCGCCGGCCAGTTGCGCGGACACGCTGCGGTAGCTGCGCACGTAGTCCAGCGCCGGCATCCACAGGGTCACCAGCAGCAGCCAGGTGACGATCAGCCCCCCCGCCGACAGCACGGTGCCGCGCCACAGGCCCGCGGGCTTGGTATGCAGGCGCCAGCGTACCAGTGCGATCCAGGCCAGGGTGCCCAGTACCGCCACCAGCACCGCCAGCCAGGAAATGGAGACATCGTAGCCGCGTGTCTGCCGGGCGATATTATGGGCGATCTGCCTGGGCCAGCCGGTATTCAGCGCTATCCAGCCCAGCCACACCGTGGCGGTGGTCAGCGAAAAGCACATGACGGCGAACCAGTCTAATGAATTGACCACGCCGCGGCGCAGGGTGGGCAGGGCGAAGGCCGCCAGCACGGCGGCCGGCACCGCCATCAGGCTGTATTCGGGCTCGAAGGCGTCCACCAGGCAAAACATGACCGCCAGCGGCCAGAAGGCGAACATCAGGGGTATCCAGATGTGCGGCGCGGCCAGCCACGAACGCCAGCGCCAGATGGCCAGCAGGGCGAATGGCCAGGTGGGCCACAGGAACCACGGCAAGTCGCGCAATATGCTCAGCACTTCCCGGTAGCGCGGCCAGCCGAAGGAACTGAAGTTCCATATCAGCCAGTTGCGGGTCCAGAATTCGCCCAGATTGCGGGCCGGTATCCACCACAACAGGATGAGGACGGCGCTGATGGCGGCGCTCAGCAGCAGCCACTGCTTCTCGCGCCATAGCGCCGTCCTGGGTGCAAAGGCGCAGGCCACGGCCAGCATGATGGGCAGGGAGCCGATCCAGCCGCGGGTCAGGAAGGCGGCGGCGATGGCCAGGCCCAGGGTAATGGAGCCGGAGACGGGGTGGTCCAGCATGCGCGCCACGGAATAAAAGGCCAGGGCCTGGAAAGCGATCAAGGCCGGGACTTCGGAGGTTTCGTGCATGCGCCAGACGATGCCCACCGTGGCGACGATGAGCAGCAGGGCGGCGTCCGCGATCATGCGCCCATAATCCTGCACGGTGGGTTCGCCGCCGAAGGGCAGGGCAAGGGGCTGGGGTTCAGGCCGCCGGCCCAGCAGGTAGGTGCCATACCATACCGAGGCGGTCAGCAGGCCGAACCACAGGAAATTGGGCAGGCGCGAGGCGATGATGGCGGCATCCAGCCTGGAAGTGAAAAGCTCGAAGAAGGGCGAGAACAGCCAGATGCTGGCGGCGCCCATCCAGGTGGGCAAGGGTCCGTCCTGGGCATGCGCCAGGACGCCGATCTGCGGCAGCAGCCATGCCATGCCGCCGTCCTGCAGGGCGGTCATCATGGCGGCCAGGCCCACCACATCGTCCGTCTTCCATGGATCCCTGAAGAACAGGCCCGCCAATATATAGATGACGCCGACCACGAGCAGGAAAAGCCGGGGCAGCTTGACGGTGGCGGTGGCGGTCAGCCGGGCCGGTGTGGAAAGGGGATCGCTGGAAGACACTGTGCGCTGGTAATAATGGAAGACAGGGTATCTTAAATTAAAAAGGCAGCCCGAAGGCTGCCTGTGGCGATGCAAGCGGACCCTGGCGGGTTTACGATGCCTTGCGCGTCGTGCCGGCGGTACGGGCGAAACGGGCGCGGAATTTCTCGACGCGGCCGGTTTCCACGATACGCGTCTGGGCGCCGGTGTAGAAGGGATGCGATTCCGAAGTCACGTCGCACTTGAACAAGGGGTAGGTCTTGCCGTCGAGCTCGATGGTTTCGCGGCTGGAAAGCGTGGAGCGCGAAATGAACTTGGCGCCGGTCTGCTGATCCAGAAACACCACTTCGCGGTATTCGGGGTGGATGCCTTCTTTCATGATCTGGGGTTCCTGTGTATTTCCGAAAAATCGGGTCGCCAGCTAGCAAAGCGTTGTGGTTCCATATTGCGATTTCAATATGGATAGCCCTAGCCACGTATCCAAGCTTAGCCAAGCATTCTAGCTGATATCGGCATCACGCGCAAATAATTCCGGCAGGCAATAATTCCGGCAGGCAATGCCTGCGATATTGGCGCAAGGCCTCGCAAGGGCGCCCGGTCAAAGAAGGCAGGCTTGGGCTGCATTCTTCACAGCAGCCCGCGTTCGGCCAGCGATACGGCCCCGGAGCCGGTGACGATCAGGTGGTCCAGCAGGCGGATGTCGACCAGGGCGAGCGCCTGTTTCAGATGGCGGGTGAGGGCCAGGTCCGCTTCGCTGGGTTCGGCGATGCCCGAAGGGTGGTTATGGGCCAGGATCAGCGCGGCGGCATGGTGCTTCAGGCCGGA